>Ga0315279_10002856_pt1 | contig 25066 bp, 19 predicted proteins | sample YL17G06_20_MG_FD_203694 | JGI IMG/M metagenome (GOLD analysis project Ga0315279, IMG submission 203694) | Sediment microbial communities from Yellowstone Lake, YNP, Wyoming, USA - YL17G06_20 | ecosystem: Environmental > Aquatic > Freshwater > Lake > Sediment | place: USA: Wyoming | collected...
GACCGATAGGCAAGTTCCAAGGCATACAATTCGAAATGACAGACGATTGGGCACACCTTGAAGCACTGAGATCTCTGGCGTTCCGCACGGCATGGATGATGGATAAGCGCTACAAGGAAAATAAGTTCTCACCTCTGGAAGTGACCAAGATGATTGCTGCCTGCAAGCTCATTGCACCGCACTTGGCCTTTGACATCTATAAACACGTGATGATATGGTTAGGCGCGTACGGCTACACCAAAGAATGCCCAGTAGAAATGGGACTGCGAGGCATAATGTCCTACTGCGTCGGTGCTGAAGGAGCAACAAACATCCAGAGAACAGTCATAGCGCGAGAAATGCTCGGAAAAGAATTCATAGCCTACAAATAGGCAACACGCTTTTCTTTTTCTATTCTTCGAATTCTCCAGACGAAAGAAGAGAGGTTAGTGTTGTTTCAATTACAGACAGAATCTAGCAAGACCTTTGATCAGAGAACCTGAAGAGATGGATTTTCATTGCCTATTGTCAGAGTCAAAGCCTTCTGCAATGAACGGCCGCTGATAACGCATGACAACCGAAATCGTCCAGAAGATGGAAAGAATATCGGTTCTAACGCGGTGCAGACTGAGGCTTCTGAACGCCCATTTTATTGCGAATGATGCAGTTCAGTTACACTTCAGCTTGTTGTTTCAAAGATTAGCTGGTTTGAGAGACGTAAGGGTTAATAATTGTTAGTATCATTTTACTCACTTCTGGCAGCATTGTCTGGTTGGTAGAAGAAAGTGACGGAAGAACATGAAGTCTCTGATTTAAGGCATTCTTCTAAGATAGTTGGCAAGCTTTACCCCGTTCTATTGGATGCAGATGGAAACATTATAGATGGGCAACATCGTCTTGTAGCTGATTCTGACTGGCCAGCAGTGCGCCTTTTTCACATTAGATCTGAAAAAGAACGTCTTCTGGCCAGACTGATAAGCAATGCGTGTCGACGCACTGTTTCGCCAAAGGAAAAAAAAGAGAGGCTTGGAAGGCTGGGAGCAATCTATTTGAAGGAGGGCGGAAAACCAGGTAAGTTGGCGTACCGATTGGCAGAAGAAACTGGGATGAGTTATACGTGGGTCATGAAGTATCTCCCAGACAAATATAAACTAAGACCCGGTCTTGGAGGCCCATCAGATGCCCTGAACGTTGATAAATGTCAAGTGAAATTTGACAAAAGTCAAGTTACACAGCGTGTAACAATAGATCTTAAGAAGTTGTTCTCGGTCTCCCAAGAGAAGTCTGTGATCTTAAAAGGCTACACGAATACGAACTTCGTGAATCTTGTAGTAGAAACGAAAATCTACAACCGCTTTGAGAGGCTTGCCGAGCGATTAGGCGTTCCACTGGAGACGGTAATCAACAACGTAATTCTTATGGCGCTCGAGGAGATTGAGAAAGTGGCAGGTCTGCCAATCAGCGTTTCAATTAAGAAAATTGTTCCGTAATCAACGTAGTTTAGCGCGCTCGTCTATAGGCTGCTGTTTCGCACCTTGGATATGCTGTGGGGATTTAATTTTTCACTTTGGCTCGGGTTCTTTCGGCAGTTTCAGGGAGAGTAGCAAAGCACCGGCCGCAAATGCGGTTAGAAGATAGAATGCCGTTTGAAGACCATATACGTCTGCTAGGTAGCCCGTCATCAGTTGCGAGATAGATCCTACCCCGAAAGATGCAAAGAAATATATGCCGAAAACTGCTCCTCGCTGACCGTTCGGTGTCAAAAAGCCAGTTAGAGCGTTCAAAGCTGGTTGATGACCATAGAAGGAGAGACCGTAGACAATAATGAACATTCCCGCTCCGATGAAGTGCATTGGAATGAACAAGAGGAAGAGCAAGCTCATACAAACGCCTGCCATCGTTACAATTACGACTTTTTTGGAGCCGACTTTGCTGGCAGTTTTTCCTCCGATCCATTGACCGGCGACGCCTGTGGACAGCATCAGCGTATAGGCAATTGAAGCCCACATAGGTTCTATTCCTCTGTTGCCCGTCAGATAAGTGGGGAAGAACAATTCTACACCTTTCATGAAGAGCCCTATGGTGGCGTTGAAGACCAAGACTGTCCGTAGCCCACGTAGTCGCAGAATATCAGATATCTTCGTATGGCTGTGATCGATATTTTCAATGCGTTTGGTCTTCTTTGCAAACACTATGGCAAGCAAAACCGTAAGCATTCCGAAGAACACAAAGGCCGAAGGCCAGCCAAAAGACGTGCCTAGGAACCAGGCTATCATCGGCGTCAATATGATGCCTAATGTTCCGCCTACGCCGTTAAACCCCATGGCTTCGGCGACTCTGATCTTGAAAGCTTTCGAAATGAAAGAGTTTGCTATCGGATGGTAGAGACTTCCCCAAAACGCCATGAAAGCCAAAGTGGCCGTATAAACTAAAAATCCATTTGCGGATCCTGCAAGTAACATCAGAGGTGCTGGAAGTCCTGACATCGCCAAGCAGACGGCGATTGCTTTTACTTCGCCGATTCTGTCACCCAGCGGTCCTCCCAATAAGGCGCCAGCACCATAAATCATCGAGGCAATTGTTGAAGCGAAACCTATCTCAAATTTAGTGACTCCCAAGCTTGTCATGAACAGTGAAAGCAATGGCGGAGTGATCAGGAAGAGTGAGTGATTCAGTGTAGCGCGCACGCTGTTCCGAGCAGTGTCAAATTTCTATTTTGTTCCGACTGGTCTCCCATCCATCTGCTTCCTTCTTTTTTCACTTCCTTTTTTCTATCTTTAACTAGCTCTACATAAATATTTAAAAGGAAAAGCGTGAAATACACATTAAAATAAAAAGGCTGGAACCGCGTATGTGTGGATTTATGGGGCGGATTTTGAGAGTGAACTTAACAGACGGGAAATCATCGACTGAAGTGCTATCCGAGGGCGATGCGAGAATGTTCCTTGGCGGAAGGGGTTTGGCTATAAAATTGTTATATAGGGAGCTTAAACCTGGGATTGATCCGTTGGGACCTTTGAACAAACTGGTTTTTGCGACTGGACCATTTGCGGCGACGGGGTTTCCCCTGAATTCACGTTGGCTGGTTGCGGCCAAATCACCTCTCACTGGGATCTGGGGAGAAGCCCTTTGTGGGGGTTCATTTGCGGTTCAATTGAGAAAGGCAGGTTATGACGCATTAGTTGTGGAGGGAGCAACTAACTCTCCAGTTTACATTAACATAATGGATGATGACATAGAGATTAGAGACGCATCTAAACTTTGGGGAAAGTTAACTCTTGAGACTGAAGTTGCCATCGCCCATGATCTTGGGTTGAAAGAACGAAGGGAAGACAATCCAGCAGTCGTATGTATAGGCCCGGCTGGAGAAAGATTGGTGAAGATCGCTGCTGTAATGCACACAGCGCATCGCGCAGCAGGTCGAACAGGGTTGGCAGCGGTGATGGGTTCAAAGAAGCTGAAGGCTATTGCAGTTCGTGGAACCAAGAAAATTATGGTGGCCAATCCAGAAAAACTTAAGGAGATTACGGAAAAAGTAGCGTCTGAATGTGTGACGAATGAAGCTTTAGTTTGGTTCTCGAAGTACGGACAGGCCGGTTTTGTAGAGTCGTTGCAGGAAATGGGGATGCTTCCAACCAAGAACTTCCAAAAAGGAACCTTCGAGCGTTTCGAGGCGATAAGCGGAGAGACTATGACCAACACTATTCTTAAAAGAAAACGGACGTGCTCGCAATGTCCTATAGCCTGTAAACGGGAGGTGGAAGTTTTAGGAGGACCTTATGCACCTGTTGATCCGGGTTATGGCGGGCCTGAGTATGAAAGTGTGGCGAGTTTGGGCTCACTTCTCTTGATAAGCGACTTGAATGCGATTTCGAAGGAGAATCAGCTGTGTAACGCCTATGGGTTGGATACTATTTCAACAGGGGTAATAATTGCTTGGCTTATGGAATGTTATGAAAGAGGAATAGTCTCAGCTGATGATATTGACGGTATCGAGGCGACTTGGGGTAACATTGATGCGGCTTTGAAGTTGATCGAGAAGATAGCTAAACGCGATGGCGTTGGGGACCTGCTTGCCGAGGGTGTCAAGAGGGCTGCAGAGAAGATGGGCAGAGGTTCAAAAAGATACGCGATGGAGGTTAAAGGTTTGGAAGTTCCGATGCATGAGCCTCGAGCCAAAAAAGGTGTGGGTTTATCATACGCCACCTCCATAAAAGGAGCATGCCACATGCAAGCCTTCCACGACACAGACATGGAGCGGGAAAACGTTGCACCTGAAATTGGAATATTTAAAGCGCTAGATAGACATGCCACCTCAAGAGACAAGGTTGAGATGGTTAAGCGATCACAAGACTGGGTTGCAGTAACCAATTCTCTGCTGCTATGTACCTCGCCAGGCTGGATTGGATTTAACTATACCACGCCTTCTTTCCTAACCGAAGCACTAAATGCCATCACGGGATGGAACTTTAAGGTAGGTAATCTAATGACTATAGGCGAGCGGATTAATAACCTCTGCAGATGCTTTGATGCAAGAGAAGGAACTTCTAGGAAAGACGATTATCTTCCACCGAGATTCATAGAAGAACCTTTGCCTGATGGCCCATCAAAAGGACAACGCATATCCAAAGAGGAGTTGGAAGATATGTTGGACAACTATTACGAATTAAGAGGCTGGGACAAAACAACAGGCAATCCAACCAAGCGCAAGTTAGAGGATCTCGACCTATGTTTCGTACCGAAGAATAAAAATGTTCAGAAAGAACCTTTGAGTACGAGATAATTGTTGCCCACCAAAGTTTTTTGTCGAATCATGAAATCAGTTGTACCTCTAAGAGTGATGTCAAATTTCAGAGATCTGAAAAAAGGAGTATGATAATTATTTCTAAATAGATACCGGACAAGTGGACTTAACTGAGTGCGCGCGCGCGTCAAAAACTTGAAGTAAGTATGTCAATCTTTGCTTGTCTTCCCTGCTGGTCATTAACGCGCACGGAGAGAAAAATTTAAATTGAGATTAACCTATAGGGTTGTCAGGTTATAGAAAATGAAGAAAAGAAACGTATCGGCTGTTACAAAGTTGCAAACGATCTTGATTATAGTGGCTCTGATTGTAGCTGGGGCGGGTACCGGGTTGTGGTATTATTCCTCGCAACCAAAAGCAGAAAGAATTGTTAAAATCTTGGGTCAAAGCTATACCACCGGTGAGTTCTATAAAAAATATGCTGAGGACTGGGGTAAGGCAAATGGAATCACAGTCCAGTGGGACGAACTTCCAGTATCAACATTTGGTCCAAAAGTAACTTTAATTTTGCAGAGCAATAGCACTGAATACGATCTTATACAGTCAGATCAAGCCTCAACTCGACGATGGGCTCCTCAAGGATATCTCACAGATATTACAGACGATTTCATATCCATGAAAGACCAGATTGTGGGATATGATTCTGGCCTAAACAGAGCTGATAATCGTCTATATGGGATTACTGTTGGCCTAGCTACGGGATGTGGATTCTATAGAACAGATCTTCTGGCGCAAGCAGGTATTGAAGTTCCCAAGAACTTTTCGGAGGTTCTGAGTGCAATGCAATTGCTAACGGTTAAAAATCAGGATGGAACAGTCAAACGCTATGGTGTAGTTAGTTCCGGCTTGTATTACTTTGTTTGGTGGAGCTACTATCTGCTGTCTTCAGGAGGCGAATTCATGAACGAACAAACGGGTGCGCCCTTGTTTAATAGCTCTGCAGGACTAGAGGCTCTGGACTTTCTGAAAGAGACGTATAAATCACCGTACGCTAATCCAGCATCTATCACATATACCGAGGCGGACGCCGCAGGCGAATTCTATAATGATAGAGCGGCGATTGTTTGGTCTATGCCTCAGTGGCAGTACAGTAAGGACGGGTGGGACGCTAGTGGTAGTGTTATCGCAGGCAAGTGGGCACCTATGCTTATACCAGGTAACAAAATAAGAAGCGCAAGTCATCTCTTTGAAGCGCAATTTGAACTTGCAAAGGCGGCGCAGCACAAGGCTGATGCAATCAAGCTGATGAAAGAAGTTTTCCTTAACTATGCTATTCAAAAGAATATATCTGCTGTCGAAGGTATGGTTCCGAGCCTTAAGAGTTTGCTTAGTGATGCCGAACTGCTAACTAAAAACAAGAGTCTGAGAACAGTTGCTGAACAGGTGACGTATCCGGATGCATACCGTTATCAGGATCAGTATTACTGGGCAGAGTATGACGCTTGTAACCCGATTATTGAGAATTTCCTTGGTGGCCAAATATCCGGTCAGGAAACGCTCAATCAAATGGTAACAGCATTCAAAGCAGCTCGAGTTGGTTGAGACTGAAGTGCGCGGGCCAAAGATAGGCTACCCCCTTCTTTTTCTGCTTCCTACAATTATTATTGTCTTCGGGGTTCTAGGGGCACCCGCAATTTATTCTTTCTCTCAGAGTTTCTACAAAATAAGTTTTTTGGGAGCTGAAACTACAGGATTTGTTGGAATTGAAAACTACATAAAAGCAATTAACGACCCTCGCATTTATGATATTCTGTATAACACAATATTTTTTACAATTTTGTCCGTCGTACTAACATTTTCACTTTCTCTATTGCTTGCATTTCTTTTGAATGAGGAATTTAGGGGAAGGACGATTGCTAGAGCTCTAATACTGTTGCCATGGGCGATATCCGGAGTTGGTAATGGGACGATGTGGAAAACGCTTTTCAACTATCATGGGGTCATAAACGAAGGTGTGATAGCCCTAGGTTTTCCTCGAATGCCGTGGCTGGCAGATCCTCCCTTGATAAGATTTGTTTTGATATTGGCTCAAAGTTACCTTTTGGTTCCATTTTGTACATTCGTGATACTAGCTGGATTGCAGGAGATCCCGAAGAACCTTATTGAATCTACCAAAATCGATGGCGCTTCCGCTCTGCAAAGATTGAGGCACCTTACTTTTCCTATGTTAAAACCTGCTCTTATGTCCGCGTTGCTTGTGAGTACGATAGTTTGTATAAAAGTGTTTGACATCATGTACGTTATTACAGCCGGCGGCGGTATAACAGGAGGAGCGATCGGGCCTACACGAGTGATTTATTATTATGGATATGAACAGATTTTTGTATTTTTCCGGGTAGGTTACGGTTTATCTATCATATGGATACTCTGCGCTATAGTATTTGTGTTTTCTGTTGTCTACTATACGGCAACCTATTCTAAGGAGATTGTTCAGTAATGAACGTGTTTAACGAGGAGAGAATTAAAAAAGTAATTGGCGCGCGGGCGATCAAGAAAGCAATTCTCTACTTGCTCATTGTAATCGTTATGACTATGTTTCTTTTTCCTATGTTTTGGTTTTTCTTGGCATCGCTTAATTCTGAAGAAGCAATTAGAGGAGGGGTAGGCTTATTACCTGTCAATCCAACTTTGGACAGTTATGCAAAAGTGATATTCGGCATTCCAGATTTCAGCAAGGCGTTCATTAACAGTCTCATTGTTTGTGTATGTACAACAGTTTTGGTTGTTCCCCTTGCTTCTATGGCTGCCTATGCTTTTGCACGCTTACGCTTTCGCTATAAGAGACTTATTTTCTTTATTCTCTGGATGGGATATATTATTCCCACCTTAGCAGTAGTGACACCTATGTATTTTTTGTCCCAATGGCTCGGCTTATATGATACTGTATTTGTACTTATCTTGTGTTATTCAGCAAGTTTGTTACCTATCTCTATATGGTTATTGAGAGGATTCTTTCTTTCAGTGCCCAGGGAAGTCGAAGAGGCAGCTAGAGTCGACGGTTGCTCCGTCTTTCAAGCCTTTTGGAAGGTGGTTGTCCCGCTCGTAAAGCCTGGCATAGCAGTTGCGGCTGTATTCACATTTATAGTGTCATGGAATGACTTTCTTTTTGCAATTATCTTAACAGGTGCCCGGACAAAAACCATTCAGGTTGCAATGGCACAATTTGTTGGAGAATGGGGGGTTAATCTATCGAACCTAATCACCGGCGGATTCATTTCCATGGTTCCTACGGTGGTTCTTGCATTATTATTTCAAAAGTACATAATCAAGGGATTGACTGAAGGTGGAATAAAGGGATAAAAAACTGTCCACGAATTCAATAGAAGGACAAAAGATTTATAACTGGTTGATGAAAATAGCGGTATCATAAGGGATGTACTAGAAATGGGACAGAAGAACAAAATAAAAGAAAGAATCAGGGGTGTCTCTGTCGCTCTATGCACGCCCACCCTTAGAAATTACGAGATAGATTACGAAGGACTAAAGGAGGAGACGAGGTTTGTTATCGAAGGAGGAGTCACTGAAGGAAAAGGTGTTTTGAAGGTAGCCGCAGCTTTGGGCGAGGGGCAATTTCTTAAAGATGTGGAATATAGAAGGGTGTTGGAAACCGTAGTGGATGCGTCGAATAGCAAAGTTCCCGTGTTAGCTGGGATTTTTGGTGGTAATGTTAGACATGCAATCGAGATGGCTAAGTTAGCGGAGGATATTGGGATTGACGGTCTCCAAGTTCAGACTCCTAGCTACTCACGTCCATCTGAAGAAGAGGTTTTCCTTTACTACAAGATGATAAACGATGCAACAAACCTAGGGATATTAGTTTACAATACACCTTGGGCTGCGTCAGGTTTTGAAATTAGGCCACAGTTAATGTCCAGATTAGCTGAACTGGACAACGTAGTTGCAGTTAAATGGGAATGCCTAGATGTAATAAACTGGGCAGGATGTTTGAGATTGTTCAGTGAAAAACTGAACTTCATAGACAATAGTTGGCAGACACATGCTACTGGACCGCTGGGGCATATGCTAGGAGCGAAGGGGCTTGTGTCGTTTACTGCAAACTTCGATCCCAAACTTGATCTTGAATTTTGGAGTCTACTTGAGAATCGTCAATACGACAAATTTATCGAAATATGGTCCGAGAAGGTAGTATCTTTTTGGGTAGCTCTTGGAGAAAACCCCCTGCCTTCGCTTGGAGAAGGACCATTCATGAAAGCTTTAATGGAATTGGCTGGAAAACCTTGCGGGCCACCCTTACCTCCACAAGTTGAGCTAACAGATGAAAATAAGGAAAAATTGAGGAAAGTCTGCACGTCTGTAGGATTAATAAAAAAATAGCGAGCGCGAAATGAGTCGATCAGAACCCATTTTGAAAGTTTCTAGAACATAAACGGCAAATCCTATGCACAACTGAAGTCGCCGAAGAAGTATACATAAATTATTCAGGTTGCTATAAATACAAAAGTATTCAATGAAGATTATGCAGGGGACCAATTTGGTTACGTTGAACGACGTGTATAGAGCTCGAAGGGTGGTGAGCAAGTACCTTCCAAGAACCCTTCTCATGGCTTCTCCGGCTCTTTCCAAGCGTTTGGGGTTTGAAGCCTACGTTAAATGCGAGAACACCTTACCTACAGGAGCCTTCAAAGTTAGAGGAGGCGTGAACCTCGTTTCAAGACTTTCAAAAGAACAAAAACGCATGGGTGTTATAACGGCCTCGACTGGAAACCACGGCCAGTCAGTAGCCTACGCAGCCTCTGTTTTTGGGGTAAGAACCATAGTGGGAATGGCTGAAGGGGCAAACCCAATTAAAGTTGAAGCGATAAGGAGCTTCGGAGCTTCTGTTGAATTTCATGGTTCAGACTTCGACGAAGCCAGGGTATGGGCCGAAAAGGAGGCCGAGAATAAAGGCTACACATACATTCATACGGCCAACGAACCTATGTTAATTGCGGGTGTAGGAACCATCTACCTGGAGATAATGGAGGATCTCCCAGACGTCGATGTAATAATAGTTCCAATTGGAGGTGGAACAAGCGCAGCTGCAGCCTGCATAGTGGCTAAAACCATAAACCCCAAAGTTAAGGTCATAGGAGTCCAAGCTGAAAAGGCGCCAGCAGTCTACCTCTCATGGAAAAACAAAAGAATGATTGAAACAAAGTCGGCTGAAACCTTCGCGGAAGGACTAGCCACAAGGGTTCCCTTCAAACTCACACTAAGCACCCTTAACAGGATGATAGACGACATAATCCTCGTAACCGATGAAGAAATAGAAAGGGCCATCCTAATCCTACTTGAAACCACCCACCAGCTCGCAGAAGGAGCCGGTGCCGCCTCAACAGCAGCCGCGTTCAAGATCCGCGAGAAACTTCAAGGGAAAAAAGTCGTTCTAGTACTTTCGGGAGGAAACCTAACCCTAAAAAATCTCAACACAATCTTCAAAGCCCACAGCCACCCACCACTAGCTGGCTCATCAGGGGATGTCGTGTAGTACGTGATAACGCTAGATATTGGTGCCACTAGATATCATGATGCTTATAAGAACCAACGCTACTATTATCGTCTCTATCTTAGTTATTATTACTACTTTTTTGACATTCTCTCAAACTCCTTTTCTTAACATTATGGCGCACACCAAAAACGTATCCGCAAAACACTTAAATACAGCATACAATTGAGTGAGCAACAGAAGGTTGTGGTTTCAATTTTGGATAGGATTGGCGTAGGAATTATTGGATGCGGGGAAATAAGTAAATTACATATAAGAGGATATATTAATTTGGTGAAAAAAGCCAAGATCGTCGCTATATCAGACATTATTGAAGAAAGGGTACGCTCTTTCTCTGAAGAATTTAGTGTTGATAAATGGTATACAGACTACGAGCAACTTCTTAAAGTGGAGGATATAGATACCGTCGACATATGTGCTCCACACAATCTTCATACAGAAATCGTCATTAAGGCTCTAGAGGCTGGGAAACATGTCATTTGTGAGAAGCCAATTGCGTTAACATTAGAGGAAGCAGATCAAATGATACGAGCTGCAGAACGTGCTCACAAAAAACTGATGATTGCCCACAACTTAAGATTTATGGCACAGTTTCAGAAAACTAAAGAAATCATCAATAAAGGAACCTTAGGAAAATTGGGTTTAATAACAATAAATGTCAGGTCGGGTTCCGCATATGAAAGCAAAAATTGGAGACTATCAAAGAAAGTATCAGGAGGAGGAGCACTCATGGCTGAAGGTATTCATTTCCTAGATTTGCTTAGATGGTATGTTGGAGAAGCCGATCAAGTCCTCGGTATTACGGAGAAAGTCCTTGATAAGGAACGGGAGGTCGAAGATAACGCTGTGATACTGCTGAGGTTTAAAGATGGAACACATGCATACTACGTACAAAGTTCGACGATGAAGAGACCGTATCCTGAATGGAAAATTGAAATCTGTGGTAGCAAAGGCTCACTGGTTACCGACCTTAAAGGCGAACTGATGATTTATAGTGAGGAACTGAAGCAAAATTTCAACGGCTGGTTTACCAATCAACATATTGGAGATCAATATGCTGATTCTTTTAGAAATGAGATTGAACAGTTCATTGACTGCATCAAAGAGGACAGAACACCTCCTGTAACAGGCGAGGAAGGCAAGGCTTCGTTAAGACTACTTTTGTCGGTATACAAATCAGCTGAGACCAATGAATGGGTAAAACTGTCGACCCTTTAGAGATGCGTATGCTAGAAATGCTTAGCATTATGCTTATAATGCGAACAGTTGCAATACAGATTTGAGGGCATAGGTTAGGATAAGCTTGGTTCTGATTTTAGACCAGAATGAGGTAAAATCCCTCATAACGATCAAAGAAGTCCAACAAGTCGTTGAGAAAGCACTGGAAGCAATGGGTAAAGGCCAATATAATATGCCTAAGAGTTGTAGGATACGAATTGAAAAATCACATGGTTTGATAGAAGTAATGCCTGCGTATCTCGAGACGGCTCAAGTAGTAGGCCTTAAATGGATCTCTATGTTTCCAGAAAATCTTCAGAGATACTGTTTGCCCAATGTCAATTACTACGTTTATGTATTCAATTCAGAGAACGGGCTGCCGCTTGGTATAGTAAACGGGAAGGATGTGACGACTATGAGAACTGCAGCTGAAGGTGCCGTAGGAGCCAAGTATTTGTCCAAAAGGGATTCAAGTGTTGTTGGCATCGTAGGTGCCGGGGTTCAAGGTAGAGCGCAACTGAGAGCGCTCTCTAACATAAGAAAAATCAAAAAAGTCAAGGTATACGATTTTGTGCCACAGGTGTCTCAGAAATACGCTAAGGAGATGAGTGAAGAAATAGGCTTACAGATTGAACCTGTCAATGAGGTCAAAGAGGCTATAGAAAAGATGGATATTGTAGTTACATGTACTACAGCCGAAGAACCTTTTGTGAAAAGTGAATGGATAACTGAAGGTACATTGATAACGGTGATAGGTGCCACAGCGCATCGAAGGGAAATATGCTCGTCAGTGTATAGAAAAATTGATAAACTTGTGGTTGATTTTATCGACCAAGCACTTGAAACAAAACAAGTAGTGGTTCCAATTTCAGATGGTTTTTTGAAGAAGGAAGACATCTATGGTGAGATTGGAGAGATAGTTGCTTCTAAGAAACCAGGAAGAACAAATAGATCAGAAACAATCTTGTTCCAAACGACAGGACTTGGTCTCTTAGACGTCGCGGTTACGAAGATGCTATATGAGAAGGCATTGAAAGAAAGAGTGGGAACAACCATAAAAATTTGAAGCCATGGCTTCTTCCTGTTATGTCTCATTACTAGTCACGCTTCCATCACGGATATCATGTTTCAAAAAGCTTTTAAAGCATAAGTCGGTGTTTTAGTATCGGTGCCGGCATTGGGTACAGTTCGAATCAATAACCTTACAAAGCGATTTGGCAACACTTTTGCGATTAAGGCTTTAGATTTGAAGGTCGAAGACAAGAGTTTTGTCGTCCTTTTAGGACCTTCCGGTTGCGGCAAGACTACCACGCTTAGGTGCATAGCAGGCTTGGAGACTCCTGATGAAGGAGAAATATATATCGGAGACAGATGTGTGACCGACCTACCACCTAAGGCAAGAGATACTGCGATGGTCTTCCAAAATTACGCTCTCTATCCACACATGACGGTTTATAACAACATGGCGTTTCCTTTGAAGATGCGTGGAATTCCTAAGGACCAAATAGAAAAAAACGTTAACAAGACAGCTGAACTGTTGAAGATCAAGCATCTCTTAGATCGAATGCCTAAGCAACTCAGCGGAGGTGAAGCACAGAGAGCAGCACTCGGCAGAGCTATGGTTAGAGAGCCTGAGGCTTTCCTCATGGACGAACCGTTGAGCAATTTAGACGCTAGGCTTAGGGTTCACATGAGGGCAGAGCTAAAAAGACTCCAAAAAGAGCTTGGTTTTACGGTCATCTACGTCACCCATGACCAGGTTGAGGCCATGACGATGGCTGATAAAATTGCCGTAATCAACCAGGGCACGTTACAGCAATTCGCCAGCGCAGAGGAAGTCTTCAACCATCCAGCAAACCTATTCGTTGGTGGCTTTATAGGCAGTCCACCAATGAACCTTATAAACTGCACCCTAATCGAGAAGGACGACTCCGTCTTCCTAGACGCGGGAGCTTTCACTGTTAACATATCCGATGACATCAGAGACTTGATAAAGGAAAAAACCGCGGAAGTCGAGTTGATCCTAGGCATTAGGCCGAATGATATTTCTCTAGCCAAAAAGTGGACTTCTGAAGCCAATTTGCAAGCTGAGGTCTACATTATAGAACCTCTAGGATCTGAAACGATGGTGGACATAAAAGTGGGTGATGAAATAATAAAGGCAAGAGTACCCTGTGATTTCGTGGTAGGACTCAGCGATACGGTTTGGATGTCGATCAATACGGAGAAAATGCATATCTTCGATAAGAAGACAGAAAAAGCCATACTATAATACGCAGTTGTTTCAGACTCCTTATGGGCTCGCCACGTTTAAGTTGAGACATTAGTGCGCGCGTTAAGTTCATGTGACTTGACGAGAGAGTTTACCGTTCAATGGATTCCAGTGTATTTTATCCCCAGCCATTCATCATCTTTGCGTCACTGCCTTACGGATCACTGTTTTGTGTATCCCAAGGCTCCAATCTTTCTTAACACTTCTTCTAATTCTTTTATTTCGTCTTCTTTTAGAGGTAGAAGAGGCTTTCTAGGAGGCCACCCTGGCATTTTCAGAATTTTCATCGCTTCCTTACATATGGCTATCCATATCATTCCTTCGTTCTCTCTGCTCTTTCTCTCGACAAATTTGAAGTACGGGTAAAGCTTGAGGTGTATGGCCATGACTTCCTTCCAATCTCTTTTCATAGCTGCGTTATACATATCTAAAGCAATCTGGGGTGCAAAGTTTGCCAGATCACTTACGTGTCCTTTACCTCCTGAAAGATAGAAGTAGGGTGCTTGAAGCTCTCCTAGTCCGACCGAAAACGTGAGTATTTCATTCAACTCGTATAGATGGGAAAAGACGTCAATTATGTCTCTAGTTGTGTCTTTCACAGCCACAATATTTGGTATTTCCGCCAGTCTAGCTATAAGATCCGTTCCAAGAGATATCTTAGTCATTGAGGGATTGTTATAAACTACTATTCCGATTTTTATTGACTGTGCTAATGTTTTGTAATGCTGATAAATCCCTTCAGGAGTGGGAATCGCATAATAGGGCGGCATCACCATGACCCCATCTGCCCCTATCTTTTCAGCGTGCTTACTCATCTCAATAGTCTGTTTAGTGCCACTATATCCAGTGCCAGGAACAACAGGAATCCTGTCTCCAACCTCGTTTACTACAATCTCCATAACCCGTTTATGCTCATTTGGTGTTAGATTCCAGAACTCTCCTGTACTGCCCGTCGGCTGGAGACCATGAACACCGCTTCTGATCAAAAACCTCGTGTTATTTCTGAGTCCTTCTTCATCCAGTGAAAAGTCCTCACGGAAGGGCGTTACTGTAACGACTTGTACTCCAACGTATTTTTCTTTAAGTTCTTCAGGCGTCAAAACCATTTTTATGTTGCCTTCTAATCTTGTCTATCTTCAAATGTCTATAAAAAAATTGTGGTCGTAGCATCTGCTAACTAACCAATGATAAACTTTTTGGTTTCGGAACCAAGTTACATTTAGAGTGTAGGGTATTGTCTAGTCCAAGCAGATTTTCAGGAGTTTTTCCTTTGAACTCTTTGAATAAGTTTACGTTTTTCTGATAGCAAATTAGAACTCCTCTTTTTGAAGGTAACGCGCGCTTGCATTATTCTTTCGTTTTCAACGTTGTTTTAGCAGCTTCTTCTATTAGTCTCTGCCAATCACTTCTAATTTCTACTCCAGAGGCTGCTGCGGGTGTTTTAGTTTTCAAAGATTGAGGTCTACAACATAGCACTCTCTCTAAGATTTATTGAAAAGACGAGTCTGCTTACGATCACAAGTTGAATTTAGAACAGAAAACAAAATTGAGGTAAGCCACCTCGTTGTTGGCTTAAGAATAGTGAAATAGAGAGCTTATGGTTGAGAGTTGTTGGGTGTGGCAAAGTTTAAAAGTACTGTTCCTTCAATTTTTTCCTATGCAGCTCCAAGATTCTGAAATCATCAGGAAAGATGCATTAAAGTGGGTGACCTCGAACAAAGTGCGCCTCATAAAGGTTGCTCATAAAATCTGGGAGTATGCAGAAACTAGTATGGAGGAGGTTAAGTCCTCTAAATTGTTGGCAGATGAATTAGAGAAAGAAGGATTCAGTATTGAACTAGGCGTAGCGAGTATTCCGACAGCTTTTGTAGCCACCTACGGATCTGGGCATCCTGTTATAGGATTTCTGGGAGAATATGATGCTTTGCCAAACCTATCTCAAAGGGCACTCCCTAAAAAAGAGCCCCTAGAAGGAGGAGCCAACGGTCATGGTTGTGGCCATAATCTTCTAGGAACAGGCGCAGCAGGAGGGATCATGGCGGCAAAATACGCTATGCAGAAAGATGATCTTCCAGGTACGGTAAAATATTTTGGCTGTCCGGCTGAAGAAACTTTGGTGGGCAAGGTTTTTATGACAAAAGCTGGTCTCTTTAATGATGTTGATGTTGCACTGACATGGCATCCTTGGTTTTCCAACACGGTGTGGATGGCTAGTACCCTTGCCATGAATTCAGTGAAGTTCAGATTTAGGGGATTGACAGCTCATGCCGCTGCATCACCGGAAGTAGGCAGAAGTGCTTTAGATGCGGTTGAGCTTATGGATGTTGGAGCTAACTATCTCCGTGAACACATAATCCCCGAGGCCAGAATTCATTACGTAGTAACATGTGGAGGCGAGGCACCTAACATTATACCGGATTTTGCGGAGGTTTGGTACTTCGTTCGTGCGCCCAAACAGTCGGACGTGGAAGCTATTTATGATAGGGTATGTGAGATAGCTAACGGAGCAGCTCTAATGACTGGGACAAAGGTAGATATTGTTTTCGTGACAGCCACATGGGAATATTTGCCGAGCAAAGTATTGTCGGATCTTCTGTATAGAAATTTGAAAGAGGTAGGTCCTCCTAGATTTAGCAAAGAGGAGAAGCAATTTGCTAGGGAAATCGCCGAAAAATTTCCCGAGGAACAAAAGAAAAGAATGTCAATGGCTTACAATGTTCCTGAACTTGAGAAAGCTGTGAAGAGCAATCTGATAGAATACGTTAGCCCACCGATCGACGCTGGTAAGACTTTGCCAATTTCGACGGATATTGGTGAAGTCAGTGCTAAAGTGCCAACGGCTCAGTGCTTTACTTGCAGCTTTGTTCTTGGTTCAACACTTCACAGTTGGCAGGCTGCAGCTGCAGCTGGTATGGGCATTGGCCATAAAGGTATGGTTGTCGCATCCAAAGCATTGGCACTTACTGCAATAGACTTAATCACAAAGCCCCAATGGTTAAGAAAAGTTAGAGACGAATTTGAAAACAGAACAACCATTTACAAAAGCTCAATCCCTAAGGGATTAGAGCCTCCATTATCGCCGTAAATCCGCCTTATACTGAATCAGTCGAAAAATGGATTTAGTGCAGAAGCATTTTGCCGATTCTCATTTCGTTGAAGAAATTTTACAACTGTCCTGAAGTAGTGGGAATAACTCTTGGACGGCCTCCAACTCCTACAAAAAGGTATTGAGGTTTTCCCCAGTGTTATCGTGGAAGAATTGTGAGGAAAGCCTCAAACCAGACATTATCCCCCTCTCACCAAACCCAAATTCACCCGAACACATAATGAAGTCAAAAACGCATTCAAGAATTACTTCCCACAACCCAAAAAACTATTGAAAAACCACAAAAACAAAACATTTGAAACAGAAAGCCTAAACGAACATCGCCATACACATTCTCTTGTCCATAATAGCCATGCTTCTCATAGCTGTAGCTACATTAAGGCTGAACCATCAGAATAAAACCAGTTCTGAAGCCCTGGTTGGATGATGAACAAAAATTGACACAGAAAAGGCAATTTAGCAACGGCTCAGCGCGCGCTCTTCGTCATTGCTGTTTTTGAATTTGGCAACTTCGCACTTTCCCAAAGTTTTTCTCACCCGCGCTCTCTAAGTTTTGCCATACTCTTGGCTCTACACTTCCAAATTCGCTGAAACCTTGAAAGTCTATGACAATCATCTCAGCCTTCAATTTCTATGAGATGGCGTGTTTTTTGAAGTAAAACAGATTAGGCTAGAATACAGAATCAAGATAGAGAATGAATTGTATGAGGCGACTAGCGATAATAGCAGACGACCTGACAAGCGCCACAGACTGTGGCATTCAGGTCGCACGAAGGGGGATAGACATACTCGTGATCTTCGGAAAGTACAAAAGTAGCCCATATACCCAGAAAGCCAGCGCGATCTCGGTCGATACTGACACCCGGAGCGTTTCGGCTGATGAAGCTTATAGAACAGTTAAAGAAGTCGCTCTGAAGATTCAGGCGGATGGCTACGAGAACGTCTACAAATCCATTGATTCAACTCTGCGCGGCAACCTTGGTGCAGAGATCGACGCAGTAATGGATGTCTACGGCTTTGACTTCTCTGCAGTCGCGCCCGCCTTTCCACATTATAGAAGAACAACGGTGAACGGCAGACATTTTCTGGAAGGAGTGCCGCTCACCCAGACGGAATTCGCCAGTGATCCGAGGAATCCAGTAAAGGAAGACTACATTGTCAAGCTCCTTTCCTTCCAGTCAAAACGCAAGATAGGGCTAGTGAAGCTTGATACGCTCCGAAGAGGACTAACGGCCCTCTCAAAGCAGATTGCATTACTTAGAGATAAAAATATTGAACTTATTGTCTTCGATGCACAGGTTGAGGAAGATCTCAACAAGATATTTCAGACGGTTTCAAAAACGGGTCACCGCGTCCTTTGGGTAGGCTCGACAGGGTTGTCGCGTTACGTCCCTCAACTATTGAACGCCCAGACCAAGAAAACTCCAAGAATAGCACCTCCATCCACCATATACCCGAGCATGCTAGTCTCCGGAAGCACCTCAGAGACCACAAAAAGGCAACTGAACATCTTAACGCAATTTGGAATAGTCGCGGTTGAAATGAAGCCGCTTGAAATCATCTCAAGTGGAGACAGAGCTGAAAAGGAGGTTGAACGCTGCCGATCATTGTTGGCAGACGCTCTGAAGAATGGAAATGACGTTGCTCTACATGTCCCGACATCGCGTGAAGAGGTAGCAACTACCAAGCTTAAAGAACGCGAGATGGGGCTGGATGAAACTCAGGTATCTGTCAGAATCTTGGACGCGCTAGCAAAAATCACCAAGCGAGTCGTTGAGGCATTTGAACCACGCGGCTTAATACTGACAGGCGGTGATACGGCAAAGATGATCTGCGGCCAACTGGGCGGCATTGGCATCAAGCTTCTGGAAGAAATCGAACCAGGGATTCCAATAGGATACCTTATCGGAGCCACAGAGCTGCTGGTTATCACGAAGGCAGGCGGCTTTGGCACTCCATATGCGTTTGTCAATGCAATTAGGACATTGAAAAGGAGAGCAAACGGGACTTTTGGAACGATAGAGTGCGATGGAATTAGGCACCGATCAAGTAATTGTCAAGCCCAGCACTAAGCTGCAAGTTTGGATGCAAGCTTTATGGCCTCGATCAGGCTCCCTGGGTTTCCTGTGCCCAATCTCAGGCTCGCACGTCGATAGGCGGTTCCATGATCCACCGAAGTACGTATTATAGGTAAACCGACCGTTATGTTCACCGCGGTATCGAACCCCAGCAACTTTACCGGAATGCAACCTTGATCGTGGTACATCGCAACCACGATGTCAAACTCCCCCTCTTTGGCTCTATAGAAGAGAGTGTCGGCAGGTAGAGGCCCCCATACGTTGAAACCTAGGCGTCTCGCCAACTCGACAGCCGGCTTAATCTCCTCGATATCCTCATGTCCGAATAACCCCCCCTCGCCAGCATGAGGATTTAACCCAGCAACGGCTATCTTGGGCTCTTCTATTCCAAATCTTTGCATTGTCTGGTACGCAAGTTTGATACTTGCGATCAAACTCTCTTTCTTGATCATATCACAGGCTTTCCGTAAAGAGACGTGACACGTGGCCAGGATCACCTTTAGCGGTCCGGCCACGAACATCATCGCATATTCCCTTGTGCCTGTCAACTCAGCCAGTATCTCGGTGTGACCTGGATAATGATATCCGGCCATGTTCAATGCTTCCTTGTTGATGGGAGCAGTCGCAATTCCATGGATCTCGCCCTTCAGGGCTAATTCTACAGCTTTAGCGACATACTCGTAAGAGGCCTTCCCTGCCATCGCCTGAGGTTGTCCCATTTTCAGCGCTTCAAGCCTTATATTGTGTGCATCAAGGACATCCGCGACCCCGTAAAGGAATACAGCCTCGGTTACATGCGCAATCGATCGTATTTTCAACGTCGTTTTGGCTACTTTCTGCGCATCATCCAAAACTTTAGCATCACCTATCACTAGCGGCCGACAGATTTGGTATATCTCCTTCAGAGACAAAGCTTTATCTATTATCTCGGGGCCTACTCCGGCAGCGTCACCCATAGTTATTCCTATTATTGGTCTGTTATTCATAGCCAATCAATAACTCCTAATCTCCATTACCTCCATCATCAAAATCATTCAGATAGTTTTTCTTAATAGAATAAGCGATCGTCTCATTAAGGCCACGTCAATTATCTGTTCTATAATTTGCTTAGAATCGCAGTTATCTGTTCTCTTACACCTTTATCTATAACGAACTTTCTCTCAAAGATCGCCCCACCTACGGTGAATGCCCATATGTTTTTCCTCTTCAGTTCCTGTATCTGCTCAAAGTTCCTGATACTTCCCGCCACGATCAATGGCACCCTCAGGTTCTTGGTGACTTCGTTCAGTAACGTCCTTTGATCTCCCCTATACCTATACAACAGCAAATTCACACCATCTACTCCCATGTTTTCCGCCTCCTCACCGTCTTCAATTATGTGGTCGATGGAGCCTTGCAGCACACATGGATGGTCAACTACCTCGCCGATATAGGGAAAACATTTGAGCTTGCTTTTCCTCTCTCGTAGATATCCCAACGTTTTCTCAGTGTATTGAGGCATACCTCCAATGAGGTAATCGGCCCCTATCTTGCGCGCTAGATCCACGCCTCTGAAATGTTCATTCTCATCATAGGTGACAACCTCTAAGAAGCTCTTCATGTCGTAGTTCTTCATCTTTCTAAACAACTCGCGATACCGACCCAAATCAAGACCTACATCTTTACAACCGACGCATCTTAACCCCATTTCTTTCACCTCTTCAAGCAATTCTAAAGCTGTGGGTGCGGTGACGTCGTTCTGCGTCAACATGAAGATAAATTCCAACGTTAAACCTCCTTATCAACCATTCACAAATGCGCGCGTTAGTATACACTAAAATTACATATTTATCAATTTCGGAATACTAACATTGGTGCCTCCGCTAGGATCACATCATCTAGACCCACCTCTTTGAGTTTAGGCGCAAATCGAAGGGAGGTCCAATTTCCAGTGTTGAAAATTACTAATTGCCATGGACTCAGGTGTGGTGCATACAGATTTATCATGTTTTCATGGCCGAAAGATGGAGTTGTTATCTCTATTAGCGCGCGCGCTAATTTGGAGTAGGCGTTCCTATGGAGCGCGCACGGTATTATCTCAGAACAGATTCTCTCAGTTAAAGAAAGATTATAAGCATATCCTAATAGTAAGTATCTACTGTATGGCCGTGAGGGTGATTTCTATGGTTTCTCCGCAAAGTACAAAATTAAGCCTGAAAAACAAAGTTGCGATTGTCACGGGGGCGGCCCGAGGTATAGGTAGAGCAGTTGCCGAGACCTTGGCGGCAAATGGTGCAATTCTTGTGCTTAATGATGTAAAGCAAAATATTGAACAAATAGAAAAATTGCGGCAGGAAATCGAAAATCAAAACGGACAAGGTTTTGTTTTTGCAGTCGACGTTTCGGATTATCAACAAGTCTCTCAAATGATTAGTGCGGTTCTTCAAAAACATGGGCGAATAGATATTCTCGTAAATAATGCTGGAGTTTTGAGGCGTCGTGCATCAGTTGAAGAGATCAGTGATAGAGAATGGGACCTTGTGATGGCTGTCAATGTAAAAGGAGTTTTCAACTGTTCAAAGGCTGTTATAAAGGCTATGAAAAACAAAAGATACGGAAAAATAGTAAACATATCTTCGTCTGCTGGAAGAAGCACGAGCGAACTTGGTGGACCACATTACACAACATCAAAGGCAGCCGTTCTTGGCTTTTCAAGACATCTAGCGCGAGAGGCCGCGCCTTTCGGCATAAATGTAAACGCAATTTGTCCAGGGCTCATTGACACTTCGATGGTGAGGGAAACAACCTCACCTGAAGAGGTAGAACGGTGGAGGAAAGCAATCCCTATGGGAAGATTGGGTACGCCAGATGAGGTAGCAAAGCTCGTTCTCTTCTTGGTGTCCGACGACTCGTCATATATTAATGGTGCTACTATTGACATCGGTGGAGCGAGTTTACTGATTTGATTTCGATAGCGCGCGCGTACAGTGAGGATGAGCACGAGCGCGCGCGAAAATGCAAACTGCGTTCGCGATGTAACTGACAAGCTTCTTTTTCCTTGTTCTCAAGAATCATTACTTAGCGCGTATGCAAGATTCTGTGTAGCTGCTTTTGTAAACTCTTATAAAATCGAATGTTACCGCATATACGTGAGTGTTGTCGAAGTTGCCCATGTCTCATAGAGAAAGAATCTTGACAGCCATAGACCTGCGAGAACCTGATATGGTCCCGATAACGGATCTTGCTCTAGATCCTCCTATAATCGAAAAGATTACAGGAAAAAAGATGGAAGGTTTCAGCTATGTTGGAGGCTCACGTGGGAAGAAACCTTGGGAAAACAGCAGAAAAGAGATTCTCGCCCTACTTGAAGCGTGCAGGAGACTTGATTTTGACGCTGTCAATATCGAAGATTATGTTCTAACGTCAAAAGAGTATTTTCCCGTTTTCATCGACAACGAAACATTTGTTGATGAATGGGGAAGAATCATGAAGATAAGACCTGACACCAAGACGACGTGGTGGTTTGGAGGAACTATTGATACTCCTGAATCAATTGAAAACTGGAACCCGCCTGAAGCCAGTTCACCCGGAAGAATCGAGCTTCTTGAACGCCTCATCAAAGAGAACAAAGGAGAATTGGCTGTAATGGGATACACTCACATAGCTTTTCATTTCGCATGGCAGGTGAGAGGCGGAATAGACAGATTGATCAAAGATATGTATCTGAACCCAAATCTAGCCAGAAAACTGTTGGACAAAGTTTTTTCATCAAGTTTTGAGTTAGCTAAACTAATGATGGATACGGGGGTTGATATACTGGCTGTCGGGGATGATTATGCCGACTCTCACGGCCCCCTACTGAGCCCGAAGCTTTTCAGAGAGTTCGAACTACCTTACATTAGGGCTGTCTGCAACGAGGCCAAAAGGAGAGGCATACCTCTTTGGAAGCACAGCGATGGTAACTTGTACCCTATTATTGATGATCTAATCACTGCCGGAATCTCCGGCCTTCATCCCATAGAACCCCCAGTTATGAATCTGGCTGCGATCAAGGAAAAGTATGGCGACAAGATTTTCTTAGCTGGCAATGTGGATTGCAGACACATCTTGCCCTATGGAACTGAAGAGGACGTTCGAACCTATGTTCGAGGATGTATAGATGCAGCAGCCCGAGGCGGGGGCTACGTTCTAACATCAAGCAATTCCTTGCATGCAAATGTAAAAGTCCAGAACATATATGCGATGGTAGACGAGGCAAGAAAATACGGAAAATACGGTAGGTGAGAGGAATGAACAAAAAAGAGGATGCGTTGCAGAGAATTACAAATGACGTCATTGAGCTAAACATTCTCGACATTGAGAAGGCTCTGGACAGTGCCATCGCTGTAGGTGTGAAGCCGCGTGAAATTCTAGACAGATGCGTGAAGGAAGGACTTGAATCAGTCGGCGAACGATATAAAACCGGTGAATATTTCCTCTCTGAACTAATAATGGCGGCAGAAGCTACAGACAGAATAATGCAACAAATGGTGCCAAGACTAGTGTCTGAGGAAGGGCAGCATGTTCTAGGTAAGGTTGTTGTAGGGACGGTTGCAGGAGACTTGCATGACATAGGAAAAAACCTATTGGTAGCAATGCTTAAGGGGGTAGGTTTCGAGGTGTACGATATTGGCGTCGATGCATCGCCAGACAAGTTTGTTGAAGCTGTAAGAAAGCACAAACCCAACATAATAGGTATGTCCGCTTTGCTTACAACATGTGTCCCTATGTTTGAGAACACAATAGAAGCCCTGGAAAAAGCTGGGTTGAGGAAGAACACGAAGATAATTGTTGGCGGGGCAGCTGCGAGCGAAGAGGTTGCCAAGAATGTCGGCGCAGATGCGTACGGCGAAAATGCATGGGACGGAGTGAAAATAGCTAGGGCTCTCCTACCAAGTTCTTGATCTTGCGCACTAGCAAATGTGATGCCAGTTGTGATGGAAACGTCACCAGTTTGATTATGCAGGGCTCCATACATGTGGGTCCATTTGACGCACGCCCTTCTATCTCGAAAAAGTAATATGACTTCGTTGTGTCCCCAAGACCTAATTGCCTTCATTATCACCGATTTCTCAAGTTGCAGTATCAGTAGACTAATTCGCGCGCTGCCCTGTCCCGAAATTGGTCTTAAATGGTTTTAATTCCTATTTCTGGGTTTGGGGACAACTTTGAAGTGCGCATCTATTTTTAGCCCTGTTGCATGCCTTGACGCTCCAAACAGGCTAGATACAGCCTCAACGGTTTATGGAAAAACTCTGCTTTCTTTCAGATTCGTTGGAATCCACTAGTTGCCATCTTTCAACACGGCCAAGAGTTGCTCACCAAACAAGCCCAAATCAAACGCCAATAGACAAAAGAAGAATAAAAACCATTTTTAACCATTTAGGGGACAAGCCAGCGCGCTGTCATCTGCATGCTAATTCATCTTGAGAAAAAGCCTGAACCGCTTATGACCCACCTCAATCTGGGCAGATTAGGCAAGACCAGAATCGGCAGAGTAGACATAGAACCCATGACAGGTGCCACGTCCAAGAAACCGACAATTCAGTAGTTCAAGAGCGCGCGCGAGTCAATGCGTTTCAATGTCGAAATATCCGAGTTCGATTGTGAGCTATCTGCAAAGACAAGGTCACCGATCAATGCGTACTGACTGATGGTATTTTCTTCAAGTCTGCGCAAGTGTTTTAACTTGATGAACACAATGCTCAGTTTGTTCTTGTACAGTGAGGATGAGCACGAGTTGAATTACAGGGCGATTCTGGTTATTGCAGATGGGATGGCTGACAGACCGATAAAGGAGTTAGGGTTGAAGACACCGCTTGAAGCTGCTACCAAGCCAAACTTGGATCGAATAACAAAGAACGGAGTTTGCGGCATAATGGATCCGATCGCACCCGGGATTCCTCCGGGAAGTGATACTGCTACTCTTGCCATGCTTGGCTACGATCCGTGGAAAACATATTCTGGCAGAGGCGCTCTGGAGGCCGAGGGTTCAGGCGTTAAGGTCTTGTCCGGTGATGTCGCGTTCAGGTGCAACTTCGCGACAGTGAATGACGATTTGCTTGTCCTGGACCGGCGCGCTGGC
>Ga0315279_10002858_pt1 | contig 25062 bp, 18 predicted proteins | sample YL17G06_20_MG_FD_203694 | JGI IMG/M metagenome (GOLD analysis project Ga0315279, IMG submission 203694) | Sediment microbial communities from Yellowstone Lake, YNP, Wyoming, USA - YL17G06_20 | ecosystem: Environmental > Aquatic > Freshwater > Lake > Sediment | place: USA: Wyoming | collected...
CGGAGGCAACTAGTGTCCTACTACACCTTCTTCTGTCCTCACTGCGGTACACAGCTCAACGCCCCCCTCGACTGGGTCGGTCAGGAGGGCGACTGCAAGAGCTGTGGGAGAGCCTTCGTGGCGCCGCCACCCGAGAGTGAGCAGCCACCTTCCCTCACGGGGCCCGCAAAGGCGCCCCCGCCTCTGTCGCCTGCCGCTCCGGGGCCGATGGTGATGCCGCCCCGACGCCGGTCCCGTCGGACGCTGATGCTGGTGGCAGCGGTGGTTGTGGTTGCCGGGGGCATTGCGGGCTGGCACTGGGGGTGGCCGCGTCTGGCGGCTCTACTCGACCCTCATCCCGTCGTTGGTGTCGCTCGGTTGATGGTGGCTGACAACCCTGACCTGCGAACATCCCGGGGGAAGGAGAGTGAGGATCGCCTCCAAGATGACCTGGTACCGGACGGCCTCGAGGTGACGGGCTTTGAGGGCGAGTCAATCTACGATGCGCACGGGAAGCTGATCTGGGAACGTCTGACCGCGTACTTGGGGGGTGAGGCCGCCTCTCGCATCCCCGGCCTCGGGGAACCGGGTGGAAGGCGCGTCCCGGAGCCCGGCACCCCGCTGGAGGTGGTTTCCGGCGGCGGGAACGTACTCAAGGTGCGAATGGCAGATGGCACGGAGGCATGGGTGCCGCGCGCGGGCCTCTGCTCGGCATCCGAGTTTGAGAGACGGAAGCGGACTGGCCAGGTCCCCAGCAGTCTGGTATGTGTCACTGCCGCGAAGGAGGGCGAGAAGGAATGCCTCCTCTACGCCGGGACCATGGCGAAATACGACATCACCCAAACCGATGGCCCGGGGAGGCCCTCACCGAGGGCGGTGTTGACAGCCTGCAATCTCTATGGGCTCCCTACGTGCTACGCTGATGCCGCCACCAAGACCGCTCGCCTTGGCGGCCTCATCTCGTTCTTCGGCTTCCAGGCCAACGAGATCACCCGCCTTGCCCCCAGACAGGCCCTGTGGTTCGACCCCGAGGCGAAAGGGGGGACGTTCAAGATCGGTGGGCACGAGTTCGTAGGCGACCCGACGGTGCTCTACCTCGTGACCAAGGACGACAAGGTGGTGAACCTGCCGATCTGGACCCGAGGCATGAAGTGACCGCGCCGGAAGTACCGTTGCCATCGCACACCATGCCCCGCGAGTTTCGCGATCTCTCGATCCTTTCCGAAGCGCGCGAGATCATCTCGCGCGCCCGGCCCGAACATGAGAGCAGGCCGCTTCGGCGCGCACAAGGTACCCGCTGCCGAGGCGGTGGGAGGGATGCTTCACGAGGCGGCCATCCGCCCTATACCCCCGCCTGTTCCCACACCCCCAGCAGGGCCTCCGCAGTGACCCGGATCGCCTCCTCCGCGGGCAGCTCCCGTACTCGCTTGCTGAACGGCTCCGGCGTCACCGGCCCTGAGTACCCGATCTCCTTCAAGCCCTGCAGGAATCCCGCCAGGTCAATCACCCCCGACTCCCCTGGCAGACAGCGCTCGTTGTCTATCTGCTCATCCGGCCCACGCCCCTCCATCGCATCGTTGATGTGCACGTCCACCACCAGCGCATCGCTCAGCTTGCGAATCTCCTGCCTCGTGCCGTGTGAGGTGAACCAATGGAAGGAGTCGCAGAGCACGCCCACATTCCCGGTGCCAATCGCCTCGCACAACGCCAGCATCCCCTCCTGCGTGGAGATGAATTCGTGCCCGTGTCCCGCCCGGAGTGTCTTCGGCCCCACGAACTCCAGGCCGAGGCGGATCCCCTGCTCGGCCAGCACCTCTGCGCACTCCCGGAGCCGGGCGGTGTGCCGCTCGAAGTTCGCCTCGAACGCCAGCTCATCTGAGAACGGCAGAATCCAGGTCGAGCACCTATCCGCGCCCACCTGCTTGGCCGCCTTCGCCGCCTCTGGCAAGCGCGCCAGGTCGGCCCGGAACGCCGCCTCCTCCCTCCTGAACTCCACCGGCAGTCCCCAGGCCGCCGGGCGGAGCTTGTTCACCTCCAGCACCCGGCGCACCCCCTCTGCCTCTTTGCCGCTCCCAGGCACGTCTATGGTGATCCCCTTGAAGCCCATCTGGGCGGCCAGGCGCGCACACTCCTCAAATGGCAGTCTCACTCCGATGGCCCCAGGGGCCAGAGCTGGATACATGAACGATACCTCCACAGCATCGTTGCTTCGGCAGTGCACTGCCGAAGCAACGCCGTAGCGTTGTTGGGTTCCGCGGCGCGGTTCCCCAGCTAGCGCCCGCAAGGGTAGCACGGCCGTCTGCCAAGATCAATCCCAGGGCTTGACTAGTAGCTGGCCATCTTGACAACATGTGCTCTAGTGGTATAATTGTCACAAAAGGGTGGCCCATAAGGAGTTTTGGCCACGAAAGGCGCCAGAAGCGATGTACCTGATGTCCGTAGAGGAGCTGGCCGAATATTTGGGTGAGAGCAAGCGCACCATCTACCGCTACCTCGAGTCCGGTGACTGCCCTCCCTACATCCGACTGTCCCCTCGCAACATCAAGTTCGACAAGCGGGACGTAGACGCTTGGCTGGAGTCCAAGAAGGTTGGACCCCACAAGGAGAAAGAGAAGAGATGAGGTTCTGGCAAGTGGCTAGATGGGTAGTGCTGGTCGTCTTCGCAGTCGTCCTGACGCTGGCGCTGGTGCGTGGCCCGGAGGACACTTGGGTGCAGGATGCCAGCGGTCGCTGGGTGGCCCACGGGCGCCCGGCCGCCGCTGCGCCGCCCGCAGGCTCCCAGCCCTCTCTGATGGAAAGGATAGGCCCGGCTCTCTTCCTGATCCTGCTCATGGCAGGTCTTACCGGCGCCGTCCTCCTCTCCACCCGCGCCCCGGCGGAGGCGGATGAGCTCAACCGCGGCGTTCGCTACTTCGGGGCGGTGACCATCACCTGCGCCTTCGCCGCCGGCGCCCTGGCGCTGGCCGTGATTGCAGGCCTCGCGGCCTCCCCTGGAGCGCCTATCTTCGTTGACCAGACGGTCATCATGCTCTCTCTGCTCGGAGCGATCGCCCTGCTAATCGTGCTCACCTGGCACGCTTACACCACGAAGAAGGTGATGGAGGCCCACTACGATCTCAAGCGCTCGGTGAAGCTGCTCCAGGAGGCACTGGATCGCCTCGCAGGGAAACAGCCGGGCTAGCGCACCCGCACGGCTGAAACCAATGACCCCCGGTCCCCGTACATACAACCGAGGGCCGGCCGAGGTAGTCGCGCGCCGGCCGCCCTCCGCATCACCTACTGCGTGTCGCCATAGGAGGTAATGCCGACACGCAGATAGATCAGGCTGGAAGGCGGCACATCGGTCACAGACCGTCACTTCGTTACGCGAACCGCTATCGCGGGAGGGTTGAAGTCGGCCCTTTGACATGCGCTCCTCCCAGGTGTTACATTCATTTCGTGCAAATCATGCGCCGGCCCGCCTCTGGATGCCGGTGCGAGAGGATCGGCTTCATGCCGCCCGAAGTGCTGGGCGGCGTGAAAGGTAGATTGTCATGCGGCGATTGAAGATCATCCTGCTGGCCGTCGTGCTCCCCCTTGTCCTTATCGGCGGGTGTATGGGCCTGGTGGCGATGAAGATGCGGCCCAAGCCCGATTCCGTCAGCACCGCCAAGGTGGCGCGAGGCGACGTGGTCGTCTCTGTCCGCGAAACCGGCACCGTCCAGCCGGTGAAATCCGTGGAAGTGAAGTCCAAGGTGGCCGGGCTGGTGAAGGAACTGGCGGTTGACGAAGGCCAGCGGGTCGAGAAGGGACAGCTCATCGCTCGCCTCGATGTCCCCGAGCTGGAGGCCCAGCGCGATCAGGTCCGCGCCCAGCTCGATGGCGCCCGCTCCCGCGTCGAGCAGGCCCGGCTGACATATGTGCGCGACCGCGAGCTGATTGACGCCCAGATGATGCAAGCGAAGGCGAATCTCCGCGCCGCCGAGGCATCCCTCGCCGAGGCGCAGACACGGCGACAGGACGCCGAGCGCATCGCCAGCAACAAGCGCCGCCTCTTCGAGATGGGTGGCTACGTTTCCCAGGACGAGGTCCAATCCGCCCAGGCCGCCCTCGATCTCGTCAAACAGCAGGAGCTCTCCGCCGCCGCACGCCTGGACGAACAGCAGGCCGCCCTGGCGATGGCCCAAGCCAGGCGCTCGGAGGCCGAGCTGAGCAAGTCCCGCGTGACGGAGGCGCAGGCTTCCCTGCGGCAGGTCCAGGATTCGCTGGCGGAGATCGAGTCCCGCCTCGCCGACGCCGTCATCTCCGCCCCCTGCGCGGGGGTGGTCATCGCCCGCAGCGTCCGCGAGGGCGAGCTGATCACCGCCGTCTCCTACTATGGCGCCGGCGCCCCCATCGTCACCATCGGCGACCTCTCCACCATGCTCATCAAGGTCAACCTCAACGAGGTGGACATTGACAAGCTCCACCTCGGCCAGTCCGTTAGTATCACTGCCGACGCGCTCGCCAATCGCACCTTCCAGGGCCGCGTCACTCGCGTCTCCCCTGCTTCTCTGGCCGATCCGCAGGGCCGCAACCAGGGCATCGTGAAGTTCCCCGTGGAGGTTACGGTCACCGGATCCCACGCCGAGCTGAAGCCCGGCATGACCGCAAACATCGAGATCTCCTGCCGGCGCGCCGACCACGTGCTGTGGGTCCCCAACGATGCCGTCTTCCAGAAGAAGGGCAAGCCTCACGTCACCGTCGTGAAGGAGCAGAAGCCGAAGCCGAAGACCAAGCCAGTCACGGAGGACCGGCAGATCACCACCGGCCTCGCCAACGACGCCCGCACCGAGATCAAGTCCGGCCTCAAGGAGGGCGAGCAGGTTCAGCTCGGTAAATCCACCATCCCTGAGCGCAAGAAGCTGGACCTTCAGCGCGAGGGCGGCGGAGGGGACTGAGCACGGCCATGGGCTTCTTTCAGAGCCTGCGCGTCGCCCTCGGCTGCCTCGCCGCCAACAAGCTCCGCTCCGCCCTCACCATGCTGGGCGTGATCATCGGCGTCGCCTCCGTCATCGCCATGGTGTCCATCATCGAGGGGGCCCGCGACAAAGTGGTAAAGCAGTTCGAGGAGATGGGCTCTCGCCTGGTGTTCGTCGTCTTCTCCCCCGAGGAGCGCAAGAGAGGCGAGGGCCGCTCCCACCTCGAGTACCTGACCACAGAAGACGCGGAGGCGATCCGCCGGGAGTGCCCATTGGTCACCGACGTCTCCCCCGAGCTCCCCTGGGGGGCCACCTTCGAGGTCGGCGGGGAGCAGTTCGACGGGCGCCTGATCGGATGCCAGCCGGAGTTCGCCCGCCTCCACAACACCGAGATGGAGAGCGGTCACTTCTTCTCCCAGCACGACTACGACACCTGGGGCAAGGTGTGTGTGGTCGGCGCCACCGTCCGCGAGAAGCTGTGGCCCGACAAAGACGCCATCGGCGAGACCGTGCGCGCTCAGGGGGTTGACTTCACCGTCATCGGTGTCGTCAAACGCAGGGGGCGCACCATGGGAGAAGACCCCGACCAGGAGGTCTACGCCCCTCTCACCACCCTTCAGAAACGCATTACCGGCGACAACCACGTTGGGGTGATGTATGCCCAGACCGCAGACTACCAGCACACCGAGCAGGCCGCCGATCAGATCTGGGCCCTCCTCATGCGCCGCCACGGCAACCAGCCCGACTTCACCGTGGACTCCCAGGCCCGCATCCTCGAGTTCATCGGCAAGATCCTCGCCATCTTCGGCTTCATCTTCGGCGGCGTCGGTGGGCTGGCGCTGCTCGTCGGCGGCATCGGCATCATGAACATCATGCTCGTCTCCGTCACCGAGCGCACCCGCGAAATCGGCCTCCGCAAGGCCGTCGGCGCCAAACGCCGCCACATCCTCTTCCAGTTCCTCACCGAGGCGATGACCCTCTCCGGCCTGGGCGGCCTGATCGGCGTCGCTCTGGGCGCAGGGATCTCACGGCTGATTGACGTCGCCACCAAGGGCGACATGCACACCAAGGTCCCCATCTGGGCGGCCGTCTTCGGGTTCGCCTTCGCCTGCGCGGTGGGCGTCTTCTTCGGCCTCTACCCGGCCTACCGCGCCTCCCGTTTGGACCCCATCCAGGCCTTGCGCTATGAGTGAGCCGACCGCAACCGTCATCCGCGTCTCCGACGTCCACAAGGACTACCGCATGGGCCGGGTCACCGTCCCCGCGCTCAGGGGCATCTCCCTGGACATCGCCGCCGGCGCCTTCGTCGCCATCATGGGTCCCTCCGGCTCCGGCAAGTCCACCTTCATGAACATCCTCGGGTGTCTGGACCGGCCCACCTCGGGATCCTATGCGCTCGACGGCATAGAGGTCTCCTCCTTCTCCGAGGACCGGCTGGCGAGCGTTCGCAACTCACAAATCGGCTTCGTGTTCCAGACCTTCAACCTGCTCCCGAGGATGAGCGCCGCGCGCAATGTGGAGATTCCCCTGCTCTACAGCGGGGTGCGGAGGCGGGGAGAGCGGGCGCGCCGCGCCCTGGAGTCCGTGGGCCTCACCGACCGCGCCCACCACCGCCCCTCCGAGATGTCCGGGGGAGAGCAGCAGCGGGTGGCGATGGCGCGGGCCCTCGTCAATGACCCAGGCATCCTCCTCGCCGACGAGCCCACCGGCAACCTCGACACCCGCACCGGCGAAGAGATCATGGCCATCCTCCAGGACCTGAACCGCCGGGGCAAGACCGTCGTCCTCGTCACCCACGAACAGCACATCGCCGAACACACCCACCGCATCGTCCACTTCCGGGACGGCAAAGTCGTCGGCGACGAACCCGTCCCCACCCCCCTCGACGCCAGACACGAACTCGCCTCCCTCCCCCCCGCCGGCGGCGCCACGTAGACGCGCCTCCTGGGAGCGCACGCTTCTTCAGTCCGAGCGAAGCCGAGGACCAGCGTGCCAGTGCCATGCATCGCCCTGCTTGCCCCGCCTGCCCCCATCTGCTTGCCGTGAGCTTGCCGAACCGGCGTCTACCTGCGTTCACTCGCCCTGCGTAGCCCGCCAGTAGGCGGCCGGGCGAAGCGGGGTCTGTGGTTCACGTCCCCCTGCCTCCCACACGCGCGGGCGGGGCAGCTTGCGCTGCCCCGCCCTGATTGACACAGTCCTATGAGGACGACCCTCTACCAGCGACGGCCGCCGCCTCCTCCGCCGCCCCGGCGTCCGCCGCCCCCTCCGCCGAATCCGCCGCGGTCTCGGCCAAAGCCTCCCCCGCGGTCGTTTCTGTCACCACTCCGCCGCTCCGTGCGCGGCCGAGCCTCGCTCACCGTGAGCGCCCGCCCGTCCACCTCCCGCCCGTTCATGGCGGCGATGGCGTCGGCGGCCTTCTCCTCCGGGACATCCACGAAGCCGAAGCCTTTGTTGGAGATCAGGCGCACTTCCGTGGGCTCGTACTCGGCAAACAGGTCGCGCAGCGCGCTCTCCGTCATGGAGTAGCTCAAGTTGCCGACGTACAGACTCTTCGTGGCCATTCATGGCCTCCTTGTCCCCCGGCCTGGCTCCGCGGTGATTTCCCTATGCTCGCGATCGAAGCGCCCGCTTCCCATCCGCGCGCCAGGCCGCGGCCCAGCGGAAGCGACTCCTGTGGCGACCACACCGTGGGATTCGCCCTGCCCCCCCGAAATCCCTTCCCACACCTTGTCCGAAATCGGCCCAGTTTGAGCGCAGGCAGGCATTTCCCCCTGTCCCCGCCCCCGCGGCGGTGTCCGCCGGGCCGCGTTGACATCTCTCGCCGGGGTGAGGTATAGTCCGGTGTAGGAACCAAATCGCGCATGACGCGCCTCGCAGGAGAGTGTGCGCCCCAGGCGCACCGCCGAAGGGGAAAGGCCGCGGTGGACGCCCTGGTCTGCGTTCCGGGCGGGCCCGGGCGAGCGGTCGAAACTCTCAGGCACCAGGACTGCGGGACGCCGCTTCCCTGGAGAGTGTCCCTCCGCCCCGGCGGAGGAACCACCGAAGGTGATAGCCCTGGGGGCCTCGGCGGAACCGCAGGCCCCGGAGGGCGAATCTCTCAGGTCCAGGACAGGGAGGGCCAGATGAGCAACGGCCTTCCCTTTGTTTTGGCCGTAAGGAGGAGTGGCAGATGAGCTTTGTGCCCCACACCAGGGAAGAAGTGGCGCGGATGCTGGGCGTGCTGGGCCTGCCCGACGTGGACAGCTTGTTCGCGGAGGTGCAGAGCTCGCTGCCCCCAGGCGTGATGCCTGAGATCCCCAGCAGCAGCGAGTTCGAGCTTCGCCACCACCTCTGGGACATGGCGCGGCTGAACGGCCGTCCCGACCAGACGCCGTGCTTCCGCGGCGCGGGGGCCTATGAGCACTATGTGCCGGCCGCGGTCTCCCATCTCATCTCCCGCGGGGAGTTTCTCACCGCCTACACTCCCTACCAGGCGGAGATCAGCCAGGGCACGCTGCAGGTGATGTACGAGTTCCAGACCCTGGTGTGCGAGCTGCTGGGGATGGAGGTGGCGAATGCCTCCATGTACGACGGCGCCTCCGCACTGGCGGAGGCCGCGCTGATGGCGATGCGCATCACTCGCAGGCATCGGCTGGTGATCTCGGAGGCGGTGCACCCGCACTGGATCGAGGTGCTGAGGACCTACACCGCGAACGTGGCACCGGAGATGGTGTTCGTCCCCGCCGCGGAAGGGGTGACGGATGTTCAGGCGCTTGGGGCCGCGCTGAACGAGGAGACGGCGGCGGTGATTCTGCAGAGCCCCAATGTCTTCGGTGCGATCGAGCCGATGCGCCAGGTGGGTGAGCTGGTGAAGGCCACGCCCGCGCTGTACATCGCCGCCACCTACCCCGTAGCGCTTGGAATGTTGGCCTGCCCCGGGGAGGCGGGAGCGGACATCGCGGTGGGCGAGGGGCAGCCGCTAGGGCTTCCTCTCTCCTATGGCGGTCCCTATCTAGGTCTGCTTGCGACCAAGATGGAGCACATTCGCCAGCTGCCGGGGCGGATCGCCGGGGTGGCGCACGATGCGCGGGGGCGGCGGGGGTATGTGATGACCCTGCAGGCGCGGGAGCAGCACATCCGCCGCGAGCGGGCGACCTCCAACATCTGCTCGAACCAGATGCTGTGCGCGCTGGCCGCCACCGTCTACCTCAGCCTGATGGGGCCGCGGGGGTTCCGGACGGTGGCGGAGCGGAACTTTGCGATTGCCCACCACCTCGCCGATCGCCTGCTGGAACTGCCGGGGTGTTCGCTGCGCTACCGGCAGCAGTTCTTCAACGAGTTCGCGCTCACGCTGCCCGTCTCGGCGGAGGATGTGGAGCGAGAGCTGTGGGACGACGGGATCATCTCCGGTCTGCCGCTCTCCCGGTGGTGGCCGGAGCGGAGGAACGAGATGCTGTTCTGCGCCACCGAGATCATCACCGAGGCGGCGATCAACCGCCTGGTGGCGGGGATGGAGGAGGCACTGGGATGAGCGCGCGCACGGTTTTCGAGAAGAGCGTTCCTGGACGGCAGACGCGGTACGTGGCGGAGGGGGAGCGCTTCCATCCAGCCTACTACCAGCTGCCGCTGGAGGCGCTGCGACAGCAGCCGCCTTTGCTGCCGGAGCTTACCGAGGGAGAGGTCGTTCGCCACTACACCAACCTGGCGCGGCGAAACTGGGGGGTGGATGTCGGCTTCTACCCGCTCGGTTCCTGCACCATGAAGTACAACCCCCGGCTTGCCGAGCAGATTGCCGGCTGGCCGGAGTTCTCCGCCGCCCACCCGCTACGGCCGACCAGGGCGGCGCAGGGATGGCTGCGCGTGCTATATGAGACGGAGCGGATGCTCTCCGAGCTGTGCGGGATGGCGCGGTTCACCCTTCAGCCGTCGGCGGGGGCGCAGGGGGAGCTGTGTGGGATGCTGATGATCCGGCGCTATCACCTGGACCGGGGCGATCGGCGGAACGTGGTGATCGTGCCGGACAGCGCGCATGGCACGAACCCAGCCACCTGCTCGCTGGCGGGCTTCCAGGTGGCGGTCTGCCCCTCCGGGCCGGACGGCCTGGTGGATGTTGATGCGCTGAAGCGCCTTCTTGACAAGGAAGTCGCCGGCATCATGCTTACCAACCCGAACACGTTGGGTCTGTTCGAGCGGGAGATTCAGACCATCTGTTCTCTGGTGCATGATGCGGGCGGCCTCACCTACTACGATGGCGCCAACTTCAACGCCCTCGTCGGCCGCTTCCGGCCGGGGGACATGGGCTTCGATGTGGTGCACCTGAACCTGCACAAGACATTCGGCACGCCCCATGGCGGTGGCGGGCCTGGGTCGGGGCCGGTGGGGGTGGTGGAGAGACTGGAACCGTTCCTGCCTGCGCCGCTGGTGCGCAAAGGGGCGGAGGGGTTCGAGTACGAGGAGGAGCGGCCGCAGAGCATCGGGCGGTTGCACACGTTTGGGGGGAACGCGCTGGTGGTGCTGCGCGCCTACACCTATCTCCGTCTGCTGGGGGCGGAGGGTCTGCGGGAGGTGAGCGGCGCGGCGGTGCTTGCCGCCAACTACCTTCGGGACGGACTGCGGACCGCGTACCAGTGCTCTCATGCGGGCCGCTGCATGCACGAGTTCGTGGTCAGTACGTCCAAGCAGAAGGAGCGAGGAGTACGCGCCCTGGACATCGCCAAGCGCCTGATTGATCTTGGGTTCCATCCACCCACGGTCTACTTCCCTCTCACCGTACCAGAGGCGCTGATGATCGAGCCCACCGAGACCGAGAACCTGGGGACCCTGGACGCTTTTGCGGAGGCGATGCTCCAGATCGCCAAGGAGGCCGACCAGGACCCGGAGGTGCTCCACCGCGCTCCGCAGACTACTCCAGTGGGCCGGCTGGATGAAGTGGCGGCGACGAAGGAGTTGAATGTGCGCTGGCGGCCGGGGCCGCTTGGAGAACATGACACCGATTGATAGCCCACTGTGCTCTATCCACCGGGAGCTCGGCGCGCAGCTGGTGGAGTTCGCGGGCTGGCGGCTGCCGTTGCAGTTCGGTTCCGTGGCGGCAGAGGTGAGAGCGTGCCGGCAGTCGGCGGCGCTATTCGACATCTCGCACATGGGGCTGGTGCGGCTCCGAGGCGATGGCGCTCGGACTGCCATCAGCCGCCTGCTTACTCGTGCAGTTACCAGCATCCCTCTCGGATGCGCCTCTTACGCACTGCTGCTGAACGAGTCCGGCGGCATTCTGGATGATCTCTTTGTGATGGTTGAGTCCGACGCCCAGGTGCTGCTGGTGGTGAACGCAGTGAACCACGAGAAGGATGTGGCCTGGGTTCGCCAACATCTGGGGGCCGAGGCCGGCGTTCAGATCGAAGATCCGCGCGGCGCCACCTTTGGGCTTGCCCTGCAAGGCCCGGAGGCGAAGGGCATGGTGACGAGGGTGACGCCTGGGCAGGAGCCGCCGATGCTGTTCGCCACGCTGCAAAAGATGGAGATCGGCGGCGCCGACGTGTTGGTGTCACGCACCGGATATACCGGGGAGGATGGGTTTGAGGTGTTTGGGGAGTCAGGGGACGGGATCAACGTTTGGCGCGCGCTGATGGCACCAACTGGCGGGCATGGGAATTCCCGCCCTACAGCGGGCGGCCTGGCGGCGAGAGATGTGCTAAGGCAGGAGATGGGGTACCCGCTGTGGGGGAATGATCTGGACGAGGACACCACACCGGCTGAGGCAGGCTTGCAGTGGGCGGTGAATCGGGAGCATGAGTTCGTCGGCCGTGCCGCGCTGGAGGGAGGGGAGCGGACGCGGAGGCGAGTCGGCTTTGTGGTGGAAGGGCAAGGGGTTGCGCGCGCCGGAGATGTGATCGCATGGAAGGGCGAGGCGGTCGGCACGGTGACCAGCGGGACCTACTCCCACAACCTGCAGGCAGCGATCGGCCAGGGGTATGTAAAGCTACATCCCGAGCTGGTGAGTGGAGCGACGGTCGAGATCGCAGGTCGGGGCCGAGCCCTTCCTGCTCGCCTGGCAAGAATGCCGTTGATACCTGCCCAGACCCGGCCAAGCTGGAGAAGCACGAAGGAGACGACACCATGAGCATCCCCGCTGACCTGCAGTACACCGCCACCCATGAGTGGCTGCGCAGGGATACCGACGGCGTAACCATCGGGATCACCGATCACGCGCAGAGCGAACTCACCGATGTCGTATTCGTGGATCTGCCCGAGGTGGGAAGACACGTCGAGGCGGGTGATGAGCTGTGCTCGCTAGAGTCGGTGAAGGCGGTGGCGTACATCTATGCGCCGATCTCGGGCGTGATTGCGGCCGTCAACGAGAAGCTCCGGAAAGAGCCGGAGCTGGTGAACAAGGCCCCCCATGGAGAGGGGTGGATAGTGCGCATTGCGCCCGACACGCCGGAGAGGACCGCAAACCTGCTGGACGCGGAGGCGTACCTGGCCCACGTCAAGGCAGGCCAGTCAGCGCGCTAAGCTGGCGAGTGCCGCTGCCCCAAACGCAAACAGCGCCACCCCCGCCACCCGGTTCGCCCAACGCAAGCCCGATGCGCTGAACCGGTCGCGGGAAACGCCGACGCCTGTGCTGAGGATGACCCACCATGCTGCCGAACCGACGAAGACACCCAGGACCAGCAAGGCGGCCGAGCCGTAGTCAGGCCCGGTGCCGCCGATCCCCAGCCCGGCGAAGATGGCGGCGAAGGACATGATGGTAATGGGGTTGGCGAGAGTGAGGAGGAAAGTGGAGGCATATGCTCCAGCCAGGCCCTTGCCATCCTTGCCACCAGCATTTTCCACAGGCGGCGCCCGGAACGTGCGCGCGCCGAGGTAGATGAGGAAGGCGCCGCCGACCGTTCGCAGCAGCATCTGGTGGCTGATCAGGAAGGCGGAGACAGAGGTCAACCCGAACGCGGCGACACATCCGTAAACCGCGTCCGCGGTGGCCGCGCCGAGCCCGGAGAGCAGTCCGACCAGCCGCCCGCGCGCGAGGGTGCGACGGACGCACAGCACGCCGATGGGGCCCACCGGCGCGGCGATGCAGAAGCCGATGGCGAGCCCCCTGAGCAGATAGTCGAAGTTCATCTCTCGTCCTGCGCCCTAGGTATAGCCTTCGCGCGCTGGCTCCTCGCCAGGGGAGAGCCATGCCTTGACCGTGGCGCGGTCGCCCAGCGCGGCCAGCATCTCGGGGATGTCTGTGACTTGCGCGATGCCGGGCACCCAGGCGGTGTAACGGACTTGGTTGACGAGCCCGGGGGCGTCCTTGAAGGATTTCATCAGGCCGCGCAGCTCCACCGGGGGGAGGGATGGCTCGGCAAGCGCGGCGAGGAGCGCGATCATGCTTGCCTCCCCGCCGAAGGCGGCCACCTTAGCGACCTGATAGCCCTCTGCTCGCAGCCAGCCGAGGACGCCCAGCAAGTCGCTTACCCTACCACCTGGCAATGGCTCGCCGCCGATGGAAGTGTAGTGGGCGGCGCGTTGATACCAGATGTCTTCCGAGGGCGCAGTCTCGCCCTGGCCGCGCCAGTCGAAGCTGGCGGCCGGCTTCTTGCCGCCGGAGAGCTTCAGCGCCCCCTGCTTCCCCTCGTCCGAGATAGCGAGCATCAGGGGTCCGCTCCCGGCCTTGCGGACAAGGGTTGGCAGCACGGCGCCATCGCGGAGCTGCAACAGCGCGCGGGACCAGTAGGTATCGTCTATCCGTACCAGGCAAGTGGCTGCCGGCAGTCCTGGCTTGCGCCCCAGCAGCTTGTTGATCTCCCCAGCAGTAGGTTGCTTGGGCTCGACCGCGGCGAGCTTGGTCCGGTAGAGGTCTGCGATGGTGAAGAACCGCGCCGGCCGCTTGGGCAGCGCGCGCAGCCGGGGGTCGGCGAGGTCAATGTCGTCGCCTTCGCCTTCCGTCCCGCGCAGATCGCCGGGATGCTTCAGCGCGGCCTCGAAGAAGCGGTAAACACCGACTCTGAAGTCGGTGGGGCATTCATGCCCGCAGTAATGCTCCTCATGGGTGCAGCCGAGCTTGGAGTCGAGCGCGGCATGTGCGAAAGCAGCTTCCTCGGTTGCGCGCCGCGCGCCCACGATGGGAAACAGCGGATCGCGGATGCCGCTGAACACGCGCACCAGGCGGGGCGCGGCCGCGGCGAGGAGATCGTGGTACTCCATCCCCGCCGCCACCATGCCGGGGACGGCCTCGCAGTGGCAGTAGCCATCAGAACCGAAGCCGCAGTGGTCGGAGATCATGGTGGGAGCATTGCAGGGCGCGGCGGCCGCCACCCGCGTGTCCAGCGCGGCGAGGAAGGCGGTCTGATTGCCGCCGCCGGAGCTGCCAGTGACGCCGATGCGCTTTGCGTCCACGAAGGGAAGGCCGGCGAGGTAGGAGAGCGCGGCCATGTTGTCCTCGATCATGATTCCCTGGAGCGTCATGCCGGCGAGAACCGGATACCAGAGGGCGTGTCCGGTGCCTTTCCGCTCATCCGCCTCCGGGAAGTCCACGAACAGCACCACGAAGCCGCGCCTGGCGAGGCCGCGGCAGCGCCTGGCATAAGCAGGGGCCGACTTGCCTTGATAAGCGTGCCCGTGGACGTGCAGCACCGCGGGAGCGGGGCGGGCCAATCCGTCCGGGACATAGAGGTGGGCGGTGATATGCCAGCCACTTCCTCGCTCAATCACCAACGGACGGATAGAGAAGCCGTCGAACTGGACGGCGGGGCGCTCGGAAACGTCAGTCGGCCGGGCTGGCAGGATCCCGGACGGCAGCCCCAGGCACCTCTTCAACGCCCTCCTCACCTGTGTGATGCGCGCCCGCACCTGCTCCGCGCCCTTCCCCCGGTAGTCGTAGCGCGGGTGCTTCTCCAGCGCCTGCCGAGACAGCTCCTTGAGCAGGTCAGGGTAGGCAAGCTGCCGTGGGTCCTCCCCTATCTCGGGTTCTTTCAGCAGGCTGGTAAGCTCGGTGGTCATAGTGTGTGGCTCCAGGCGCGCATTCTATGGTTCTCCCTCTTCTCACACGGGGAGGAGCTTTCCTCTCGCAACATCCACTGCGGCGGGCGTGGGCAAGCCCGCCCTACAGAGGTTGCCCTTGACGGGCCTCCCCCGCTTGCCTACCATGGAGCTGATGGCTGCGATGGCCACTGCGACCGGGAACTCTGGCGAGCGCCGCCGGGCGCTGGTGATCTTCCTCGCCCTGTTCATCTGCTACGGGTACTTCTACTACCTGGGCGGGAACTGGAACGTGGAATCCCGCAACGCCGAGATCGTCTCCCTCGCCGAGGAACGCACCCTCGCCATTGATCGCTACCACTACTGGACCGGCGACAAGGCTTACCACGGCGGCCACTACTACAGCGACAAGCTGATCGGGCCCAGCCTGGTGGCGGCGCTCGTATACTGGCTGAGCATCCGCATCGTCCCGCCAAGAGAAGCGAACCCGCTGTTCCCGATCATGCTCTCCCTGCGGATTGCGAACCTGATCACCAATGCCCTTCCATCTGCGCTCCTCGGAGCGTTGCTCTACCTCTTCCTCGCGCATCTCGGCCTGAGCACGTCCCTGCGGGCATGGGTTGCCCTTGCCTATGGCCTTGGCACGCTCGCCCTCCCCTACTCGACGGCCTTGTTCGGGCATCAGTTCGGCGCGTTCTGCTGCTCTTGTGCGTTCGTGCTTCTCTGGGGCCAACGCGAGCGGTGGTCGGGCAAGCGTGCGGTAGCCGCGGGAGCTTTCGCTGGGCTGGGGGCGATCTCGGATTTCACCACGCTGCTGATGTCCCTGTTCCTCGGCCTGTATGCGCTCTGGGTGTGCGCGCAGAGGGAGAAGCAGTCGGTGGGTTTGGGGGGGATGGTGGTTCGGATCCTTCCCTTCGCGGGGGCGTTTCTGCTCGCCATCTCCCCCCAGCTCATCGGCAACTGGTCGAGCTTCGGAAGCCCGTTCACGTTCCCGCACATATACCATGTGCAGGCCAGCTTCCGGGCTCGTCACACGGCGGGACTGCTGGGGGTGCATGTGCCCCAGCTCTTCCCGCTCTATCAGCTCACCTTTGGCTCCTGGCGAGGGCTGTTCCACGGCAGCCCGGTGCTGCTGCTGGCGCTGCCAGGCTTCTACTTGCTTGGGAAGCGTTGGCGGGCGGAGGCGGTGTTGATCGGCGCGGCCTGGCTGGGAGTGCTGCTGATGAGCGCGGGATATGAGAACTGGACCGCGGGCAGCGCCTACGGGCCGCGCTACCAGATCGCGGCGATACCGCTGCTGATGGTAGCAGCGGCGGCCACCGCGGAGCGGCTGCCGTGTCTTTTCAAGGCGCTGGCCGGCATCTCCATCGCTCTCATGTTTGCGGTGACCGCGCAAAGCCCGTTTGTGGCGGAGAGCTTGCGCACTCCACTGGCCTCCGCGCTTGCCCTGTTCGTGAAGGGACAACTCCTTCACGGGAATCTGGGCAGACTGATGGGCCTGCCGGGGCTGTGGAGCCTACTGCCGCTGGCGCTCGTGGAGGTCGCACTGCTGTACGCGCTCTCGAGACAGCGCTAGGTGGCGTTTTGTCGTCGCGGTCCGTCACCCAGACGCCGCTGCAAACGCCCGCCGGCGGCAGGAGCGCGGCCTGTGGTGTGAGAAGAGACATAGCACACCGCGGCGATGCCGCTTGTGGGAGGTAGTTACGTGAAACGAAACGAGCAAGTGCTTACGCAGCACCGCGCGAAGTGGGACTGCGTCTACTCCACCGGGATGGCCACGCCACATGTGAAGTGGGCGGACCCCTATGCCAGGGGGCCGATCCGCGCCTTCTTCCTTCCCTCGATAAACGAGGGCCGGACGGTAGTGGAGTTGATGCAGCGGCTTACCCTCACCGGGAGGGCGGTGAGCATGGATCCACGCTGGGATGTCAACAAGTGGTGCATGGACCGCTATGGCGCGATGGACAGTCTCCATCCCAAGGACTATGCTATCGCTTTCTCTGTCTTAGAGCAAGAGCTTGCCGCCGACGACTCCTACGATGTGCTGGTGATGCACGGGGTGCGCGGGTGGTTCGAGTTCCCGGAGAGGGTGAAGAAGCTGATCTTCCGGCGGGTGCGAAGAGGGGAAGGGCTGGTGCTCGTCCACCCGCACTTGGGTGAGGATCAGAAGGACAAGACCCTGTGGGAGATGTCGCCGATCGTGGGGGTGCCTCCCACCACCCTGAAGGAGCCTGGCGCGGGTATCGAGGAGGGGTATCCGCGGCCCCCCAAGGAGGCGACATTCGGCGACCCGTGGCAGAGAGCCGCCGATCATTACATCGTCAACGGAATCCCATTCGAGGCGCTCCCCTATCCCGCGCTGATGCATTACCGCTATCGGTTGGCCAAGGGCGCGCAAGCGCTCGTTATCGGAGCAAAGAACAGCCCGGTGGTTGGGGTCAGGGAGTTTGGCAAGGGGCGGGTGGTCGGCCTCGGCTACCACTGTGAGGGGCTGTTCCCGCAGGTGCGGGCGCGCCGGGGCGAGCTGAACGAGAACTTTTGGGAGTACCTCTTCTCGCTGCTCATGCGCTCCGTCATCTGGGCGGCTCGCAAGGAGCCGCCTATCCAGCTTACGGCGGTCGCGCCCTCGGCGTCCCACTTCTCCCCTGCCGGACGCGCTGACGGCAAGGTGACGCTTCGTCTCTCGAACTCCGGCCCGGCCCGGCAGGTGGAGGTGGCGGCCGCGTTTCTGGACGGATCGCGCAGGCCCGAGCGGAAGACCACGAGGCGCGTTGCCCTGCCGCGCGGGGAGACCGAGATATCGCTTGCTCTGCCAAAGACCGCGGCGGATGGCGGCCGACATTTCGTGGACGTGATGGTGACGGCGGGCGAGAAGAAGCAGGACTGGGGCTCGGCCAGCTACACGGTGCGACAGGCGGCGCGAGTGACCAAGGTGTCCCTCGACGCCGACGCGGTGCGGGAGGGCGGAACGCTGGCCGGACGCGCCAGGCTCGCGGGCAAGCCCACGGGCCTCACCCTGGTGGCGGAGCTGTGGGACCAGACGGGTAGGCTCCTCTATCAGGACTCGGTGGCCGTGGGCGCAGAGAAGGGGATCAAGTTCCGCGTACAGTGCCCGCGGGCGCTCACCAACATCGGCTGGGTGAGGTGCAAGCTGATGGATGGCAAGCGCTTCGTCTCCGAGGCGCGCGCCGAGGTGGCGCTTACTGCTCCCCGGCGCAAGTGGGAGGAGTATGAGGTGATCCTGCCCTGGCTGCACCATGGGGTATGGCCCTGGACCCAACTGATCGAGGACCAATACCGGCGCGCCGGGATCACCAGCACCTCGGACCCGCAGCTCAACTTCTCCCTGACCGTTTCCATGCATCCGCCCGGGTTCGGCGTGTACTGGTACAGGCGCCATCCCTACCTCCGCCAGCGGGCCCTGTACGGAAAGACCAAGGACACCAAGCACCTGGCGCGCGTTCCCTGCTTCCACACCGATGAGTTCCGCAAGCCGGTGGCGGCGGCGCTCCGCACGGGCATGCCTCCTGTGCTCAAGTACAGCCCGCTGGCCTGCTATCTGGCGGATGAGTCCTCCATCACCTGCTACGAAGATGCGCTTGATCTCTGCTGGCATCCGGCCACTCTGGCGGAGTTCCGCAAGTGGCTGCGCAAGCACTACCGCGCCCTGGAGGCGCTCAACTCAGAGTGGGGCACGGACTACGGGAGCTGGGACAAGGTGATGCCTGCCACCTGGGAGCAGGCCCAGGCGCGCGGGAATCCCGCTCCCTGGGTTGACCACCGGCTGTTCATGAACCGCGCGCTCGCCAGCGCCTTTGAGTACGCGGTGAGCGTGGCGCGCGGGGTTGACCCAGATGGTCTGGTCACCATCTCCGGCACCCAGACTCCTGGGTCGCACAATGGTTGCGACTGGTGGAAGATAGACCAGATCATTGACTATCTGCAGCCCTATTCCGGCGGCGGCCAGGACGAGATGCACCGGTCCTTCAACCCCAAACTCATCCTCACCGGATTCACGGGCTACGCGCTGTCCGGCCTTCCCCTGGAGTACGAGATCTGGCACCGTTTCTTTCACAACCATCGCGGCGCCTCCATCTTCTGGGGCTACAGCTTCATTGACCCTGATCTCACCCTCAACGCGCAAGGCCAGTCGTTCGTGAAGGTGTTTGGCGAGCTGCGCGGGGAGGGCATCTCCCGCGCGGTGACCGGGCTGACCCGCGAGCACGACAAGATCGCGCTCCACTACTCCATGGCGAGCGGCCACGTGTGGTGGATCCAGGATGGCTGGATGCGCTACCGTGAGGGCGAGCTCGAGTATGGTTCGGGCACCTCGCCCGACTTCGCCCGCTTCCTTCGCAGCCGGGTCGGCTGGGGACAACTCCTGGAGGACATCGGCTACCAGTACAATTATCTCTCGTACCAGCAACTGGAGGCTGGCGAACTCACCAAGCAGGGGTACCGGGTGCTGATCCTCCCCGGCTCTATCGCCCTGTCGGACGAGGAGGCCGCTCACATCCGCGCCTTCGTGAAGGCCGGCGGGCTGGTGATCGCGGACGTGCGCCCGGGCACCACGGACGAGCATGGAAAGCGGCGCTCGCAGGGCGCGCTCGACGATCTGTTCGCGGCCCCGATCTCTGGCGAGGGGCGCGCCATCTGCGCCAACCGCTGGCTGGACACCTATGCCAAGAGCCGGCTCGAATCCGAGGGCCGGATGATGCGGGACCTGGTGTCGGGCGAGCTGAGGCGAGCCAAGCTGGCGTCCCGCGCCACAGTGCGCACAGGCGCCGGCGTGCATCCAGTGGGGGTGGAGCGGGTCACCTGGCGAGGAGGCGGAGTCGAGGTTCTCGGCCTGCTCAAGGAGACACGCGGCGTGTTCAGGGAAAGCGCCGACGGCACCAGTGGGTTCATCGTGCAGGAAGGGATGAAGGCGGTGGACGCGGTGCGGGTCAGGCTTCCGAGCAAGGGGCACTGGTATGACCTGCGCACCCACCGGTACCTCGGTGAGATCAGTGCGATTGATGCGATGCTCCACGAGGCAGACCCGAGGCTCTATGCCCGGTTGCCCTACGAGGTCAAGGGCTTGTCCCTCTCCCTGATCGGCAGGCCCAAGGGCGGCGCGGCGCTCCGCTATCGGGTCAAGCTGGACGCCGGCTCGGCGCAGCCCGTTGGCCAGGTGGTCAAGGTCGAGGTGTTCGGACCCGACCGGCGCAAGCATGCCGGGTACTCCCGCAATCTCGACCTGCGCGGCGGAAGCGCAGAAGGAGAGGTGCCCCTCGCCCTCAACGATGCCGAGGGCAACTGGAGGATCGCGGTCACCGACGTGTTCTCTGGAGCCAAGGCCGAGAGGACGTTCAAGGTCTAAAGGAGACATACCCCCCCCAGGAACAGCACGAGGAAGACGAAGCCGAGGAGAGTGTTGAACGGGCGCGAAAGGTAGCCGAGGGTCTCCCCACAGAACCCGAGCGCAAGCAACAGAATGAACGCGGTTGCGGACCTACCCATGTATTGTGCTGGGCACCTCTCCGGCGTTACGAAGCACAGATGAGCAACATGAGACATCCGTCACTGCTGCCCGAACCGAACCCTACGGCTGCAGTTCCGGCAACCGCCCTCCTGGGCCGAACCCAGACTCGCCTGAGGGCCCTACCAGTACAGCAGATGCTATCCCGGCGGGTCGAACACCGCGAGCGTGCGCGTCGCCGGCGACACCGCGACCACGCCTGCTGTGTCCATGGCTATCACATAGACCGCGTCTGCCATCGCTGGCGAGCGCCACACCACTTCCCCGGTATCACAGTCGAAGACATGAAGGCCTGCTGTCCAGCCCTTATCAACTGAGGTTGCCCCCTGCCACGTCTGCCTGAGAACCGCCGCCCAGTAGTGACCATTTGGCGAGAGGGAATACGCCGCGGGTTTCATCTCGTCGAACTCCCAACTGTGCCTCACGACTCCTGACCGATCCAAGGCGTCAACGACGCTGGCCCGCGGTCCCGTTCGCACAACAAGAGCTGAGCTCGCCGCATTCGCGATCTGCATACCTATGGATCGAGCTGCGTGCTTCCCAGCTATCATCATAGGGGCTTGGTACTCCCAGAGCAGGCCCTCGCTCCGGCCAAAGAGATAGAGACGCCGCACATCACTTGGCCGCTCCCCCTCGTAGGGTGTCAGCGACACTAGCGCGTACCCTAGATCAGGAGATGCAGCGAACCCGCGCCATTCGCGAGCCAACTCGCCCTGGCCGGGGGGCAATTCCCAGCGCCAATTCTCGGTACCGTCTTGGGCGAAGCTCACGAACTGCTTGTGTCCAGCCGATTCCATGAAGCCATATGCGCCGCGCGCGGTGAACTTGGGAACGGCCGTGACGCCAGCATCCGTGAGTGTCCGTCGAAGATCATCCGATGGTGCTGTCTCTCCTGCCCTGGCAGGCCGGAGCAGCAGTTGGCCGGCGTACGGCAGCGTACCGCTGAAGCGCTCCAAAGGTATGCCTGCGGCGAGCAGACGGCCTTCCCGATCGTAGAGGCGCGCGCCCGCCTCCGGTGCTCCGAGAGCGCGCTTCCCCTCCAGCGCGGAGTCGCCTTGATAGCTTCGCAACGCCACGGTGGTCTGCCGCGTTGAGGTGCCGCCGACCCCAAGCGCTAAGATGTCTCCTGACGGCGACAGGCCGACAACCGAAACCGCCGTCTCACTGGGGAAGGGCTTCCTCCAAAGCAGGCGCTTGTCTCTGAGATCGAAGTAATATGCGGCGTTCTCGCCCTCGGAGGTTACAGACCCTGCGCTGTCGCTGCCTTCGTAGGTCGACCGCCCAGTAGTGACTGCCAGGTAGCGAATACCGGGTGTAAGCTGCATTGCTGTGAAGTCCACAATTCCGGGTGGAAACTGGTACTCCCAAGTTGCGCTCGACGCCACACGCTCAGCGCCAACTCCCCTGGGGTACGCGAATAAGAGAAGCGAGCATGCCAACAGCCGGGCCGTCCGCTTCATAGCGCTCCCTCTCTTTCCTGCTCTATGGCAGCAGTGGGCTTGTGGCACTACGGTATCCACTCACCAAGTGGATTAACGTAACTCGGGTCCTCCCAAACCTCGAAATGCAGGTGCGCGCCGGTGGACGAACTCTCCCATCGCGGGTTCGGCGGCGGTACCGAGCAGTCCGGGTAGTACGGAGGGGTGTCGTACTGCACCCAGTTCTCACCAGTCGTGTCCGCACTACCGATAGTGGCACCTCGCGAGACACTGCCCTGGGCGCGACCGCCGGGAAGCAGGTGGCAGTATACACTGGAGACGTTGACGTCTGCGTAGGCCAATCCTGACTCGGCTTTGTGCACCGTTCCATGGTCCAACCACACCTGATAGCCAAAGCAGTTCGCGTATTCCAAGGATGACTGGAAAGATGTTTAGCCGGCAAGGGGCGTCAAGGTACCGCCGGCCGTTGCTCCTTTTCTACGGCCGCACCTCTGTGACCGGCGGCAGGTCCACGATGTCCGGGCCGAACCCGAGCTCTCCCCGCTTCGGCCCATGCCACAGGCTGGCGCCGAAGGTGGTGAGATAGATCATCTCCGGGTCGAACGGGTCGGGGATGACGCGGTGGGGCCAGCCGAAGTTCGCGCCGCCGAGCCGGCTCCATGTTCGCCCTTCGTCCTGACTTCGGAACACCCCGTGGTGCCAGGCGGTGGCATACACCACCTCCGGCTCCCGAGGGTCAATGGTCACGGCGTAGGCGTAGGGCCCGGGGAACGGCAGCCGCTGCCACGACTCTCCGCCATCAGCCGTTCTGAACACCCCGCCCATCACTACCCGGCCCGGGAGAGCAACCGGCCACGCGGCCACATACATCACCATCGGGTCCTTGGGATGGACGCACAGATCGTTGGGAAAAGGTATCTCATCTGACCCTGGCATCTGTTCCCAGCTTTCGGCGCCATCGCGGGTGCGGTAGATGCCGCCGGGAATGGACTGCCCCTCCCGGAACGAGCGCGTGATGAGCAGGTACATCACGCCGGCCGGGTCTCCGGCCAGCCACCAGGCGTTCAGATTCTCCTCCGGCAGACCGTTGTTGCACTGCCGCCATGAGTCGCCGTCATCCGCGGACTTGTACACGCCTCCGCCGAAGGCGGTGACGTAGAGCACCCGTCTGCCCACCGGCGAGGTGGGGTCGAGAACGATGTGCGTGCATCCCGTTTCCTGCATCCCGGTGATGCTCGCAGACCAGGTCTCGCCGCCGTCATCGCTGATGCAGACCCCGCCGCGGAAGTTCCGCACACTTATCCTGCGAAACATCTTCAGCCGCGGGTAGTCGTGTCCCCCGGACCACACCGACCATACCTTGCCTGGCACCTCGGGATCGAACGCCAGCCAGTAGCAGGTGTTTCGCCAGGCGAAGGGGACGCCCTTGATCCGGTGATGCCAGGAGAGGCCGCCATTCCTGCTCTTGTGCAAGCCTATATCCGTATAGCTGATAAACGCGGTGTTCTTATCGCGAGCATCGAAGTGCACGCCATAGCAGGTGGTGACATCCAGTCCCCGCGTATAGGCTCCGCCCTCGGTGTCGAAGCTGTTGACGACGGTCTCCCATCTCGCCCCGCCATCCCGGGTCATAATGGTGCGTCCCATGTCCGCGGCATAGCAGAGGTCAGGGTCCGTGGGGGCCACTCCGAGACCGAACGGACAGTCAGGCCACATCGAGCCGTAGGAGTTGGTCAGCCAGCCAGGATCGAAGTTCTGCGGTTCCTGCCAGGGGTTCGCGCGCAACGACCATTCCCAGGTGGCGCCTGCGTCGGTCGTCTTGGCGATGCCGACATCCCGCCGCGACACGCCGGCCTCCTCCAACACGTCAATGTTCAGCGCCAGATAGCCAATCTCCGGGTGATCGCGGCAGATGCTCAATGCTCTCACCGGCGGCCCCCACACCTGCCCCAGTCTCGGTACGGCGAGCTGCACGCCAGCGCCTGCGTGCCGCCACAGCCCCCCACCGTCCGCCGATACGAACAAGCCGGCCGGCTCGTCGTCCTTGGGACTAGTGATCACATATAGCAGCCTGCCCCCTTCTCGCGGGAACCCGACCGCGCCGGCCACTATCGCTCCGCCGCCGGCGAAGGCGGCCGACTGCCAGCTCTCCCCTCCATCCGCGCTTCGCCACAGGCCCCCGCTCGTGATCGCCCACGCCTCGTGCGAGTTCGGGCTGATCGCCAGATGCTGCACCGAACCATCCCCCATCTCCGCGGTCCTCGCCCACGTTTTCCCGCGATCCTCGCTGAGGTAGATAGCGGCTCGCGCCGCGTGCCCATCCGCTGCTCTGGCGCTCACGCCGGCTAGCAGACGCCTGTTATCCACAGGATCAACCGCCAGCGCGCTCACGCGGCCTCCGGGCCAGCCTTCACCCAGGTACACGGGGGCCGCCTCATCTCCCAGCAGGTGCGTCGCCCGGTGCGCGTGAGGGCCCGGCCAGATCATCTGCCACGACTCGCCGAAGTCATCTGTGGCATAGAGCGCGTTTGCTCCCGCGTAGATTCTGCTCGGGTCAATGGGGTCGAACACGAAGCAGTTACACATCACCAGCAGATGACACATCCGCCAGCGGCGGCCCCCGTCTCTGGTGATGTACTGGCCCGTCATGTCGCAAGTGAGGATGACTGTTCCCGGATCATGGGGGCTCACCGTGGGATGGTACATCGAACCTCCCCCGCCCGGCCCCAGTCTCGTCCACCCCTTGTCCTTCGGTAAAGCCACTGTCGGCACTGCCATCAACTGCCTCCACTACTTACAGTCAACCATCGTTCCAGCAACCTACCAGCCGAGGTTGAGGCCTGCGAACTCCCCCTGCATCAGCCCCCGCAGCCGCTCCATCTCCTTCGCCGTCAGCCTCATCCCGGCCCCGGCCGCGTCCTCCTCCAGATGGCTGATGGAAGTCGTCCCTGGGATCACCGTGGAGACCTCTTCGTAGGATAGCGCGAACGCCAGCGATGCCTGCGCCCAGGTTCGGCCCGCTCCTTCCGAGAGGAAGCGCAGCTCCTCCATCAGCCGCTGGCGTTGGGCGGTCTCCTCCTCACTCCAGCGTTCCCTGGGATCATCCCACTTCGGCGCCGAGCCGAGCATCAGATCGCCGCCGAGCATCCCAGAGTCCAGCGGCGCCTTGATAATCAACCCAACGCCTTCCTCCTTGGCCGCGGCGAAGCATCTTGCCGGCTCGAAGTTGAAGAGGTTGAACAGG
>Ga0315279_10002859_pt1 | contig 25061 bp, 18 predicted proteins | sample YL17G06_20_MG_FD_203694 | JGI IMG/M metagenome (GOLD analysis project Ga0315279, IMG submission 203694) | Sediment microbial communities from Yellowstone Lake, YNP, Wyoming, USA - YL17G06_20 | ecosystem: Environmental > Aquatic > Freshwater > Lake > Sediment | place: USA: Wyoming | collected...
CTCCTTGCGTAGCTCTCGCCCCCGTCCCCCTCGTTGTGTCTGTAAACGATGTCATGGCACTTCCCGCTGTAAACGATGTCGTGGCATTTGATACCTAGCACCTAACACCTGGCACCTACTTTTTCTGGGCGTGCCCCCCGTAGTAATAGTATGAGCCATAGGTGGAGCGCGCTTCCGCACAGTTCAGGACAACCCCCAGCAGTCGCTTCTCGCGAAACTCCTGGCACACCTTTCGCGCCAGATCGTACGGCGTTGTGCCTGCGTGAACCACGACCAGCACTCCGTCACAAAGGTCGGCAAGCAACTTGGCGTCGGAGACCGGGATAGCGGGAGGGGAATCCACGATGACCCAGTCGAAGGCCGGACCCAAACGCTGCAGCAGCAGCTTCAAACGGCCATTGGCAATTAGTTCGCTGGGATTGGGAGCCACCTTGCCGCCCGCGATAAACAAAAGACTCTCAATAGGACCTCGTTGCACGACCGAGAATTCGTCGGCTTCGCCCCTCAGGTAGTCAGAGAGCCCCGGCTTGGAGGGAGCGCCGAGCCTCTGGTGCATTTGCGAGAGGCGTAAGTCGCCGTCGATGAGCAAAACGCGCCGACCCGGCTGCCGGACGATTACCTGCGCCAAGTTCCCGGCGATAAACGTCTTGCCCTCCTTGGGCAGGGCGCTGGTAATTAGCAGCGTTTGCAGCCGTTGCCGATCACGAATCATGTAAAGGTGGGAGCGCAGCGTACGAAATTCCTCGGCACCGAAGACGGGATGCTGGCCGTCGGAAAACAGCAGGGTCTTCTTGTCGGGATTCCAGGACGACTGCGCGCAGCGCTCCAGAATTGATTTGAGGAGAGGGCTGGCACCGTCCGCCTGTCCCACCCCGAGGGGTGCACCCGTTGCGACGGCCTGAGCAGCACCGGACAAACCACTTTCGGGGAAGCCACTCGCCGCTGGCCCAGCTTGGGAAACACCCTCGGGAGTTATCCCCGCCGCCTTCTCCTGCTCGGCCTTTTTCAGTGCGTCGTGAATTCGGCTCATGGTTTCCTTTCGCTGTAGCGCCGCCCTTTAGGGCGGCATGCCGGGCTAAAGCCCGGCGCTACTCGCGTACCCTACTCGGGGCGTTGCAACCAGTCCATTAATCCCGCGAGGCCCTGGAAGGAATCGACCACCTGGGAGTTCTCTCCCTGCTTGGGGGTGGAGGGTAGAGCCACGGGGTCGGAAACATGCAGTTCAAACTCTCGGGCCACCTCTTCCACGATGCTGGCAGGTACAGGTCTTTGCTCCTCAGCCATAGCGGTGATCAGCGCATGCTCACACAACAAATTGATGACGCGCGGAATTCCCCGCGCGTACTTGTGGATAGTCTCGATCGCTTCCGGCGTAAAGGCCGGCTGCGCATCCCCGCCCGCAATGCGGAGTCGCTCGGTGATGTAGCCCTGCGTGTGCTCCAGCGTCAGCGGAAAGGTCTTGCACCTGAGCATAATCCGCTGTCGAAGCTGCCGGAGCTGGGGTTGACTGATCTTTTGCTCGAGCTCCGGCTGGCCAGAAAGCACAATCTGGAGCAGCTTCTCTGTGGAGGTCTCGAGGTTCGTCAGCAGGCGGATCTCCTCCAGGACATCCATGGACAAATTTTGGGCCTCGTCGATGATGAGTGTTGCGGTCTCACCCGCACGGTAACGCTCCAATAACCAGTGGTTCAACCGGACCAGCACCTGACTCTTCAGTCGCGTCTCGCAGGTGATTCCAAAATCCGTCATCATGAAGTCCAAGAACTGGGTCACATTGAGCTTGGGATTGAAAATGAAAGCCGTGGCTACTCTCTCCCCACGCAGCCATTCCAGGAGCTTATTGAGCAGGGTGGTTTTACCCGTGCCCACCTCGCCCGTGAGCAGGATGAATCCCCGGCGTCTTTGAATGCCATAAGTCAAGCAGGCGAGCGCCTCCTGGGTTTCCTTGGTGTGGTACAAGAATCGGGGGTCCGGATTGACATTGAACGGATTTTCACGCAAGCCGAAAAACTTCTTGTACATAATCGCGGCCCTTATGCCTCAACGGTCTGTCGGGGCTGGGTCGTTCCTTTCCTGGCCGATACCGGCCAGCGGCCTTTCCCCTTCCCCATGTTTCCGACCGTGGGAACCACCGCCAGAGCAGGAACTCCCAGATAGAAACTGATGTCGGCCTCTGTACGCAGCGACTTGTCGCGCATTTCGAGCAACACAGCCAGAGCTATGCCCAAGGCCAGTCCCCCTGCCAACCCCCCCCCCGCAATTAGCGGCCGATTGGGGAAGGAAGGCTTCTCAGGCAAGTTCGCCGGATCCAACACCCGGAACTGTTCGCCTTGTTGGCGGCGTTCGAGGTTGGTGGCCATTTCCGACTGGTTTCTTTTCCTTAAGAGATCGTTGTAGAAGTCCAGGGCAGTTTGGTAGTCGCGAGTGAGCTGCTTGTATTCCTGCTCGACCACGGGACTGATCTGGACGCGCGCCTGGTAAACCTGGATTTGCTGCTTCACACGCTCTTGTTCGCGAGTGTCCTGCTTGATGGCTTCCTCATACGAATGGAGCTGGCTGCGCAACTGCTGGATCTGGGGAGGTTCTGGCCCGGAAGCCTTCTCGACTTTTTCGGCGGGATTGCCTTTCGCTGTGTTGGCCGCCGCGCGATTCTTCTCTTTCAATTGCTCGATGGCAGCCTTCAGCTTGACCACGTCGGGATGGTCGCTGGTGTATTTGGCCTCGAGGAAAAGCAGCTCATTCTCCATGGACGCGAGCTGCTGCGCATCGGCCTCAGGGTGCGGACTGTTACCTGCTCGCAATGCTTCCGAGGCTGCGACTTGCTGGGCCAATAGGGATTCCAGGTAAGCCTTATCCTGCTGCGCCCTGTTCAGGCTCTGTGTCGCCGCAGCGAGCTGGGTATTGAGCGTGGCGAGCAGATTAAGGTTCGTTTGCGTTTCATCCGGGAGCGCACCCATGTACCGGCCCTTGAACTGAGCCAGCTTCGCATCCTGCTCATCCATATTCCGCTTGGCATCCGCAAGCGAGTTCTCCAAAAAACTGGTTGTCCCCTCAGAGGTCTGCTCACGAAGACGCAGGTTTTCGGAGATGAACATCGAAGTGATTTCCGCGCAAACTTGTTGGGCCACTCGGGGATTGTCAGTGGTGAACGCGAGGTAGAAGCCGGGCATGTCCCCTTCCCGCGTACTGACCGCCGATTTCACCGGGACGATGGAAATGGCCTTGCGCAACTGATTGACCAGATCTTCCATGGGCACCCGGCCGATTTCGTCTTTGTAGAGGCCAAACTTTTCAATGATCGGCTGAAGGCGCGTGCGACTGAGAATCTGCTCTTGCATCGTCCCGAGGCGAGCATTCAAGTCTTCCGTGACCACCGCTTTGACGAAACTGTCGGGCACCTTCTGTTGCTCGACGAGAACCAGGGTTTGCGAGGTATATTGGCTCTGCAGTTTGAGCGAAATTCCGAAAGCAATGATCGGCCCCAGAACAGCGGGGATGATGATGAACCAGCATCGGCGACGGAGTATCGCCAGGTAGTCGTCCAAGCTCAACTCTCGATGTCCCAGCATCTGAACCTCTCATCTCGCGACTAACGCGGTCTCGGCAGCGGCTAGTGCCGTTCCAACTATTTCCGGCTACTCACCTTGGCCGACGCGATCGCGGCCAGGCCGTGGCAGAACGGGCTGATTTATAGCCCGAGTAGGTTGGAACGGCACTAGCCCAGCCGGATTGGCCGGCCGTGCAAGTTAATTCCAACTCCCCCCACCTGACGCAGGGAGAGCGTTCGGCAACTATTTCCAAAGCACACAGAGCTAGTGGAAATCTGGCGCTGGACGTTATAATTGAGGTAGAAGCTCATGTGCTGGCCGAATTCGCGGCTCAGGTTGACGCCCCCTTGCCAGGTTTCGTACTCGGGCCGCCCCTGTAAAACGCTTGTCTGGGTAAGTGCCCGATTGTAAGCGTGGCCCAAATCCAGTGCCGCGTAAAGCCGCCTGCCCAACTGCCGACCCGCTGTGAAACTCACCAAATCGCTTTCTGCCCCAAACAGTACGCCGGCCCCGCCCGTCATGTAGCGCATGAACGAGATCCCCACGTTGCCCCTCGGGAAATGGTACTGGAGGGAGTCGTACGTGGAGATGAAGGACTTTGTCACTGAGCCGCCCAGCGGCTTGGCGATGTCGTTGAGCATCGGGCCAGCGGAAAGCTGCAGCGACAGCCGGCCGGTAATCCTGTGTCCGTACGCTAACTGGAAACCCCGATTCAGAATATCGCGGTTGGGAACATGGAACCGGAAATAGAAGTGCTCGTACATCACCGAGAGGGTGTCGCGAGGGGTGAGGGAATAGTTATAGCCCGTCAGCACGGCCCAGTTATCGTTGTCCTGGAAGCCTGGATCGAGGAAGCGAAGCATTCCATAACTCCCCGAGACCGTAAACGAGGAGCGCGCTCCGGCGTGGTATTCAAGCTGGGTCACTGCCGTGTTACTCGCCCGCCGCGCGCGACCTGTCAGAATCGACTGGTCGGGTGCTAAGGTCGGATTCAGGGCTGCGGCGCTGGCAATGTAGTCGCTGCGCGCGCCCAAGCCGAAGCTCCCCAGCCCCCCAAAGCCGCCGAATCCATAGGGAGACTCGGGGAGGTAGGTCCCCTGATCGCCCAAGAGCAGCTTCCAGCGGGCCGAGGAAAAAGTTTGGGTGAACCCGAGTTGATGAAACGTCCCATTGGGGCTCGTGTTAGATACACCTTGGAGAGTCCCTCTATAAAAAAATCCTCCCCCGGCGTAGTCCAGGTCCAACTCGGAGTGCCTGCGGACGCGCTGCAACGTAACGCTCCCAACGACGGTACTCGCCGTTTCAACCTTGGAGACGCCGCCCCGCCCGGAGCCAACCGTGTCGGCGAACCCCGTCCACTGGAGAGAGGGAAGAAGGTAGCTGCGCACGGCGCCTTCGGAGCCGGGCCTCAAGGCCTCTGCTCCAGACAAGGGCGGCATGGCGGACGCCTCAGGACGGTTTTCCTGCGCACTCGGACCAGGAGCACTCGCCGTGGACTGACCGCCTCCCTGTGTCGAACCCGATGAAGAAGCTATCCCGCCTGAGCCTTGCGGGGCACTGGGCTGCTGTCCCCAGGAGGACCCGGTGCAGAACGTCAAGAGAACCATTGCCACTAACAACAGCCTGCGTTTCTCCATTAGAGCCAACCCTCAGGGGACCACAATCGTGTCCCCAGGCTTCAAAGAAATGTTCAGCGCGATTGCCTTTCCCTGCACCGCCGCTTTGTAGTTGAACGGATATGTGACTTGCCTCCCGTTCTCGCTTCGGAGCACGTAGATGCGTTTCTGGTTCGCAAACTGGCTAAGACCGCCAGCGCTGGAAAGCGCTTGGAGAACGGTCATATTAGGTAGCAAAGGAACCGGGCCAGGCCGGCTCACTTCGCCGAGAACAAAAACCCGCCGGCTGTTAGTAGCGGTAACAATGACGGTGACCTGCGGCTGCGTCACATACTTCCGCAGCATTACCGTGATGGCCGCCGCCAACTGGCTGGGCGTCTGCCCGGCCGCCGGGATGTCGCCCAGCAAAGGAAGCGAGATTTTCCCATCCGGCCGGACGGGGATCGCTCGTGAGAAGTCCGGCTCCTTCCAAACGGCGACATCCAGCACGTCCTCCGGGCCGATCACGTAATCGGAAGGCTCGACGGCGGGGAGCGGCTGTAGTGCCTCTCCGCTGGTGTTTCGTGGAGCGGCTGTCTTCGCCCGCTGCCCCCTCCCCACGGCCTGTCCTTGTGCCGCCGTTAGAACAGCCAGGGAGACAAGCACCAACAACTTACCCATAGTCATCCATTTAGTATTCACCGGGATTCTCCTCTCCCGCTTCTGAGTCTGCAGAGTGATCCAGACCGAACTGCTTCAACTTGTAAAGCAGCGCCTTATAACTGATTTGCAGGTCCTGCGCGGCGCGCTTGCGGTTCCAGCGCATCCGCGTGAGGACCTTCAAAATCAGTTCTCGCTCGGCGTGTTGCGAGGCCGCGCGCCCTGCCTGCTTCAAGGAAAGCTTCTCCGCAAACCCACTGCGGGGCGGAGGCCCCGCGTGGGACGGCCCCAAATCTGCTACCGCCACATGTTCGTCGCCCAGGGCGACTATCTTCCTTACGGCGTTTTCCAATTCGCGGATGTTCCCGGGCCAGGAATAATCTGCCAGGCTCTGGAGGGTGCGGGAGCTCAGCACCGGTTGGGGCCGACCGAAAGCCGCGGCATACTTCGCCATGAAGAAGTCAACCAAAACCGGTATATCTTCCTTGCGATGCCGGAGCGGCGGCAGACGCAGGCATACGCCGTCAAGGCGGTAGTAGAGCTCTTCACGGAAGCGACCTGCTCGCAGCTCTTCTTCCAGGTTTCGACTCGTCGCAGAAATTACCCGGTCACCCAGGCAGCGATCCTGCGACACCCCACCGTCGGGAAGCACGTGCAGCAGCTTGGACTGGCAGATTGGGGCCAGTTCATGAACATCGTCCAAGAATACTGTCCCTCCCGTCGAAGGTCCGCTGGTGCCATCCCCGCTTTCCATGCCGTAGGGGTACCTGTCCAAGAACTCGGCAGTAAGTGCGGCGCAGCTCACTTTGACGAAGGGCTCATTTCGCCGCCGCGAGAGCTGGTGGATTCGTAGGGCCACCATTTCCTTGCCGGTCCCGCTCTCGCCGATCAGTAATACCGGGATATCGGTAGGAGCAATGTCCGAAACGACATGCTCGATGGCCAACATTGCGGGGCTAGCGCTCGGTACAAAGACGTGATTGGCGGTTGACCAAGTCGGGCTGATCTTGTCGAGTGATCCCATTCCGGCAGACTTCAAAAGCATTGACCCCCCTGGGGGACGTGCACAAATTGCCTTGGAAGCACGCACCCTCAGGTCGTAGCAAGGCCGCTACCAGATGGCGCTTTTTCGTCCGGTGACTCTACACTAACCTGCAACCTTCATATTTTGAGCGAGTTCCAGTCCAAGCCGGCTTGCTCCAGAAGCGAATGCCCAGTATAGCGCCGCGGCGGGCGAATACCCAAAAGTGACAAAAAATTTCCACCAAGTGGCAGGTCCTTTCCCTATCTTACCATCCAGCAAAGCCTCGCGCATCCTATTTGAGAGCATTTGGCCCTTATAGGTCAAGCAGTTTCTGAGAGAATCACTGGCTTGAGGGGGGTTAGGTCCGTCTCTGTGCTACGAGTGGAAACTCTCTTCCACTAGTGCCGTTCCAACCTATTGAGGCGATGGATCAGCCCGTTCTGCCACCGTTTGGGGCCGTTCCAACCCGCGGCCCGTTCCAACTCGTCCGCCACACCCCACAGACCAGACGACTGGGAACTGTTGGAACGGGCCGCGCGCCCTACCGGTCACACCAAGTGGCCGGAAATTGTTGGAACGGTCCTGGGCACGACCGCGTGGCTCAAGACAAGTAGCCGCAAATAGTTGGAACGGCACTTAGGGTGAAGCACTTTCCTCGCACGGGCTTGGGAAGTCCCCTTAGAACTCGCCCCCGTGACCGAGCCTCCAGGACGGGTCCAATTTGTGATTGCCACGGCCAACCGGATTGGTTATCCTCGCCTTGTTAAGGTGAGTGGCGATGAACCCTGCCAACAACGAGGTAGCGGTGTCAGTGGAGCCCCAAGTTTCCTCTGGCACCCGAGGGTGGTGGTGGCAAGGGTTCGTGTTGGCGCTTCTGTTGGCGTTCCTTTATTACCACATTTTGGTGTTGCTGGTGAAGAACTGGTGGCAGGACCCGAATTTCTCCCACGGCTTCTTGATTCCATTTTTTTCGGGGTATCTTATATGGCGCGACCGGAAGCGCCTGGCGGCATTACCGATCAAGCCTTCCTGGTTTGGTCTGGTTGTCATTGCGGGCGCCCTGATGATTCTGGTTGTAGGCGTACTAGGATCTGAGCTTTTCTTGTCTCGCTCTTCGCTCTTATTCCTTCTTGCCGGGCAGGTGATATATTTTGGCGGATGGAGGCTCTTCCGCTCGATATTGTTTCCTTGGGCGTTCCTTTTCCTGATGATTCCGATCCCGGCAATCATCTTCAATCAGATCGCTTTTCCACTTCAGATCCTGGCCTCCCGGTTAGCCAGTACGCTGCTGGAACTGGTGGGCGTACCCGTCTTGCAGCAAGGGAACATCATCCAACTGGCTTCGATGCCTCTGGAAGTTGCGGAAGCGTGCAGCGGCATCCGGTCGCTGATGTCGCTGGGAGCTTTAGCCATTATTTACGGCTACTTTCTTGAACCCAAGATGCCCTGGCGCATCGTCCTGGCGGTGGCTGCCATCCCCATTGCGGTAGTGAGCAACAGCCTGCGCGTGGTCGGGACAGGTGTGCTGGTGGAATGGTGGGACGCGGAGAAAGCCTTAGGCTTTTTCCACACTTTTTCGGGCTGGGTGATCTTCGTGCTTGCGGTGGGGCTGCTCATTACAGTCCACGGCGCATTGCGTTTCATCGACGGCTGGCTCGCAGCGAGGAAGCAATGACCCCGCAGAAAGATTCTCGGCTGCGATTCTTCCTCGCCGTGGGGTTGCTCGCCGGCGCGGCGCTCTTTCTGCAATTGCGCAGCCGGGCGGAACGCCTGCCGTCGCACGAGGATCTGGCGTCGTTCCCCAAACAGGTGGGTGATTGGGTGGGAAGAGATCTTCCGATTCAGCCAACGGTCCTGGAGGTCCTGGGCGCAGGCGAGTTCTTGCTGCGGACATATGTACGTGCGCCAAACGAACCGGACATTAGTTTGTTTCTGGCTTACTTTCCAAGCCAGCGCGCAGGGAGCACGATTCATTCGCCGCAGAACTGCCTCCCGGGGGCCGGCTGGACACCCCTCGAGGCAAGCCGGATGCTGTTGTCAGGACCCGATGGAAGGACCATCAGCGTGAATCGTTACATCATTGCCAGGGGGTTGGACCGGCAACTGGTTCTCTACTGGTATCAGGCCCACGGTCGAGTGGTTCCGAGCGAATACTGGGCGAAGATCTATCTGGTAGCCGACGCTATCCGCATGAACCGCACCGACGGTTCGCTGGTCCGAATCATCACCCCGGTGGATCGCGGCGAGACCGTCGAGCAAGCGCAACTCAGGGCGCTGGCGTTCACCCAACAAGCTCTTCCCCTTCTCGACCGCTACATACCGCGGTAGCCCCGTCCAAAAGGGTATTGTGGAAGATCATGGCTGCAGGCCTACAGCGTACGCCCCTACGAGTCGCTGATTGCCGCGCAAACCACGCGTGCTAGTCTCCTGTCCCGCATTATTATTGACAATGAGCAGGTTGACGGGAACCCCCTCACCCGTCCGTCAGTTGACGGACAGAGGCCAGTATAATTTGGGTCCACACTCTCTTCTCCTGTCCTGTACTGTGCCCTCGGTCCGTCAGTGCACGGAAAGAGTAGCCGGGGGTGAGGAGGTCGACTCAACATCTTCACTGTCAAACATTACATGGGACAGGACACTAGCTTGGTCGGATAACACGACCCACCAGGCAGCCGAATTACGCCAGACTGCTGCTGCGCCCAGGTTGGGGCTGCTCTTCCATCAAGAAACCTCGAGTTGGCTCCCAGACTTCTTGGCACTTTGGGGCAAGGGGGAGACGCTTTTGTAGAGGTCGAAACCCTAACGCCCTAAACCTCAGTCCGACCCCCTGCCGGTACTTTCGTAACAGTACCTGGGGCCAGTACGACCGGGGCGTTGTCTGGCGCCTGGCCGCAGGGGAGAATGTGTCACGAAGATCAAAGGGGACGAGGAGGGTCCCACGCCCGGTTGACGCCCAGTATACCTAGGCCTGGCAATGAACTGGGAAACACTCATCCTTGGAATTGCTCGCGAAGCACCCCTTGGGGGAAGAGAAAATATTGGGGAGGCGCTTGAATCACGAGAGCGAAAGCCTTACAATTGCACTCAGGGGGGTGGTCAGTTCGCGCAACATGTTAGCAACTGTGTAGTTTTCCCCGCTTGTGCCGGAGAGAGGCGGCTATCCGCCCGCGTAGCAGGATCGGAGGGACAAGCCGATGGCCCACAGAGAGCAAGGGTTCTCGCTGCTGGAGCTGCTGGCAGCGCTGCTAATTATGGGGATTGTTGCGGCTTTTGCACTTCCCTCTGCGGTCACCGCGGTAAAGAACTACCGCTTGCATGCCGATGCCACGTCACTGGCTTCCTACCTCAACATTGTCCGCATGCGAGCGGCGTCTCAATATGCGCCCTACCGTCTGGTGATGCAGGACCCCGCCCTGGGGGGTACCGGCGCCTATGGGATGGAGAGGCTTTGCGGAATCACGCCGGCAGGCATAGACGCGAATTGCACGGGGCCCTACCAGCCCTTCACAACTCGGCAATTCGAAGTTGGCGTGGGGGGCGGTTCCATGGGGAGTCAGTATCTCGGCGCGGGGGACACCTTAACCGGGTGTCGCCCGACCGGAGTCTCCAGTCCTCCGCTGTCCACTATCACCGGGGACTTGACTGCGTCCAGTCCGCCCTGCTCAACCCAAGCTTATTTCTATTTCAATACGCGGGGCTTACCCGTGGACAGTTCCGGCAATCCGCTGTCGAACGGGGGCGACGTAGTCTATGTCCAGAATATGCAGGGCTTGTTGGACGCCATTACGGTTTCCATTGGCGGACGGGTGACGACCTGGAACTGGTCTCCAGGCAGTAGCAAATGGAGGATGAGATAAGAAACGGAGTTTAATCATGGGGGCGCCTGACGCACCGCGGGGTACCATCACAAAAGCCAGGGAGAACGACTGGGGAATGACGCTCATCGAGACGATGATTGCTGTCCTGATCGCCATGGTGGGGATTTTTGGACTGGGCACTCTGGTGTTCCAGGCTACCGCCATCAACAAGAACCAGGGCTCGGAGACCACTCGGTCGGTGGTCTACGCGCAGGATAAGATGGAGAAGCTCCTTTCCCTGGCAGCCTACCAGATTCCAGGCAGCGGAACGCCGAATTTTACGGACTGCACCAATGCGGCGAGCATGCCTGCCGTCTGCAACACCACGAACGTCGACGATGTGGGTTGGACGAAGGGTCTGCTGGCAGGTGGAAGCATCTCGATTCCGCCTGCACCTCTCCCGTTCGCCTGCGCAGACCTCAGTGCTTCTCAACCCGGCTACATCGACTACCTGGACATCAACGGCATCCAGCTCCCGCAGGCGGGCACGCCTGCCGTGCCCACCCCGGGAGCGTGCAGTTCAGTTCCCATGAACAAAGTTACCTACGTGCGGCAGTGGCAAATCACGGACGTCACCACTCCGGGTACGGGTCCAGCGATCAAGCAAATCACGGTGGCGGTTTATTCTCTCTCGGCGGTCGCCGCGAACGGAGGAAGAGCGGTTGTGATTCTGACGAGTTATATTGAGAGCCAAAACTAACGCGTCTTTTGGACTATTTCGACTCCTTCGACTTCTTCAACTTTTCGACGGTCAAAGAGGTTGAAAAAGTTGAACAAGTCGACGGTCGAAGAGAGCGATACCGCAAGTCAGGGAGGTCTGCCGTGATCGCCGAAACCAAGGCGCCTCAGACATCGCACGCCAGCCGGAGCGGCGGCCTGCGCCCCAGAGCTGTTGCTGACGCTCCAGAGCCACCGGCTCCCATAGTAGCTGCTAGCGGCACGCTCTGGCGACGGAGCGCTTCGGCGCGCCGGGGCGGTTTCTCCTTGCTGGAAATGCTGATCAGTGTTGCCCTCATCACCGTGATCATGTCGGGGGTCTTTGCCTTCATGTACCAGGCCCAAAAGCGGTTTCAAGGCAACGTTGCGACGTCGGAATCCAACCAGAGCGCTCGCGCGGCGCTGGAAGTGCTCACCCAGGAGATCGGTCAGGCGGGATACAACCCGAACTACGCCAACTATCGGACCTTCCAAACCGTGCCCGTTTACGGCCAGACGGCGCCCCAGTGTGTGACGCTGTATGGTTCCAACGGGGCGGCCCAAGACATCAGCGGGGTTCACGTCGGCGACTGGCTTTCGGTGGACACCGGAGCTGCCAACGAGCTGGTCCAAGTTCTTGCCACAACCGATACCCCCATCCCCACGGGGTTCAGTTGCACAGCTCCCGCTCCCTCATCGTGCCCCTGCCCCGCGCCTGCACCTGCCACGAAGTGCACACCCTCCGTTGCTAATTCCTGCCAGATCAAAGCGGTCTTCCAGATGGACCATGTGGCCCCTCCGACCGGAGGCACCATCGCGCCTTGGCCGGTGTTGAGCTACAAGTTCCCGTATCCTACGGGGATTTTGACGGGAACAGTCAACGGCCAGAACGCTTCCAACGACAATACGCTGGAGATTTACGGCGACGTCAACCAGGACGGTGTCATGCGCTATGTGGTCTACAGCCTGAGCCCCACAACCAACCCTCCAACGGTCCTGACTATCAATAACGCAGCCTGCAACGGAAGTTTCACCTTGTACAACCTGTACCGATCCATCACCCCTGTGCAATACCCGGCGTCTATTTCCCAGAGCACCAACAACCTGGCCTCGCCTCTTGCCCAGAACGTGCTCTACTACATCCCCACCTCGGGGGCGGGGTATGGGCCGACCTGCCAACCGGTGTTTGGCTACCCCAATCAATTCCTGGTGGGGATTACTCCCAGCCAGATCAGCGTCATTGGGACCATCGTCTTCACGGTCAGTGTCGCGGTGAACCCGCAACGACTGGAGTCGGGGCTGATTGAGTGGTTCACCATGGCCACAGAGATTCGCCCCTTGAACTTGGCTGCGGCCGTGGCGGCGAACCAGATCGGGGGATACAAGTTTCTGCCCAGGGCACCGCTCGATCTGCCGATGGTCAACCCGTCAGGGTATTACCCGCTCTAAGGAGCCATACTATGAAGCGGCAAGGGCCCGACAACATACGAGTCACGCGAAGCAGAGAGCAGAAGGGTGTCGCGCTAATTCTCGTCATGCTCTCGCTGTTGGTTCTTTCCGTGCTCGCCGCCACCATCGTCTTCACCGCCCGGTCGGAGACCCTGGCCAGCTACAATTGGAAGCTGGACACTCAGGCCGATTACCTCGCCAAGGCGGGCATCCAGTATGCGACGAACTGGCTCCGGAGTTCCGAGTACCAGGTGGTGTCGCCGACGAGCGCGCCCACTTATTACCAAGTCACCGCCAGTGGGGGAACTTATAACACCATCACTTCCAATACATCCCCGGTGAAATGCGTGGGCACGACCGGTTGTTCCGCCGGCTATCCCGTCCAGTTCTTAACCATCCCCAATAGCTCGGGGTCTACGGCCTTTCCAATTTCCAGTGTCAAGACTCACTTTCAAAACGATTTCCCTTCGGCGGGCGTGCGTATTTCAGGTAGCCCGATAGACTCGGGCGTTGTCTATGTCAACATGGTCCTTCTAAACTATCAGACGGTCGAGCAGGGCACTCCTCCCGCACTTTTACCTTACCCGTTGGAGACCTGGCAGATTACTTCGCGCGCGTACTGGACCGGGTCATCCAGCGCTGCGGGCACCTACCCGATCGCCATCGCAGAAGAGTCAGCCGTCGTCCAACCCATCTTTATCCCTACCTGGGGGAATGCCCTTTACGGCTACTGCTCCGTCAGCATGAGCGGGAGCAACGGGACCTGCACCGATGGTTTCAATTCCGCCCTGGGGGCTTATGCCGGTGGCAGCAATGCTACGGCGGCTTCCGGATGTGACGATATCACTGCCAACAACGTCATTGATGCGGGTGCGGGCGTGGGCGCGAATGGCTACGTATCTCTGAGTTCGAATATCACTGTAGCGGGTAACGTCACGATTGGGACTAACCCGACCGGCGGCGCGGCCTGCTGTACAGGCCCTTCCTGCGGCTTCCAGGGGAGTGCAGCCGGCGTGAAGGGTCAGGTGGTTTCCGGCCCTAATGTTGCGCCTCCGGCACTGCCAACGTTTCCCTCGAATCTCACCTCCGCACCCAGTCCTGGGGGCGGCACGGTGACTTACCCCCAACAATGTAATCCTCCCACGCTTGCGGCCACGACGGGCGGCGCGCTCGCCAATGGAAGCTACTACTACACGGTCACCGCGCTAGATGGCTGGGGGGAGAGCACGGAAGCGGAGGGAGCCATCCAGCTCAGCGGGGCTCAAAACGCGGTGAGCGTATCCTGGTCGACTATCACGGGCGCCGCGAAGTATCGCGTGTATCGCGGCACCAGCAGCGGCGGCGAGAACGTCTACTACGAGACGACCACCACGTCCTACACTGACCTCGGAGCGGCGGGGACCACAGCTACGCCGCCCGGCGGCGTAGCGAACTGGCCCGGACTCGAGCCACCTCCAGGGAGTTTCAGCAACCCCAACAATTATGGCGCTAATAACTTGAACGCGGACACAAACTACTGTTACGTGATAACCGCATTGGGCAGTTGGGGGGAGAGCGCAGGAGGCCCAGCCTGCTACACGGCCGGCAATGGCAACAAGAAGTCCATCGCCATGTCCTGGTCAGCATATCCTTTCGGCACACCGTCCAACTACAGAATCTATGCCGGACGCCCGGTGGCTACGGGCGGCGCGGCGAATTCTTTGCTGGGTACCGTATCCGGCTCGACAACATCTTTTACCGATGACGGGTCGCTAGCCGGGACAACGGCATCCCCGCCGACGAACAAGTGGAACAACTTCATGAACGCCACGGGGGCTAACGCGCCGCTCAAAGGTTGCTCGGCGCCCTGCGTTACAGGGTCAACTTGCGACGGTTCCCTGAATAATCCCTTCGAATTAAACAGCGTCTCCATGAACAGCGGCGACGTTCTTCAGCTTATGGGCGGAAAGGATATATTCCACCCTGTTTACTATGACATATATGATTTCGACGAGACAGGAGGGAGCGTCTTAGTTTCGGGCTACGTCGTCATCAATATCCAAAACTCCTTCAAAATGGCCGGAAACGGCGCAGCAAATCCTTTGGATTACCAATCGTTCTTCGGGATTTTGGTTAACGTCCCTCCAGAGTGCGTCCAGATAAACTATGCGGGCACCTCGGGTCAAATCACCGGAAACGGGCACTTGATCGCAGTTATTACCGCTCCAAACGCTTCAATATCGTTGAAGGGCGGCGGCGTCGGTGGATATATGATCGGGTCCATCAAGGCACTCAAGGTGGACATGCAGGGCGGCTACCCGCTCCATTACGACGTTCAGCTTTCCAAGGCGGGCGGACTCGTCGGCGTGATAACCACCACCGCCTACAGTCGCAAGAAAATGTAGGGCCGGGGCCCTGCGATTTTCGATTGCCGATTTTCGATTGCCGATTGAAAATCGCTGTCCGTTGGCAGTTGTCCCCGGTCAGTAGCGGCGAGCCCAGATCATGCAACGGAGAACCAGCAAAGGACAATATTCGGGATCCGGGACTCGGGATTCGCGCGCCGATTTTCGAGTTTCCAGTTTCGGGTTTGGATTTTCCAGTTTCCATTCTCCAGTTTGAAGTTTCCAATCGTCAATCGGCAATCGAAAATCGGCAATCATGAACTCGCAGCCAATTCCGCCAGGGCTTTGCGAACGTCCGCCGCTTTGGCGAAGTTAGGATCAATCTGGAGGGCGCGTTCGAGATGTTCTTTGGCGCGCGCGCGGTCGCTGATCTTCCCATAGGCAAGCCCCAAGTGGTACTGGTAGGTGGGGTCGTTTGGAGCTTTCTTGGCCGCCTCTTCAAGAAGGTCAATCGCCGACCGGTAGGTACCTTTTTGGTAGTAGGCCCAGGCAAGCGTATCGGCTGAGTTCGGCGAGTCCGGCATGCCCCGCCGGGCTAACTGCGCGTAGCTCAAGGCGACATCGGGGTTGCCGCCGTGTTCGAGCAGCAGGTAGGCCAGATTGTTGGCCGCCACAGGGTAATCCGGTTGCACCTGCAGCGCCTTTAAGTACATAGCCTGGGCCTTCTGCCAGTTCCCCCGCGTGTCTTCTAATGTGCCCAGCAGAATGTAGGGGCGAACATCGCGAGGATTTTGCTGGATCATGTGGTCATAGTTGGCCGCCGCTTTGTCTACCGACCCGCGCGCCGTCTGGATGCGGGCGAGCAGCAAAAAGGCATTGGCGTCATTCTTGTTGATCTCCACAGCCTTTTCGAGCGCCGCCTCTGCCTTTTCCGGCTCCTTATTGGCGAACAGTAGCGTGCCGAGCAGAGAATAATAGGCGCTGTTGTTGGGAGCCTTGGCGATTTGCGCATTCACGCGCTCCAGGGCCTTGGCGGGCTGTTTCTGCTGGATATAAAGCGCCAGGAGATCCTGCAGGGCCTCAGTGAAGTTCGGATTGCGCTCCAGAGACTGTTCGAAGAGTTTCTCTGCCTCGTTGAAGCGTTTCTGGGCAACCCGGAGCACCCCCAGGCGGGCATAAGCGGTTGGGTTCTGCGGAGCCACATCGATGGCTTTTTTCAGATCAGCTTCACCGCCCGCAGTATCCTGTTTCATTAACCTTGCCATTGACCGAAAGAGGTAACCCGTCGGGGAAAACGGGGCGGCACTGATCAATTTCTCCGCATTCTGTTCGAGCATGTCCGGGTCACGTTTCCGCGCCGCCACCTCCGCCAGCGCCTCCAAGGCGCCGACCATGTTGGGTCGCAAACGGACAGCCTCCTGCCATTGACTTTGGGCTTGTCCAAGGTCGCCCACCTGGCTAAAGGCCAAGCCAAGCTGGTAGTGCCCAACCGCATTTTCCGGCTCGGCCTTCAAGGCTGCCTGGAATAACGGGATAGCGTCATTGGCCCGTCCTTGTCGCGCGAGAATCTGGCCCCTATAGATGGCGCTGTCCGGATCCTTGGAATTGGCTTTGAGGATTTCGTCGTTCAATTTCGTGGCATCATCCAGCCGGTTTTTCAGAATCAGGAGCTGGACGTAATTCTTCTTCACGCGCAGGTCTTTGGGGTGTTCCTGGTAAAGCGAGGCGTACTCGGCGAGGGCCTTGTCCAGCTCGCCAAAATCGAAATAAAAGTCTCCCAACATCCGATAGCCTTCGGAATTGTCGGGCATCTTGCTCTTAGCATCCTTCAACACCTGCTCGGCCTTATCCTTCTGCTGCTGGACCAGGTAAAGGCGCGCCAGCGCTCGGTATGGGACCGGGTTCTTTGGCTCGAGTTCCATCGCGTGGCGAAACTGCTGTTCAGCTTCGACCCAACGGCGCTGCTGAAGGTAAAAGTTTCCCAGCGCCATGACTGCCGGGACGGACTTGGGATCGAGTTGCACAGCCTTCTTGTAACTCTCTTCGGCTTCCGCTGTTTGCCTGGCAACGCCCTGCAACACCGCCAGGTTCAGGTAGGATTGAGAGCGCTTGGGAGCAAGCTGGATAGCCGTTTTCATCTGGTCCAGTGAATCCTGGACTTTCCCTTGCACGGCGTAGGCGTTGGCCAGCAGAGTGTGCGCGTCGACGTTGTCCGGTTGCTCAAAGAGCACCAATTGAGCTTGTTCCTCGGCCTTTTTGTAGTCGCGCCCCGCGAGCAGCAGGTTGCCTAAGTCGATGTGAGCCTCCCATTTCTTGGGCGCAAGATCGACCGTGCGCAGCAACTCCGCATAGGCGCCGTTCCAAATCCCCAGCTTCCTGTAGCACTGGGCCAGCTCGTAGTGGGCTTCGGCGTAGCGCGGGTCCACCTTGATGGCATTCTGATACTGAATGGCTGCTTCATGATACTTCTGCTCCTGGAAGTAACGCCCGCCGCTTTCAAAATATTTGTGCTTCCGGACATTGGGATCACGCGAGCACCCTGAGCACAGCCCCAACAGGAGCGTTGCGATGAGTAGGGCCGAACGGCGTTCGGCCCCGGCGCTTTCGCGGTAAGAATCCGAGTAGGCCGTACGATATAGCTTCATTCCAACCTCACCCCCTCGAGGCCCAACGGACGAATGGCAACCAGGATGTCATCGAGCCGGCAAGCAACTGGCCACCCGCCGCCGGGAATGCCTCTCCTCTGTCCGGATAGGTTAGCAGAAGCGAGTTTCAAGGTCGAGCCCCGATCCGTCGGCAAGAGAGCAAGTCCCGTGAGCCCACAGCCGGCCGAGGATGCCTGGCTGCACGCCCAGGCCAGCTCTCCCGCCCAGCGGGACGGTGCGCCCGCCATAGCGGGTCAGGCCTGAGGTCGCTCCTATGATCGACGGATCGGGGTCGAGCTTTACTGATAAGGGTTAAGGATGCGGTCGGGACACGAACGCGGGCGCTAGTCCCGTGACCGCCCGATAAGTTTCCGGCCGTGTTTGTGTGCATCCCGAGCCTTTGCAATGAGTACGCTCGGCCAGAAGGACCTGTTTAGGCGGGCACGGGACTAGCCTTCCATGAAATTGGGAGGATGCTTAGGCTTCAGGTTCCTCTCTCATCGAAAAGTGGAGTTGATGATGGTGACATTAAGGACTGGTGTGCCGGTGCCGAATGCGGGGAAACAGACTTTGGTTCGACTCGCTCGCCATAGCCTATGGCATTTTTCAACACTTACCGGAAGCACAAGGCCTACGGCACGGCCTGCAACGAAAGAAAAGTGATATTTAGTTGAATTTTCTTGCACACGTCTGCCCCATGCGGACGAGGCACAGAAATCGACGCTTCGGTGTCCTCGCTAACTCAAGGCAACTAAAGGCGCTAAATATTGCGTGGGACTTGGCCCGTGGCAGGGATTTGGCCTGTCGATTGCTCTGTCCAGTAGGGTCAGGGCAAGTCAATTCAATTCAATAACCCGCGAGAATGAATGTATATTCTTCGACGGGGTGGAGGAATGACATCATGAAGAGAATCGCGCTGCTCCTGGCAGCGATGTGCTTTACGCTGCTTGCGGGCAGCTTGGCATTCGGTACCACGTTGACCATCGTGGCGCCCGCACTAGTGGCCCAACAGTACCAGCAGACGTACAACAGCCCTTGCATTTTTGGGGACCCCTCCTGCAAGCAGCCGGCTGGATTCGGCGATCCGACGTCGATCGCTGGCGGCGGCAGCCCGCAGAATTGGGGTGTTCCCACCCCGGTGGCATCTCCCACTTACACCGGCACCCAGATAATGAACGCCATAGGCAGCTATGGCTTCATCGTCGGCATTGACGTCAACCAAGCGGGCAGCTATAAGGAACCCACGACTTGGCCGACCCTAACCTACTTTGACGAGTACATTAATGGGGGGCTAGTTGCTTCCTACGGCACGGCAGGCGCAACGACAGGCGGCACAGCGCTGAACGTCGTCAACAACGGGAACGGCTATGCGGACGATCTGATTACCGGATTCGTTGCACCGACGCTCGGGACGGACACAGTTACGTTCCACTTGACGTACCTGAACGCGACCGACGGTACGGAGGAGTTCTTCCTCGTCAACACAGCTAGTCCTCCGCCTACTGTCCCTGAGCCAGCCAGCTTGACCCTGTTTGGGACCGGACTGGCTAGCATTGCGGGGATAATTCGCAAGCGCCGGAAGCTGCAGTAGTAGGCTCCAGGGCTGGGCTGATGGCCTAGTAGATATTCCTCGGCGCTGCCGCCTAGCCTAAAGCTCGAAGTAACTGAAAACCGCCACCTCGGGGAACCCCGACGGGAACGCCCGTCGGGGTTCGTGGCACCACCCACCGCCGAGTTCCGCGGTATCCGCAAGGGCACGCCCTCCGGCGCGCTCCGTCGCCCGAGCGCTTCGCCGCCAGAGGCTGTGCCGCCGATGTGCTCTGGAGCGTCGGCGACCTTGGCGCAGGAGGGCCCGCCGCCCGGAGCGCCATGGCGTCCGAAGGCCTCGCAGGCCGTAGGATGCTCTGGGCCGCACGGTGGCACGCCCCGACCGCATGAGAACAAGGCCGATTGCCCGGGCCGGAAGGAAAAGAAAAGGAAACGCAACTTAGGTGCACTTTGTTGCACACCCCTAACCCACGCCGACTAGGGACAGAAATCGACGCTTCGGTGTGCTCGCTAACTCCAGGGAAATAAAGGTGCTAAATATTGCGTGGAGCTTGGCCCATGGCAGGGATTTGGCCTATCGGTTGCTAGTACCAAGGTACCAGGAAATGAATCACCCGCGAGGATGAATGTGTATTCCTTGGCGGGGTGGAGGATTAAGACGATGAAGAGACTTTTCGGAATACTGGCGGTACTAGCGCTTCTGGTGACACTTGGCGCAGCGCCCGCTTCAGCGGACACTTACGTACTGTCGGTTCAAAACGGCACCTTGGGGCCGGGCCCCTACGGAGAAGTTAATGTGAATGGAGGCCCTTCGAGCATCACGATTGAGTTCACAGCGTACTCAGGCTGGGAATTCCATAACGCTGGCGTAGGGTGGAATGAGTCCCTGGATTTGGGCTCTACCATTACAAACACGGCGATCACAAGTATGTCAGGCGTTGGCGGTCTTGGGCTAGGTGATCTGTCGTACGTGGTATCCCCGCCCCCGCCCCCGCTCAACTTTGACGGGTTCGGAGACTTTGGTTTTGCCGTGGAGGGGGGCAACGGCAGCAGTAGCGGTATCACCGATGTCCTCATCACGATTACCGGTACCAACCTGACGACTTCGATGTTCGAGGTGTCGGGCGACAAGGCCATGTTTGCTGCGCAGGTCAGCCCATACCCCAATCCCAACGGGGGCTGCACGGGTTGGGCCGCGAACACCGGCGCGTCAGGGGGGAGCACCGGTTCAAACCCGGATTGTGGTGCTGGCGTCCCTGAGCCAGGAACGCTGACGCTGTTAGGCACAGGACTGATCGGCTTGGCGGGTATTCTGCGGCGCCGCCTCGCAGCCTAACTTAACAATCGAAGTAACTGGAAGCCACCACCCCGCTCGCACGAACCCCGACGGGAATTCCCGCCGGGGTTTGTGTGTCTAGTGACCGCCAAGGTTCCGTGGCATCTGGAGGGGCACGCCAGGGCTTGTCCCTATAAGCGCTAACTTGCGTCAGCTTAGGCTGGCTCTGGCTGGTAGGGCCGGGGCTTGCCCCGGCCTTCGTTCCAGGTGGGGCCTCGGCCTAGCGTGGCTTGGTGGGTTCGGGCAGCGGGCGCCGGCAGAATCGGCTACCCTCTCCTCCGACGTTGGAGGGCATAGGCCGGGGCAAGCCCCGGCCCTACAACCCCTGATGGGCGGTGGCTGTCCGCCCCCTCTTCATCCGTCAGCCGACGGATAGTTTCCCCATGCCTCGGAAAACGCAAAGCTCAGGTCCGGCAACCACTATATATTGGGGTTACCCACTCCGAACCCGGAAGGACCACATTACTAACTACAGCCTAAGGTTATCCTCCCCGAGCTTCAAAACTGCGGTAGAATCGTGCTCCGTTGTCAGGTTCGCGCCGTGACGAAAAGGCGCATGACCGCTTAGAACCGAGAATCTCTCCTGGAAGGGCACCATGATAAATCCTCGTTGGCTGGGCCGGCTTGTGATTGTCGCATTGCTGGTGGGAGTTGTGGCCGCGTGCACGCGCGACCCCAATGTGCGCAAGCGGAAATACTTTGATAGCGGCATGCACTATTTCCAACAAGAGAAATACCGCGAGGCAGCTATCCAGTATCAGAACGCTCTCAAGGTGGACTCGCGGTATGCCGACGCTCACCATCAACTGGCCGAATGCTATATGAGGATGGGGATCTGGAGCGCGGCCTATGCCGAGTTACTGCGCACGGTAGATCTGGAGCCCAACAACTTCAAGGCGCAGGTGGAATTGGGCAATTTGCTCCTCGCCGGGCGCCAGTCCAAGAAGGCGCAGGAACGTGCCGAACTGGTCCTCGGGAAGGATCCCAACAATGTGGACGCGCACATTCTGTTGGCCGATTCCTATGCCATGCTGCAAAACTTCGAAGCCTCGCTGCGGGAGATGCGGACAGCCATTCAGCTTGCCCCCGATCGCGCGCGCTCCTACATTAACCTGGCCACACTGCAAGTAGGTGCGCGGGATATTGCTGGGGCGGAGGAAAACTTCAAAAAGGCTGTCCAACTCGATCCCAAGTCGGCCACCGCGGTGCTCGCGCTGGCAAACTTCTACGGGCAGCAGCGTCGCTGGTCCGAAGCCGAGCAGCAGTTCCGCCACGCCGTCGAGCTCCGGCCGAAAGACCCTGGACCGCGCGCGGCACTGGCGCGTCTTTACCTTGCCCAAGGACAAAAGGCGCAGGCCGAACAAGTGCTGAGCGAAGCCAAAAAGGCCCTGCAGGACATCTCGGAAGGATACCGCATGCTGGGCGCCTTCTACGTCAGCCTGGGCGAAACAGATAAGGCGCTTGCCGAGTATGCCTCGCTTTACCAGGAGCACCCCAAGGACCTGCGGGTAAAGAAGGATTATGTGGAGCTCCTGATCTTGAAGGATCGGCTGGATGAGGCCGGCAAGCTTAACGACGAAATCCTGAAGGCCAGCCCTAAAGATGTGGATGCCCAGATCTATCGGGCCCAGATACTGACTCGCCAGGGCCGCCCCAACGACGCTATCCCGGTGCTCGAGGCGGCGTTGAAGGCGGAGCCGGACAACGCTGTTGGCCACCACCACCTGGGTCGGGCCTTTGCCCTCACCGGCAAACTCGAACAAGCTGAGAGCCAGTGGCGTGAGGCTGTCCGCCTGCGCCCCAGTTTGACCGACGCCGAGGAGGCTCTGGCGGAGGTGGCGCTTCGGAAAGGCGACTTCAGCCTACTGGAACAGACCGCCGAGCAACTCATCAGGCTTGAGCCATCTTCACCTCGCGGTTACGTCCACCGCGCCATGGCGCGCCTAGCCCGTAAGGACGTGGCCGCGGCGGAGGCGGACTTGAAGATAGCCAGCGAGGTGGCGCCACAGAGTCCCCTTGCTTACTCCCGCTTGGCCGGACTGCGCCTCACCCAAAAACGCCTCACTGAGGCGGAGAGATACTACGAACAGGCACTGGAGCATGATCCGAACTTTGCCGAGGCGCTGGAGGGCCTGGTGGGCGTCTATTTGCTTCAGAAACAGCCAAGCAAGGCTCTGAATCGCGTGAACGCGCAGATCGCCAAGGTCCCGGACAACAGCGCGTACTACCTGCTCCTGGGGAAACTTCTCGGGGCAGGCAGGGAGCTGGATAAGGCCGAAGCGGCGCTCCAGAAGGCCGTGGACCTAAACAAAAACAACATGCAGGCTTTCTTGCTGCTGGGCCAGGTGCAGAGGATGCGCGGCTCGCTGGACAAGGCCATCGCGAGCTATCAGCAGGCCATCCAGCGAAATCCGCGCGACATGCGGGCTTACTTCGGGCTCGGAACCCTGGAGGAGTCACGGGGCAATTGGCAGAAAGCGCAGGAATGGTATCAAAAAGCGCTAGAGCTCCAGCCGGACTACCCTCTGGCGGCCAACAACCTCGCTTACTTGCTGCTGGAGCATGGCGGGAACACGGACGTTGCGCTATCCCTGGCGCAAGCGGCGCGGGGCAAGTTGCCTGACGTCCCGAGTATCGCGGACACCCTCGGCTGGGCCTATTACCAAAAGGGCGTCTACGGAAGCGCTATCGACTTGTTCGCAGAAGCTTCGAAGAAGGTGCCCCAGAGCCCCAATTACCACTACCACCTGGGCCTGGCTTACCTCAGGACAGGCGACTCAGCGAGGGCTAGGGAGCACTTCGAACAGACTCTCAAAATCGATCCGAAGTTTCCCCGCGCGGAGGAGATCCAGGGGTTTTTGAGCAAGCTGAGCAAGGGATAACGGCCCGAATGCGTCCTTCCCACGCTTTGCGGAACGACGGGCGTGCGTCCCCTCGGGGGATGTCTCCAAAGCTAACGCCCGGCACAAGCCGCTCAAGCAAACCCCGATCCCCTTCCACCTCCACTCGCCGCCGGAGTCGCCGCACCTGCCGCACGCTCAGCCGCAACCGGCGCGGGGCTTCCACCTGCTTCAAACGCCCTTGCTCGACTTCGTGCAACACCCTCAGTCGATCCCGCTCCCGTTGGCTCAACGCCATCCGCTCCTGTTCCATAGCTCCTCACCGCTCTGATGAAACAGGACATTTCTACTTTGCACAAACCGGACAATCTCAGCTTGGTGCGACATAATTTGGAGAGCAGTGACCGAGAAAAATGGTATATATAACCTGGTCGGACCCGCCTTGCGGCATAGTGATATGTTGACTTCGGGAAGAGAATCGATTCCAATCTTTATCGGGGCGATTCTTTCCGCAGTTTGGATATCCTCATGCGGCGGTGGGCAGATGCAAAACGGCTCATCGTCGCAGCCGGTGAATCCGCTAGCGATCACGACCATGACTTTGCCCAGGGGCACCGTGGGGCAATCTTACAGCGCCCAGCTAAGCGCCTCGGGTGGAACGCCTCCGCGTACGTGGTCGATTGTGTTGGGCCAACTGGCGGCCGGGCTGTCGCTGAATTCGGGCACGGGCGCAATCATCGGAACCCCAACGCAGGCGGGCGATTTTTCCTTCACGGTTGGCGTGGTGGATTCCAGCTTGCTACAGCAGGAAACAGCCGTAGCAAGCTTAATTGGCAGCATCCAGCCGCCTCCGATAACCATCACGGTGAAGAGCTTGCCGACCCCTGCGTTGGGACAACCATACAACGCACAGTTGGAAGCGTCGGGGGGAACGCCGCCTTATACGTGGTTGATCGTTGGGGGGTCGTTGCCGCTTGGCCTTGAGTTAAATGCCTCCACAGGCCAAATCGCGGGAACCCCCATGGAGGTGGGGGCCTTCTCGTTCTCAATTCAGGTGACGGACTCCTCCGTACCGGCCAGTTCGTCCTCGCTAATAATCCCCAAGCATTCCGCCAAGCTCAGCGCATAACGTAATGATGCCGTGCGTGCTAGTGCCCTGTCCCGCATTATTGTTGACAGTGAGCAGCTTGACGGGGACCTGCTCACCCGGCCCGTCAGTTGACGGACAGAGGGGCCTGGGGTGAGGGGGCATATGCGTTTACTTAAGGCGATACCACTGTGAGCCGCGTCAGCGGCGACAGAATTTGGCCCATAGCGTAAGCTATGGGGAAAGGGCCCCCCAATAAACCTTCATCAAGCCCGGCGCGGCGAGCGGAGCGGGGGGCTGCAAACTTGATGCGCTCGCCGCGCCGGGCGAATCCTTGGGACGCTCCGGTCCCCACGGCTTGCGCCGTGGGCTAAGATCTTTCGCCCGTCAGCTGACGGGCTTAAGTGCGGCGGAAATTCATAAAGTAAACGCTTATAGGGTAAGGGGGGGGC
>Ga0315279_10002860_pt1 | contig 25049 bp, 21 predicted proteins | sample YL17G06_20_MG_FD_203694 | JGI IMG/M metagenome (GOLD analysis project Ga0315279, IMG submission 203694) | Sediment microbial communities from Yellowstone Lake, YNP, Wyoming, USA - YL17G06_20 | ecosystem: Environmental > Aquatic > Freshwater > Lake > Sediment | place: USA: Wyoming | collected...
GGATATACTAAAATCCTAGTATGGTTTTTTATCTTTATTCTAGCTGGGTTCTGCTGGAGCGATAAAAAAGTTATATTGAAACTTACCTGGTATGCATTAAATCTAAAGGACCAAATCGGTTTACCTTTTTTGATAGTTTTTCTGCTTTGTTTACCATATTTTTTACGTTCGGGGAAAAATAAAGGCTTTTTGCTTTCTTGGATTATCGTGCCATATTGTTTTTTTACCATTACTTTTTTTCCTAATGATTTTTTATATTGGCAGTCTAGATTCACCATTGCCTATCTTCCGGCAATAGCCTTAATCTCTGCTTCAAGAATAATAAATATAAAGATAAAGACCGCTAGGCTCACAGTAATTTTTGTGATATTAATTTTGAGCATTATCCATTTTTTCAATATTTCTTTTGGGCTTCCATTCACGGCTAATAGCAAAAATAAGTTTATAAGGTTTTTCAGCAACCCCCAACCTACTAATTGGTGGTTGATGCATCGGCCGGTAAAAGATAATTATTGGAAAACGGCAGAGATTTTAAGTTGGATGAGACAAGACAATCACAAAGAATTAGCGCTTATTAGCCTTTTGGTTGACACTGGCGAGATAAACCGAGAAACCTTCAGCTATTATATTACTGCGGGCGATTTGCCATTTGAGGTTGTTATGGACAATACTGAAGATTTATCAAAATCAGATTATCTAATTACTTTACTGCATAAGGAAGATTGGCATTGGGAAGTTCAAAAAAAAATAATTTTAGAGTTACAAGATAGATTTAAAAAAATAGAGGATGGTTTCGTTTTAGTAAATAAATTTGATAAGTTAGATAATACATTATATATTTATAAAAAAAAGCAATAATTGAATTAATAAAATAATAATGTCTGTATTTTAGTAGATTTGTCTAAAAACGATGCTTTGGATTTCGCCCAAAAATTAGCTTATAATATGATGGATACATCATACACCGTTAAATTTTCTTTTTATGGCTTCGGGATCGAAGTAAAATGCCAGGATACGCAGACGCTACAAAACATACAGAGAGACTACTCATTTTTCTTAAGTGAAGAAGTAGTCCCAAAAGTAATTTTTGAAATTTTTAACGAAGCGCCCGATTATAATAAATTTCCTCATATCAAGGCAAATTTATATACTCCTCGCAATATCTGCTATAGACAGAAAAACCTATATTTCATCGATTATTTTGGTAGGGGGATATTAGTTATCGACCATTGTAAGGATATCTATAGGGTATTTTGTCCTGATTCGCATTTAAGGCATGAGATTGTTTTTTTATCTATCCTATCCCTGGTTGGACAAAATTTTGATTTAAGAAATATACACAGGGTCCATGGTTTGGGGCTTGCGGTAGGCAACAAAGCAATTTTAATCCTCCTGCCAAGTGGCGGGGGCAAAACCACCCTTTTGTTGGATATTATTAAAAATGAATTTGTTAAGTTGATATCAGAAGATTCCCCACTTATTGACAGATCAGGGAAGGCGTTTCCTTTTCCTATTAGAATCGGGGTATCGCGTAAAGATAAGCCTCAAGATATCCCGGATGCGCATTTACATTTTATTAAAAGGATGGAGTTTGGACCGAAGTATACAATAGATATAGATGTTTTCAAAAATAAAATTGCCAGAGAGCCGCTGCCGGTAGAATACATTCTTTGCGGCGCAAGATGTTTAGGAAGCGAATCGTATATTAAGCCTTTATCTAAGCATAGCGCACTTGGGGAACTTGTAAAAAATTCCGTAGTTGGTCTGGGTCTATACCAGGGTATTGAATTTTTGTTTCAGGAAGGAATTTTTGAACTTTTTAAGAAAAGCGGGGTTCTGTTTTCGCGGTTTAAGAATGCAAGTAAAGTTGCATCCAGATCTAAGACCTATTCCTTTGTTATCGGTTCTGACCGCAGGAAAAATGTAGAAACGTTTTTGAATTTTTGTCAGGAGAATATAAATAAAAAATCGGAATGATATGGAGTATATATCGGTAATTGTTCCTGCCTATAACAGTCAAGATACGATAGAGCAGTGTCTTGTGGCAGTGAGGCAGTCTACGCATCAGAACTATGAGCTTATTGTTGTTGATAATAAAAGTCAAGACGCAACTCGCTCAATTGCGCAGAAGTATGCAGATAAAGTTGTAGAGCTTGATGGGAATCTGAAAAGAAGCCAGGTCCGCAATAAGGGGATAGGCGTTTCCAGGGGCGAGATAATCGTGAACATAGATTCGGACATTATAATAAGACCGGATACCCTCGCGCGAATTGTGCATTATTTTTCTCAACATCCTCACATCCATGCCGTGAATGGACTCCTTTCAAAAGAGCATCCCCACACAGGTTTTTTCAGCCAGTATAAGAATCTCTATATGAATTATATATTTAACAGATTGCCTGAAAAGGTAACTTTTTTATACGGTTCAATACATGCTCTCAGACGTAAAGATTCGCAACCATATGATTCTGATATTGAAATTGCGGACGATACTGCGCTTGGCCAGCAACTTGTGGGCTACGGTAAACAGATTGGTTTTATAAAAGATTTAGAAGTTATTCATCTCAAAAAGTATGGTTTATTCTCATTTATCAAAAATGATTTCCAAATCCCTTTTGATTGGGCTAAAATTTTTCTCAAATATAAAGGTTGGAAACAGCTGGGTAAGAATAAAACCGGTTTTGCCCATTCCCCAAAAGAGCAGCTGATAAGTGTAGTATTAGCTCCCACAATTTTTCTATTGAGCATACTGTGCCTGCTTGGTTATCTTTCTTTTTCCTTAATATTACCTCTAATTTTGGTTTGGTTTATCTTCAATATTCGTTTTCTTGCGTTTCTCGTAAAAGAAAGAGGATTACTTTTTGGAGTTCTTGCGTTTTTTGTGACGCTAATAGATAATATAGTAATGGCTATAGGTATCCTCTGTGGATTCGCTATGTTTTTATATCAGCAGTACGCAAATGATTATATTAACAAAGTGGTGATATAATGGAACACGATTATAATTTACAAAAAAAAGGGGGGGGGAGTTATAAAGAAATTATTTTTGCTTCCTTCAGACGTTGAACATGACGAAGTAGAAATACATGGTATGAATACCTTTTATTTTGATTTATTTTTCAAATATAGAGTAGGATGTTTCTTAAAAAAGCTGTATGAAAATAACGCGCAGATACACAAGACATTGACAAAGATACAAAGGAGAAGATTATCTATGCCCCAGAAGTCCAAGAACGCTTGAGGGCATTAGGCTATTTGCAGTGAACAGATTTTTATAACTTGCCTTAATCGAATAATTCATTTTCCTCTATAAGCTATGTGCCAAAATAGATTTAAGGAGAAGAAATGGTAATTGAAATTACCAGAACTATTTTGCGTAAAATGTGTTATCTATATGAGGCAATAATGTATCCCAAATTTTTCAAGATAAAGATCGAAGCTAATGGTTTGATGAGCCCTTTTGTTTATAAAAAGATGTATGAGCTGGTTTATGGGTTGTCGGATTTGGATATTATTGAGGTAGGCGGAGGCGCTGGTGCAGGAAGTATCGCTATTGCAAGCGCGATGAAAGACGCTAATAAAAAGAGTAACTTGATAGTTATTGAGAAATGCGAAGGAGGTTCGCGGGCAGCATTTGGAGACTATCAAACCAATCTTAATTTAATAAACTATAACTTTAAAAGATTCGGCGTCGAGAATATTATAACCCTATTTCCAAATACATTGAGTTATGGGAATAGGACCGAAGTCATTTGTTTGATAAGAACCGATAACATAGCGGCAATGATTCTTGATGCAGACGGAAGGATTGATAGGGACTTCTTTTTGTTTTGGCCATTTTTGAATACCGGAGGAATTATTATCATAGACGACTACGAAAATTGCAGTAAATGTTTATCAATTTCAGATAACCATCTTCCAACAATAAAAAAGAAGATTATGACTTATAGATTACTCAATCAGATTATGAAATGGGGATTATTTGAAATGAGTAGCAAGGTAGGAAAGACGGTTTTTGGATATAAGCCGGAAAACGCAGATTTTAATAAATTTGACCTTCGGGCATGTGAAAAAATAATTGAGGGCGTGGAGCTTGAAATGGTTCAATAAACGGATCTAATCGGGAACGCCTCATGATGATAGAAGAAAAAGTTTTAGTAGCAAAAAGACGGCATTCGGATAGGTCTTGGTTAATCTTAAGCTGTTGTCTGGCTCTGGGTTTAATATTTAGTCTGTTTTTGCTCAAGCATGATAATTTTATAGAGACGGACGGCTGTTCTTATGCACTGTCTGGAAAGAATTTAGTGAGCGGCAAGGGTTATACTGTTTGGGGAAGGCCATCCCTATGGTTTCCCCCATCTTATCCCTTGGCTATTGGAATTTTCTATAAGTTTATGGGTAATCTGGAATTGGCTGGCCATACGGTTTCCCTCATATCTTTTTTAATCTCTATCATCTTCCTTTTTAAATTAGCCAGGTTGGTTTATAACAAATCAGTAGCATTTCTTACAGTTATCTTATTTATAATGAATAAGTCTGTTTTAGAGCATTCATATCAAGTTTGGACACATTCTCTGGATATGCTGTTAGTAACCATTATCATTTACTTAGCCAGCCTAATCATAAAAAGCGAAAAATTAAAAAATAGAAATTTTATCCTTTTGGGAATTATTTTAGCTGCTGCTATTTTAAATCGGCCCGAAAATATAATTCTCTCCTCGGCCATAATACTGATTCTTTTTATCCAGAAAAAGGAACAAATCTTCAGAAAGATTGCCGCATTTTTCTACTTGATAATTGTTCTTGCCATCCTAGTCTTGCCCTATGCAAATTTTTTGCATAAGCATACGGGAAAATGGACCTTGACTACTAAAATCACACTTTTGCAATTTTGTGAGTATGTGAGTTATCAAGATCCTTTTGCCTATGAGAAACAAATCATACCTAACTTTTCTGAGTTTAAGCCTTTTGAGTATATAATGAAGAACAAAAGAGAATTATCGGGGAGATATCTAAAAGGGATAAGGTTGTTTCCCCTCAAATTAAAACGTGTATTATACGGTGTATTCGGATGTATATTAATTGGCCTGGGTTTGTTTTGGCAGGCTTGGGATAAGGATAAAAAAAGGATTCAGATTCTGCTCCTTTTCGCCTTAAGTCCTTTAGCGATTCTCCCTTTGAGCGATATGAAAGATAGGCTTTTTACGTTTGCTATACCGATATTTCTAATATGGATGGCTAAAGGTTTAGAGAATTTATCTCTACCTATAAAAAAATACCTTAATTTTACTAATAGGGAATCTATGTTAGCAATTTACTTTGTATTAACTTTACTCGTCTCTCCCATAGCCAGTTTCTTAGCTATTAAAGGTAATATCACCCCGCCTCTCGAACATAAACAGATGGGGTTATGGATGAAAAATAACATCAAAGACATAGAGAATAAGAAAATAGCCTCTCGGAAACCCTGGGTTGCCTTTTACTCTGGAGCCCAACATACTGGGATAAGTTTCAAGGAAGACTATAATAGTTTGCCAGGTCATTTAATGCAAAGGGGCGTTGATTATTTGATTATAGATGAGGAACTCATTCCAATCAAACGTCCACAGCTTAAATTATTTCTTGATGACCAGAAGAAACACGATGGTTTAATTAAGGAATATGTAATTAGAAAACCTAAAAAAATAATTTTATATCAATTAGAATAAAGTGTATCTAATCGAAAAGATATTACCGTGAAGATGGGCACTACTTTTTTGTGCGCCGAGAGTATGATAAACATAAATGCATATTGGAGATGAATCCTGACTCAAAATATTGGAAACCACGTAGAGATGAAAACCAGAATGCTAGGCAGTACGAAACTTGAACTGTCGGTAATCGGACTTGGTACATGGGCGATCGGTGAAGAAGGTTATAGAAAGCGTATCAATACGGGAAAGGACAAGGGTTCGATAGATACCATCTTAAGCGCTATGGAAATGGGCGTCAACTGGATAGACACCGCGCCATCTTACGGTTTCGGTTATTCAGAAAGCGTTGTAGGAAAGGCCATCAAGATGTCAAGAAAAAGACCCATCATTTCCACAAAGTGCGGTCTGGCGTGGAAGAAGAACAAAATTTGTGGCTGTCTTAACAAGAAGAGCATCCGCTCTGAAATCGATGGAAGTCTTAGGCGCTTGGGAGTAGGCGTCATAGATCTCTACCAGATTCACAAACCCCTTCCCGAAAAAAAGATTGAACAGGCGTGGGCGACCATAGCCGGTTTTGTAAGTGAAGGTAAAATCCGATACGCCGGCGTATCCAATTTCAGCATAGAGCAGCTAGAGCGTATTATGACTATTCGTCCTGTAGACTTTATACAAGTGCATTACAGCATGCTGTTTCAGGATATCGAAAAAGGGTTGCTTGCATATTGCGCTAAGAATAGGGTGGGCGTTGTGACGTATTCTCCCATTGAGAGGGGCTTATTGTCAGGTAAATTCAGTTGGCAAGATATTAAGAAGCTTCCTAAGCACGACCACAGATGCAGGAATCCATTGTTTGCAGATAAGAATAATTTTGAGTTGGTTGAACGACTACGGCCTATAGCCCTAAGGAATAAAATGAGTATGGCGCAACTGGCGATAGCATGGATTTTGCGTCATCCAAAAATAACTTCGGTTATTGTGGGTGCGCGATTCCCGCGTCAAATCAAGGAAACTGCCGTTGCAGCAGATTTGACTTTATCTGAAAATGATTTAACCAGGATTGATATGTTGTTAAAAAATAAAAATGGGCAATATAATAAATAGCTTTCAAAATTTAACTAGCAGATTTGACAATTTGAGCCGTTTTCGCATTATAAACAAGATTAACTGCAAAATAAATAACGTAGAATTGAGATTGGGCAAAAAAAAACTTGTTTCGCATCCCCTGCATCTCGACATAGTACCCACAAGATTGTGCAACCTAAGATGTATTTTTTGTATCCCATACCCCATAGAAAGCGTACAGGAACTTTCTTTAGATGATTTTAAGATTGTCGCAAATAGATTGTTTCCCTATGCAAGCATAGTAAATTTTTGTTCTGGCGGAGAGCCATTTTTGAACAAGAATCTCTTAAGGTTCATATCTATATGCAAAGACTATCGTATACCTGTTAAGATTTCTACTAACGGGATGCCGTTATCAAAACCCATCTGTAAGGAATTGGTAGAAAACAACTGTCTGGAGATGCTAAGATTTTCCTTTGACGGTTCAAAGAAAGAGACCATCGAGTCTATCAGGAAGGGCATTAACTATGATCATGTCATAGGCAATATGCGCTTGATGGCGGATTTGAAAAAAAGGCATCATAGAAAAAATCTTACGTTACTTATCCGATACGTGGCCATGCGAAGCAATATAGAGGAGCTTCCAGATTTGGTTATTAAGGCGAGTCAGTGGGGTATTGACGTAGTTGAAGTAACCTATTTAAATGTATCAAACGGAATGGACAAAAATGAGAGTTTATTCTATTATTCCAGCCTGGCAAAACGTTTCTTTGTAAAATCAGCCGAAGTAGCAAAAAGTGTGAATATCCGAATCATCCTTCCTGAAGCCGGTAATGAGACAAGAGACGTGAAGATTTGCAGTCGTCCCTGGCAATTCATAAAAATAGACCCCGGCGGTTCAGTGCGCTTTTGTTATAAAGCATGGGAAAATCCTATAGGCAATATTCTTTCAGCCGATTTTTTTGATTTATGGAATAATTATCATTACCGGCTTATCAGAAAAACTATAAACAGCGAAAAACCTTATTTCAAATATTGTAAGGTATGTTCCCGGAGACGAGGTTATGCCTTAGAGAGTTCGCATATCCAATATCTCCACAGTGATCTATACAGTTTTGACATGGATTATGAAAAAGCGCAAGATGTCGGTTGTCCCTGAAGACAGACATATTCTAACGGTATAAGAAGAGCTTGTTCTTATAAAGATTAAAAAAACCGCGACAGACTGCATTAAGCACAAAATCCATTTAACGATATGAATATCGGAATCATCTGGCCAGATAAGAACCATCCCGGGCAAACTTTTGTCCATGCCCATGTTCAACTTCTTCCCGGAAATATAAAGTTGTTTCATGGTGGGTTAATTCCGAAATTTTACAATTCCAAACCCATTTTTTCGCCTTTGGAAAGATTATGTTATAGAAGTTTAAAAATATTATATCGCATGCCAATGAATGAAGTTCTGGCACAAGAGGAGCATAAATTGGCTAACCTCTTTTCTCAGGAAAAGCTTAATGTGGTACTTGCCGAATTCGGTTCAACAGGAACGCGCATTATGTACCCTTGCGAGAAAGCTGGAATTCCGCTGGTAGTGCATTTTCACGGCGCAGACGCCTACCGTCAAAGATCTCTCAACAGATTTGGAATGAAATATAAAACATTATTTAGAATTGCTAACGCGATTGTTGTTGTATCTCAAGACATGCGACGGCAACTTAAAGAGCTCGGTGCGCCCGATGATAAAATTCATTATAATCCCTGCGGCGTTGATTCTTCTTTTTTTGAAGGCGCGCATCCACATAAAGCACCCCCCCTCTTTCTGAGCGTCGCTCGATTTGTAAAGAAGAAAGGGCACTTTTTTACATTAATGGCATTTAAAAAATTATTAGAACACTGTCCGGAAGCAGAATTGGTGCTCATTGGAGACGGTCCTTTACGTAAACACTGCGTTTTGTTGACCCGGAAACTGAAAATCACAGGTTCTGTAAAATTCATCTGTCTATTGCCTCCTCTGGAGATTGTCGGCTGGATGCGAAAGGCACGGGCTTATGTTCAACATTCGATACGCGCCAGCGATGGGGATTCCGAAGGGACGCCGGTCTCAATCTTGGAGGCAGGGGCTTGCGGTCTGCCGGTTGTATCCACCAAGCACAACGGAATCAGTGAAGCTGTTATTCATGATAAGACTGGATTTTTGGTAAATGAGAAGGATATCGATTCCATGGCCGAGTATATGCTAAAATTGACAAGAACTCCAGAATTAGCCATGGAACTCGGCAAAAATGCTCGCGCTTGGATCATAAAAAGCTATTCTCAGGAAAAGAGCATAAAAACTTTATATCAAATCTTGGTCAATGCCAGCCGCAATTAGTCATGATTAAGATATTTCGTAAATTAATTAAGAAGGCGGATAATTTATCAAGAATTCTGCCAATTACAACTATCTTGAGAAAGTTTTCGGTATTGCATCGAATCTTTATTATTAAATATGAATCTACTAATCTATACAAATTACTCTCGCTACTCAAATAGATATGTGGGTGGGGCGGAAACGTCGCTTGAACTTATTGCGGCGAAAATGGCAGAACTGGGTGAGCATATTTGCTTTGCCACTGTTAGCATTGCGGGGAGTGACAGATTTGGAAAAAAAAATATTAACTCAGAAGATCCTACCTTCAGAAGAAAAAAAATTAACAATATAACTGTTTATAATTTGAGCTCTTCGCGTTGGCCTTCATTTGAACACTTGAATTTAAAACAGCGCGAACAATTTGTCGCTTACCAAAAAGAAAACTTTATCGCTGAAATTATTGAATCCGAAAAAATTGACCTTGCCCATTCCTATGAGGTTGATGATACCTGTCAAATTCTTAAAGTAAAAGAGCGGCTTAGATTAAATATAAAAACTATCCAACGCATTGCAGGGTTTTTTTGGGCTCACGCTATTAATTCTAAGTTATTTACGAGAGAACAAGTAGAATGGGTTTTTAATTCTATTGATGCGGTTAACTTTCTCACTCTAGAGTCGCGCGAACTTTTTTTCCAAACAGCAGAAAAATACAATCTTAAGTTGTTACCGAAAAAGGAAATTATTTTAGATATAGGCATTAACCTAGATTTATTCCCTTATTGCTGGAAGCCGAAAACACAGGGAACTTTTAGGATTGTTTCAGTTTTGCGATTTGCTTTTTATCAAAAGAGGCCGGATCTTCTGATTAGGGCGTTGAGTAAGGTTAAGCACAAAGACTTCATAGTTGATTTTATCGGTGTGGGGGTGGATTTAGAAAATTGTAAAATCCTTTGCCATCAATTGGGCATAAGCGACCGCTTCATATTCCACGGTTATCTTGACCAATCAAGCATTGTTCAAATTCTTTCACAGGCTGACCTTTTTGTTTTACCTTCACTTTTCGAGGGCCTGCCCAAGGCTCTCCTTGAGGCTATGGCTGTAGGCGTGCCCTGTCTGGTGTCCGATGTTATGCCCACCAATCAGTATATTCAAGAGGGGGCTAACGGTTTTTTAGCCGGTAATACCGCCGAAGAATGGGCAGATAAGCTTGATTTCATATACGAACAGCGGGGTAAGTTTTCGCAAGTCGTGGAACGTGCACGCGAATTTGTTGCGCAAAATTATGATGCGGATAAGAATATCCTCAAATACCGTGAGGAATTCAGAGGATTAATCCAGGGATGAGCCTTTTGTTTAACGGCATAATAAATCTAAGCGTGATTTAAACGAAAGAATATTAAAGTAGTTGTCAGGATGGTTAATATTATTACATATAAATGGTCAAGATTTAAAAGAAGAGTTTATCGCCTTTTAATAAAAAAACGTAAGTTGGAACTTATAATAGAAACCAGTGCAATTTGTAATGCAAGGTGTGTATGGTGTTGGATATATAACGCTAACAAAGTTAAACCGGGCCTAATGAGTTTAGAATATTTCAAAAAAATTATTGATGTAAACGAAAATTTTCTAAAAAAAGGAGGATGGTTGATTCAACCTTTTTTTAGGGGAGAGGCCTTAATGAATCCCCGATTGTTTGATATGTTAGATTACCTGGTGAACAAAGAGATAGATCTGTCATACCATTTTGATACAAATTTGAGCGTCCAAATAGATGTAAAAAGGCTTATGGGTTTTCCCTGGAAAGAAATAAGGGTAAATTTAGGAGGGATTACAAAGGAAGTGCATGAAAAGGTTATGAGGAATACTAATTTTGAACTTGTGCTTGAAAATCTTAAAGAAATGTTAAAAATCAACAAAGATATTGTTTATCTCAAAGTGAATCCTACTAAATATAATATACATCAAATAGACAAGTTGCGGGATTTTTTTGTCAGTATTGGCGGAAGGCCAGATAAGGTAATGCCTTATACTACTGCCTTCATTATTCCGTATGCTGCTTCTATTGAAGAAAAAAAATACTTTTTTGATAATGTTGTTTCTGAGAATGTTGAACCATATTTAAGATTTGAGTACGATCTCACCAAAAATGACTTTGGCATAAAAGCAAAGGTATCTGGTTGCAAATTTTTGATACCCTCCATCACTTTTGATGGGGAGGTGACAGTATGTTCCCATGATCAGATGGTTAAGATCAATGTCGGGAATGCCTTTACGACTCCGTTGAAAACTATATTTAATTCTAGAGAATATAGGACGGCGATAAGAAAAGGCAGAAGGCAAGAATTCTATTTTTGCAAAGAATGTAATTAAGTTATAGAAATGATTAAACTAGCAGATTTTTTCTATGGTAAGCGCAAGCAAAAACACTAGAGTTTTATTGGTTAGTTTTAATAGTTTTTTTGATATAGCCATTCGCATTTTTCACAAATTGCTAGAAAATAACGGATACGAAGTAAAAACATCTATATTATGCTATGCTCATGAGAAAGAAATAAATAACAACTCAGAGCAATCCGTTTTTTTTAAAAAATTAATTGACGAATTTCATCCTCATGTAATAGGTTTTCGAGTCCTGTCTTCTTATTTTAATGCCGCGCGGCAGCTTACGCAATTTGTAAAAAAAATAAATTCAGAGATTTTTGTTATTTGGGGTGGTTTTCATACCATACTTGATCCCCAGGGATGTCTTGAAGCCGCAGATGCGATCTGCGTGGGCGAGGGCGAAGATGCCTTTCTGGAAATTTTACAGAAAATTGAAGATAAAGATTTATTCTTTGATATCGAGAATATCTGGATTAAGGAAAATGGAAAGATAATTAGAACAAGATTGAGGCCACTGAAAGAAGATTTAGATTCCTTGCCCCCGCCTGACTTTACAAATAATAATAAATATTTTTTTGTTCCTCAAGCGTCAAAAAAAAGTCAGCCATTCCACTATTTATCCCATATGTTTAAGTTAAGCTCACCATTACATTCTAGATATTTATATAATATGATTTATCCAATACTTACCTCCAGGGGTTGTCCATACACATGCAGTTTTTGCACGAATTCTGTTCTTAGGGACTTTTTTGAGAAAAATAAAAGCAAAGAATCTAATTCCTTAATAAATTACACACACATACGCCAAAGGTCGGTAGAAAACGTAATCAAAGAATTGATTACTGCAAAAAAACTTTATAGGCCAATTAAGGTTATTTTTTTTGACGACTGCTTTGGCGCAAGTAAGCAGTGGCTTAAGGAATTTAGTAAAGAATATAGAAGTTTTGTCAGAATTCCATTTTACTGTCATATAGTTGAATATTTTATTTCCGGAGAGACTGCTCGATATCTAAAACAAGCTGATTGTATGAATGTGGGGATAGGCATTCAATCTGTGTCTGAGAGAGTAAGAAAGGAAATTTTTAATCGCAATATTACGGATAATAAAATATTAGAAGTTAACTCGATCTTGAGAAAAAACGGAATTGAAACAGAATATCATTTAATAATAAACAACCCCTATGAAAATTTAGCTGAATATAAAATGGGTTTTAACCAGTTGCTTTGTAAATTAAAAAGACCTTTCATCATTAAAACAAGTGATTTAGTTTTTTATAAAAAAAGTAATATTTCAGAAAAGGCCATCAAGGATAATCTAATAAAACCTTCTGATTTGTGCACTACATTGGGACATTTTATTGAATTTACAAAAGATAGTTATTTGAATTACCAATTTCTTATGACCGTGCATTCTATTTTAGGAAAAATATATATCCCAAATTTTATTATAAAAAAATTACTTATTTATATGGATAATATATCTTTCAAAAAAAATTTTATTTGTGTGGTCGCTAAATTTAAGTATTTTTTGCTGTTAGATTATGTTTTGAGAAGATTAGTGATTTATTTTAAATACCTAATTTGCGAGATTATAAAACCAACAAACAATTTGAATTCAAAACCAATGGTAAGTAAAAATGAGTAAAATTTCTGCTTTTGTCTTAAGCGCGGATGAAAGAGCTACAAACGAGGCTATAAAGAACTTAAAAGCACAAAGTATTCCTAAAAGTTAACCGCAACCATATTTCTCCTCAGTAATAGAAACCAATTCGTCTAACATTCTGTCTGCAAGAAGATAATATTTTAAATGCAATCCTTTGTCCTTTTTGCGTTCAGATGACAAGGAAATAGGCTTAAGATTCTCTATCTGCTCATACAGAAGAGGATAATGTTTACGGAATTCAGCTTCTGTTCCTTCTGGAGTATTTGGTATACAGTCTTTGCCCATAGCGAGTAATAATCGTGGGAGAAGATCAAAACAGAAGGAAGGCAGGTGTTCATCTGCTAACAAACCATTGTTCTGGGTAAGAGCTATGCGCATATAATAAACATGTTCGATTAAAATTGGCTTAATCCAATAGCTCAATCCCTCTTTTTCAAAATCACCATACAGCTCCTCCTCTTTCTTCCTATGATAACGAATACTAAAATAACGCATACTAAAAGGAAGTGAATGGCGGATGCAAGAGTAAATCGATTCTGTCATTACCGCAACAGCTAAACGATTATTATATTGACTGTAGTTATAGAATAAATTCTTAAAATCTTCTAAAAAAGTACGTATTTCCTTGATATCGATGTTGTCTTTTATGATGATATATAAATAAGAGGATGAATAAAATATTCTATTTATATAATTAGAAAGTTTCAAAGGTATGTTATTTACCAGATTACGTAAACCAGATAAAAATAGATTTAACTCTTTTGAAATATATTTTGAATCGATATATATTTTCTTTACCTCAATATCATTGTAAGGAATACCCTCGGATCTAAGATTAGCGCAATGTAATTTGCATACTTTGTCTATATATACAAGTAAACAAGCTAATGCGTCAGGCACAAACTCATGATTATTAAAGGAAAATTTGGAATTATAAGCTTGGATTGCTTCACCTATTAAAAAATCTAACAATTCATCAGTGCTTCGAAACGAATCAAGAAAAACTTTTCTTGATTCGTAATAAATAAATTTTTCTTCTGTGGCATAATGACAAAATTTTAAGGTATCGCTAAAAAATTTCAAAATGTTTCTCATCATTATTTTGTCCGAAGCATTAAATTCATTTTTTATATATAACTGAAGCAGACGTGCGTAATTGTTAAAATAGCTTTGTGATATACAATCAATTTTGAATTTATTAGGGATATATTTGTATCTTCCTATTGGCATCTTTTTGCCATAAATGGGCGTATATACAAAAGGAAGTTCGCAGGCTCTTATATCTCCCCAGGTGAGCCAGCTGTTTATTTCTTTCTCTGACAATAAGAGAATATACCCCATAAAAGGAAGAATTTTCTTTAAAATAAAGTAAAAATTAATATATCTTTTCATTTGAAAAAAATCCTTTGTTACGGACTTTTTATTGATGACTACAATCATATCTAAATCACTGAGACCAGGGATAAATTCTTTAGAGCCTAATCCCCATTTAAGATAAATTGATTTGACATCGAGTAATTTTTTAGTTATTTTTTTAAATATATAAATATAAAGGCTGTAAAGTATTTTATAAATAAACTTAAATAATCCAATATGGATTGTTCTAAAAACAATTTTTTTGACAATGTTAGTATTCATAAATTAAATATATTATATACAAAGTTATTAAAGGAGACAAGCAGAATAACAAAATGGCTATTTCTATTGATTTCGCAATTAATATTTGAGATAATTGATTAAAAATTAAAATAAAACTTTTATAAGTTTTCGGCAAAAAGCACGACTACACAGTTCCTTAAGCTATGTTACCCCGCTTCAGGCGCTGGCAGGGCAGGAGGAGGTGATCCTAAATCAAAGAAAACAAAACCTTGCGCAAGCCCGCATGATGCGTTACACTGCCTGGAAGGCAGGCCGTTCTATCGCTTTCCGGGCAGTCCCAGAAGTAGTTATGCAGCCTGCTTGAGGTCAATTTGGCTGAAAAATTCCGAAAAACAAAATGAAAATTGCTTTCATTACTCTAAGCACAATACCTTCAACTACTGCAAATAGTATCTATTCAATGAAAATGTGCGAGGCGCTTAAGAAAAGAGGCATTGATGTGTATTTGGTAGTTCCAAAGACAAAAAGCGCGTTAATAGTAAGAAATATTTATAATTTCTATGGTATTTCAAAAAAATTTCCTATAATTAAAGCAAAATATATAGAGCCGTGGTCAGATATATATGGTTGGGGATATAGTACTTTTTATAGGGCCTTAGAATTAAAGCCAGATCTAATATATACGCTATACGTGAAAACAGCTATGTTTGCAGCTTTGTTTGGCATTCCCTTTGTTTATGAAATACATATGGATTTATCAGAACCCATAGATAACTACGCATTTAGAATCGTAAATAATTCAAAAAATTTAATAAAGATTGTTTCAATTACTCATTCTTCAAAAAATTATTTAATTAAAAAATTTAATATAAAACAAGGTTTGATTGAAGTATTACCGGATGCTGTTGATTTAGATAAATTTCCTAAAGCAAAATATTTCGAACGGGAAGGGAAGAAAAAATTAAGAATAGGTTATGTCGGCCATCTTTATAAAGGCAGGGGTATAGATACCGTTTTAGAAATTGCTAAATTTTTCTCAAAATTCAAATTTGAAATTGTGGGTGGAGACAAAGAAGATATTATGTATTGGAAAACAATAGTCGAACGAAAGAAAATAAAAAATGTTTTTTTTAGGGGATTTATTGCTCCCTGTAAGATTCCTTTCTATTTATCCTATATGGACATTTTATTAATGCCGTATCAAAAGAAAGTATGCGTGGCGGGCAATGTAGGCGATACATCAAAATGGATGTCTCCAATGAAAATGTTTGATTATATGGCTTCTGGAAAACCTATCATAGCAAGCAACCTTCCTATCTTGAGAGAAGTTTTAAGAAACAGAGAAAACTGTATATTGGTTCCATGTAATAATATTATTAAATGGAAAGAAGAGATTGAATTTTTATTAAATAATCCCGATTTTGCAATTAAAATTGGAATGACAGCAAGAAAAGAGGTGGAGAAAAAGTATACCTGGGATCTGAGGGCAAAGAAAATTGTAGAATTTATTCATAAGAAACATTGTACTTACAATTATAGCATAAGGCAAAATTTATTTTATTAATTATATAATATAAGAACTGATTTATTATGTTCTTTACCACAGATATAAAGAAGCGATGAAGTTAAGCGTTTTTTTGAAGAAATTAAAAACAAGATTCCTCCAATTATTTACAAAATCTAACTGGAATCTTATTGTCGAATTGATCCGCTTTGAATTCAAGGTTGCCGACCGTAACTCCATCTTGGGAATTCTCTGGAGTTTTTTAGGTCCACTTGCTATGCTGACGGTAATGTATTTTATTTTTAGAACGCGCTTTGGTCAAGGGATACGTGCTTATCCGCTCTATCTTTTGTTGGGGATTGTTTGTGTCAGTTTTTTTGTTACTGTGACAACTTATATGCTCAAAATATTTTTTTTAAATAGAGATACTGTTTTGAATTCAACCGTACCGCGGGAAAGTATTATTCTATCCAATTTATCTATTCATTCATATAAGTTCATAATTGAACTCGCCTTTTGCTTTTTGTTGGGTATTTTTTATGGTCTTTTTACTTGGAAATTGATTTTGTTATTATTACCCTTATTGGTTGCTTACCTAGGTTTAGTTCTGGGAACAAGCTTACTTCTTTCATTATTTTATTGTTTTGCCAGAGATATAGAACATATATGGATGATTGCTTCACGGATTCTTTTCTTTGTCACACCTATTTTTTATACCCTGGATAGAATTTCGCCTTTAGCCCGAAAGATAGTTTACTGGGGCAATCCCTTAACGCCATTTTTGATTTCTTTTCGGCAGGTCTTTATGGGAGAGCTTAATCTACCTAATTATATCTACAGCCTATTTTTAGGCAGTGGGTTTTTTATTATAGGTTATTATGTTTTTATTGTTTTGGAAAATATAGCACTGGAGCGGGCATGAATGATTTTTGTGTTAAGGCAGAAAAATTATCTAAACTCTTTCTTGTGTTTAAAAGCAAAAAAACAACTTTGCAGGCTTTAAAGGCAATGTTAAGCCGTGAAGCGCTTAAAAAGGAACTTTGGGCGTTGTATGATGTATCTTTCGAGATCAAAAAAAGCGAAAAATTAGCCCTTGTCGGAAAGAATGGTGCGGGCAAGACTACTTTATTGCGGATTTTAACCGGTATTTATGATAAAACTTCAGGGGATATCGTGGTAAAGGATAATCCGCGGGCACTATTCAGATTTTGGACTGGGCTTAATAGGGATTTGTCGGTGATTGATAATATATATTTATTTGGAGCAATGTATGGTATGGACCGCAATTTTCTGAAAGATAAGCTAGATGATATTTTAAAAATGTCCGAGCTTTATCATCTACAATTTGTGCCCTTAAATAAACTTTCTGCGGGACAGGCACAGCGGCTTTCGCTAAGCATATTTTTTCAAAGCAAAAGTAATTTTTTTATCTTTGATGAAAGCTTGGCTTTTGTTGACCAGAGCTTTGCCCAAAAGTGCGAAGCATATTTTAAAGAATTATCCTCTTCCGATAAAACCGTGATTATGACTTCACATGATAACCGTCTTTTAAGGAAGTATTGCAACCGGGCAATTTGGCTGGATGAAGGACGCATTTCTATGTTTGGCGAAGCCAAAAGGGTAATTAATGAATACGAACACTCTTTTCATTATTTATAATTATTCGTTTTCCGTTTTTTCAGATTAATTATACTATTATTGCGGATAACAAACATTCTTATGATTCTTGATCTTGGAGATAAGGCAATTGCGTTAGTAGAGTTAGAATTGACATAAGAGCAATGAAAGGGTAGAATATTTCCAATATGATTAAACATAAGAGGAAACAGGCGGAAAAGAGATTATTCCAGTTAATTAAGAAAAAAGCCTTATTTAAGGAAAGGGTTTTTTTATCTTCAGGAAAGACGAGCAATTATTATCTTGATGGCCGGTTGGTCAGCCTGAGTGCTGAAGGGGCGTATCTGATTGCCGAGATAATACTGGATTTAATATCGGGAAAGAAGATAAGCGCAATCGGCGGGCCGACGCTGGGCGCAGACCCTATCGCGGGCGCTGTTGCCGCCTTAAGCCATATAAGGAAAAAACCGGTTAACACCTTTATCGTGCGCAAGGTCCCCAAAGCGCACGGAAGAATGCGCCAGATTGAAGGGCCGCTGTTAAAGAGGGGCAGCCGGGTAATCCTTCTTGACGATGTGGCTACCACCGGCAAGGCCCTGATTGAGGCAAAGCAGGTCCTGGAAAGCCAAGGGATTGAGGTTAAAGAGGCGATTGTGGTAGTTGACCGGGAAGAGGGAGCGGCAGAAGCCCTTGCCGGATGCGGACTGCGGCTTATTTCTATTTTTAAAGCAAGCGACTTCGGGGTATAGGCCGATGAATTGTAAATTTTCCTTAATATTTTTTATACTCGCCGCTTTTTTCTTGTCGGGGTGCGCTACGGAATATAACCTTGCCACCCAGAAGGAGGAGTGGATTTATTATTCTACCGACAAGGAGATCAATATCGGCAAGTCCATTGCCAGGGAGGTTGAGAAGAAATATAAATTCGTCGACGATCCGCTGGTGGTAAACCGCGTAGAAGAAATCGGCAAGAAGGTCTCCGCGGTTTCCGACCGCAAGGACGTGGATTATCATTTTTATGCTTTAGACGATAAAGAAGTCAACGCCGTATCATTACCGGGAGGATTCGTATACATATTTAAGGGCCTTATCGATAAGGTGCAGAGCGATGATGAGTTGGCCTGTGTTATAGGTCATGAGGTAGGCCATATCGTGGCGCGCCACAGCATCAAGAAATTACAGGCATTGATGGGGTATTCGCTGGTGAGGATTTTACTCGCCCAGGCAGGCTCCGGAGAATTGGGCACCGGCGCGGATGTTGCTTTTGACCAGATACTCTTGGCCTACTCCCGGGAGGACGAGCTTCTTGCCGACCAGCTGAGCACACGCTATGCCGAGCTGGCGGGTTTTAACCCTTACGCGATGGTGACCTTCCTGGAGAGGCTGCGCGAAGTAGACAAATATAAAATAAAGCCTTTATCTTACGCCAAGACCCATCCCTATATCCCCGACAGGATCCGCATCGTCAAGCAGGAATTGGGCGAGAGGGTCAGTTTCGAGGACTACATCAATATCGAGCAGCAGCCGCATAAATAATCAAACCTGGTGTTTATCCGGAAGGTAATCTGGTAGGGAAAGTGCCGAAGGAGAGACTTGAACTCTCAAGGACTAACGTCCACTGCGCCCTGAACGCAGCGCGTATGCCATTCCGCCACTTCGGCTCTAATTTATTGGATGTTAGTATAACCTACGAAAGCGATTCTGTCAACTGGCTTTAGCCGCTCGAATTCCGGTCAAATAAGGATTGAAACGTCCGACCTTTATTGTTATAATAAATTCCGCTTGGCCTGCGCAAAGAATCAAATCCGGTAATAAGCAAATAATCTTTAACGCCGAAGGCAAGGGTTAAATGTTCCTAACTGCTTTTAAAACAACGGGTTTTGCTATAATCGAAATCTTCATCCTGGGGCTGTTAGGCTTTTTTCTCACCAAGAAAAAAATCCTCAGCGATGAGGGCGTAGACGGCATCAGCCGGCTGGTCATTGAAGTGACCCTGCCTTTATTTATCTTCTGCACGCTGGTTAAGCAGTTCCGCCTGTCTTTATATCCTAACTGGTGGATATTCCCGCTGTTGGGTATTCTGGTGACGCTGAGCGCGTTTCTCATTGGCGGTGTTTTTGCCTGGACAGCGCGTAACCCTGATGAGCGCAGGCAGTTCTTAAGCCTGGTGGGATTTCAGAATTCAGGCTATCTTCCTTTGCCCCTGGTAGCAGCGCTCTTACCTGAGGGAGAAGCCACCCAGATGTTTATCTACATATTTTTGTTCCTCGTGGGGTTTAACCTGCTGATGTGGTCCTGGGGAGTGCATTTGTTGACTTATCAGAGCCGGCGCAGGTTCGAATTCGCCAGCCTGTTCAGCCCGCCGGTGGTGGCTACACTGGTTGGGCTGGCGGTGGTGTTCCTGAAGCTGGAAAATTCCCTGCCGGATTTTATCTTCCGGCCCTTGAAGATCACCGGTGATTCTACACTACCTTTGGCGATGCTGGTGGTAGGGGCGAACCTTGCCGGGCTGGAATTCGGCCGCGGGATTAATAAGCCGGCGCTGTTTTTCATCTTACTGGCGAAACTGGTAATCCTGCCTTTGATTTTTATGCTCGTACTGGTGGCTCTTAAATATAAGGTTGCCTATCCCGTAGCCCTTTTACTGCTGCTGCAGGCAGCGATGCCGCCGGCGACGTCATTATCGGTGATCATCAGGCACTATAAAAAAGAGGATTATCTTATTAATCCGGCGATATTTATCGGGCACATCGTCAGTATATTGACTATCCCGGTGTTTTTGAGCTTGTTTTTTTCGTTTTACCTGATAAGATGAGTAAACTAATCGCCTCCAACAAAGAGGCGCGCAGGGATTACGAAGTCATCCAGACGCTTGAGGCAGGTGTGGAGCTTAAGTCAAGCGAAGTCAAGTCCGTCCGCGCAGGCAGCATCAGCCTGAAAGAAAGCTTTGCCCGTATTGAAAGCGGCGAGATTTTCCTGTATAATACCCATATCAGCCCTTATGCCGAGGCGAGCTACCTTAACGTTGACCCCTTAAGGCCGCGGCGGCTCCTGCTGCATAAGAGCCAGATCCGCAAACTCTATGCCAGCTTTGCTCAGCGCGGGTTTACACTAATCCCGCTGCGTATTTATTTTAACGAGAAGGGGCTGGTTAAGCTGGAGTTGGCGCTTTGTAAGGGCAAAAGATTATTCGACCGCAGGCAGGACATCAAGCGCCGCGAGGCGAACCTGGAGATGCGGCGGATTGTAAAGAATAGGAGGAAGTGAAGGTCCTTCGTGCCCGATGGGCACTCAGGACCAAATTTTTCGGATAAGAAAACTATTGAAAAATTTGGGGGTGAAAAGGGTTCGACTTAGGTTGTTCGGATAAAGGCAGCATGCCGAGGTTGCAGGGAGGCCTCGTTAAACACCTTGCACAATCTAAACGCAAACAGGTTACTACCTAGCTCACTAATGGCGGCGCCAGTAATGGCTATGCCATTGGCGGGTTGCGTTGTCAGTCTCCAGTAACTAGATTACCGGAGCCTCTATTCATCCAGTCTACGGGATGAAATAGAGCGCTTAGTAGACTGGTTCCGGCTTTTGCCTTTGGGGCCGGGATAAGAGTTTTAAAAGGCTGCCGCCTGTCCTATCCCGTCTACCGGAGCGGGCAGGAATAAGCATAATAGGCTGACTAAGCATGTAGCGGCTTTTATTTGGCTGCTTAAGGACGCCGGTTCGATTCAATTGAGTCGCACTAAGAGGTAACTCTTAGTGAAAAACCCAGCTTACATCAGGGAAGCCTTAACGTGAAGCCGATGGTAACCCTGAGGGGCGCAAGCCCTGCAGAGACTCCCTGTATCGCGAGGGGATAGAGGGTGATACCGTTAAGAGGAAATTGCAGCAACGGTAAATTTAAACCTTCTATAATACGTTGGGTCCCCCGGTAATTGACCGGGGGTAAAGAGATAGTCCGCTCTGCTTGGAAACAAGCAGGACACGCGTCCGGCCACCTCCACCAATTTTTTCCGACAAGGAAAAAAATGGTGGCACTCAAGCGAGCGTTAAGCGAGGCGACAAGCCGAGCAGCGAGCGGAGTGCATACCATTGCTTTCGCCGTAATTCCGGAGACACAACACTTATTTCTCGTAATTAAGTAATGCGTCCCAGGATTTAGAAGCCCTACAGAGACTCCCTATATTATGAGAGGATAGGAGGTGGTACCGTTGAAAGGAGTTGTGAAAGCGTATTTGGCAGGCATCATTGATGGGGAGGGCACCGTAACGCTTATGAAGCATCATAAAAATGAGACACCTTGTCCAAGCGTGTCGGTTGCTAATAATAATTTGGAGCTTCTTAAATGGATTAAATCCGTATTCGGAGGCGTGATAAGCTCTAAGAAAAAACGCCTACCGCATCATAATGAGTCTTACGCTTGGGCTATCATGCAAGACAGAGCCATTCGTTTTCTTAATGAAATAAAACAATACCTAATTATCAAAAAGCCACAGGCAGAATTGATTACTAGAAGCTACAAAGCAGTTACGCATCGAGCGGGAAAGTATACTCCGGAGATGTTGCGTAAGAAGAATGAGCTTGTTGCTGAAATTAGGAAATTGAATCAACGGTAGATTTAAACCTTCTATAATACGTTGGATCCCCTGGTAATTAACGGGGGTAAAGAGATAGTCCGCACTGCTTGGAAACAGGTAGGATACGCCACCACCTATTACACTCACCACATTTCCCCTTGACCCGCCTGATTTAGAGCAGTAAAATAAGAACCTACACTGAGGTAGTTTTATGCAGCTAATTAGCAGTACTTAGCTAAAAAATAGCCCGGACCGAGAGGTTCGGGTTTATTATTTGTAGAAGATAGGAGTTACCAGGTCACAAGGTCACCCGTTGTCACCAGTGACTCGGTCGAATTCCGGGGACGCAACACTTATTTCTCGTAATTAAGTAATGCGTCCCAGGATTGCTAGAATTATTTCAAGAAATTAGTAAACGTTAAATAATTTTCATGAGAAGAGAGAAACTTTCTAAGGATCTAAAAGAGTTATTTTCAATTATTGAAGATGCTCATTGTGCATATGAAATTTGGTGGATACTAATAAGCCGTGAGGGACGTAAAGAATACTCTAAAGTTATGGTGCACTATCGAGATTTTTTTGAACCGCTTGCTCGTTCAACTCTAATTTCAATGATAATTTCTCTTTATAAGCTGTTTGAATCAAATGATCGTCTCTTAAGTCTTGAGAAGGTTTTGAAAGAGGCCAGGATCGGAAAAGTTATTGATTCAAATTATAATAAGAAGCTAAATCGTAAGCTAATAGAATCTAGAGTACTATGGAAGAAAGTTTGTATTTTACGCTCAAATTTATTGGCTCATCGAAGTTATAACTTAACTATGCGAGAGGTATATGGGTTGGCAAAAATAAATCCTAATCAAATAAAACGCTTGATAAATTTATCTTTGAAAATTTTCAATTCTTTATGGGTAAAATTAGGAAATGAACCGAAAAAAATAGAAGAATTTACAGCAATGTATACGCGTAGGGTTTTAGAGGATTTACGTAATGCGAGTAGTCTAGGGTAATTCGGTAATTCCGGACACACAACACTTATTTCTCGTAATTAAGTAATGTGTCCCCAGAATTTCAGAATTTCCCCAGAATTTCCAATTTTCCTTTTGGCATTAGTCTGGATGAGTTAGTAGGAAGAAAGAGGTAAAAGATGCTAGAAGAGAGGTCGAATTTTATAACGTCCTTGCTGACCTTGTTAGCTCGGCTTTTCCTAAGAAGATGTTCTTTATGCGGAAGAAAATTTAGATTTATCTCAGCAAAGTATCATATTGAAAAAGGTTTCATATGTAGTTATTGTTTTGGGAAGATAAGAGAAGAAAATGAGAAAACAAAAGAAGAAAATAGGAAAACTATGACGGAGTATATTCAGAAATACCTTTTAGGAAAAGATTTTGATTTTCACCAGAACATCAAAGAATTAACTTTAGTAGCCGAAAGCATCTGTTTACAGGCTTATTCCTTAGAAATGGCTAGAGAGAAATGTCGTACAGTGCAAAATAATTTAAAAACAGTGCAAAAAGGTAAAAGCTTAGGGGAAGTCTTCTCTTTAAAAAGTAGTATTGACGCTTATCTGATTATTCTTGATGATTTAGAAAAGCTTTTTAAGTTGTTTAAAAGCAAAGGCATAGAAACTGATTATTTTGAAATCCTGTCTATTTTTAACGAGATTATAGCGAGTCAATACAATACCGCTATCAAAGATATGACTAGTTCAATGTATGAAATACTCTCTAAACGTCTAGGCGAAAATATTACTAAAGAAGGGCTAATAAAAGAACTAATAAAGATACGACAAAGTTTGCAACGAGAAGAAGATATAGAATCAAACCCAGAGGTAATTTCAATATATGAAATCTCTAAAAAAACAGATCCAAATATTCGTAAAGAAGACATAATACAAGGCTTTAAAAAAGCGCTACAAGGAAAAGGAATACAACTCAATATAGATCAAGTTTCTAGTTTATTTAACAGATTTAATTTACTTCATACCAAAGAAGAAATAGGGCAGCTAATACAAAAAATAAAAGAAGAAATTGAGATAGCGGACTTTGAGAAAAACTTAGGTGCTCAGTCAAAGATTGACTTGGGCGATTTTGCTAACCTATCTGGGCATGAATTTGAGGAATATGTTCAAAGGTTATTTGAACTTCTTGGTTATATGGCCATTAGAACGCCGTTGACTGGTGATCAGGGGGCAGACCTAATTATTGCAAGGAACAATATAAAGACAGTTATCCAACTCAAAAAATATACTGGAAGTATCTCCAATAAGGCGATTCAAGAAGTAGTTGCTGCAAAAAATTACTATAAAGCCGACAAAGCGATGGTTATTACAAATAGTTCATTTACAGAGGGTGCGATAGATTTAGCACTAGCAAATGGCGTAGAGTTATGGGATGGAGAGAAGATTAAAAAAGTAATTTCTGGTTTGAAATGAAAATAGGTAATTTCGGGCACACAACACTTATTTCTCAAAATTAAGTAATGTGCGCTAACCCGGCTTTGACGGACACCAAAAATAGGGTACAATACCCTAAGGAGGTGTCAGATGAAGGGGCCGGGAAGATATACAAAAGAGTTCAAGTTAGAAGCGATTCGCTTGTTAGACACAGGC
>Ga0315279_10002861_pt1 | contig 25048 bp, 26 predicted proteins | sample YL17G06_20_MG_FD_203694 | JGI IMG/M metagenome (GOLD analysis project Ga0315279, IMG submission 203694) | Sediment microbial communities from Yellowstone Lake, YNP, Wyoming, USA - YL17G06_20 | ecosystem: Environmental > Aquatic > Freshwater > Lake > Sediment | place: USA: Wyoming | collected...
CCACCCGTTCCCATTCCGAACACGGAAGTTAAGCCCTGCCGCGCCGATGGTACTGCCCCTTGAGGGTGGGAGAGTAGGTCGTTGCCAGGCTTTTTTATTTTCCAAAGCCACCATCGTTCCGTTGATGGGCGCGTGGCGTGGGAACGGAGCAGGCGAAGGTTCCGTACGCGGGTTCCTTGTGCAAGGTGAAAAGCTACATCCGCAGCGAGCAAAGATTGATTTCGTGCGAGCAGGTGAGATCCGCCGCTGCCTCATGTGAAGGGTTGGTCGTGGTGACCTACGTTATGCCGTTCCTGTTAAGCAGGTAGCTATCGATAAACACTATTGAAGAAGGGGACGGAATGTTACGAACCGAAGAGGAGCGCGATTTCGTCCACGAAGAGATGCGCGCGAGGTAGGGGGTGAGCTCTTTGAAGCTCGTAAAACTGATTGCGACATTTCTTCGGGACATCATCATGCCGCTTGGACGGGGAAGATAGACTCCGACGAAACGGGCTTTTTGATGGTGAAGCAGATCGAACGTCGCATGGAGGAAAGCGAAGACAAGAAGAAAAGTGATTGACGACGCAGCCCTTTCAGTGCGGACTCGCCTGAAGGACTGGAAACGCGGCATGTCAAGCAGAACAGTTCCCAGATCGATCAGCAAGTACATTTGCGCATATGGCTATAGAAAACGCGACGGATTCATGCTAAAATTTAAAAACACCGCGACAGCTCATCAAGGAGGTGCGCGTGACGAAACATGCCGTGTTCCTCATGTTCGCGATGGCAGCAGCTTCCGTGCCACTGCTCACTGCTCAATCAAACGAGGTCCTGGACGCAGTTCTCGGCGAGGCAGCCCTCAGCTATGGCAACGCGGCCTACATCATCGGCACGGCGTCGGGGCACCTTCTTGAGACGATTGCGCCGGCAGAGGCCGGAGCACGACTTGAGCAGCAGGGGTTGGGATTGCCGGGCCGCAATCCGACAGACCGCGTAACCCTCGGCGAGTTCTCCTACCTGCTCACACGGGCATTCCGCATTCCTGGCGGCTTCATGTACTGGATTCTGCCAGGCCCGCGGTACGCCACGCGGGAGCTTGTCTACCTGGGCATGATCTCTGGCCCGGCAAAGCCGAGCATGTCCCTCTCCGGCGAGCGGGCACTCCGTATCCTCGAACGAGTCCTTCACAGCAAGGAGGCCGCCCAATGAAAACCGTGATCCTGGTCGTGGCGGTTCTTGTCCTGGTTGCAGGCGGCGCGTTTGCCCTGGATGCGGACTTCGGTTTGACGCTGGATGCCTCGACGTTCTTGAGCAACGGCGTCATTGACAGCACCTACGCCAGCCAGTACAAGGCGGCCGTCTGGGGCGAGCTGCTCCAGACGATCGACAAGGGCGGCTCGATAGACCTTACGGCACAGGGAAGCTATCGCTACACCGCGGCACGTCCCTATGTTTTCGACCTCGACCTCTTCCGATTCACCGGGCTCTTTTCCGAGGCGTTCGGCGCGGGGACAGCGGTCGAGCTGAAGGCAGGACGCTTTCAGTTCACCGATGCAACGGGGCTCATCCTCGACCAGACCCTGGATGGCCTGCAGGTAAGCTTCCTGTTTTCCGGTTTCAAGATACGGCTCGCCGGCGCGTATTCGGGTTTCATCTTGAACCCCAGCTCCAACGTCCGGATTTCGGCGGACGACTGGTCCGAGGCGAACGACAATTCCGTCTTCTTCGGCCCCAAACGGCTCATCGCGCAGGCATTTCTGGGGTCCGACGGCTTCGCTTTGCAAGGCCTTGCGCAGTTCGACATGCGGGGGAGCGGCGCCACGGAAACTATCAACACCCAGTACCTGGGGATTGTCGGCGTGCCTCGCCTCACGCCGAGCCTCTACCTTGACTACAACCTGACGGGGAGCTACGGGCAGTCAACTGTCGGAGCCAAGACTGTTGACATCATCTCGGCCCTGGCCGGTCTGGGTTTCCGGTACTACAACGAAGGGCTTGCCGGATCCCGGGCCCACGTGAAGGCAACGTACGCCACGGGCTTCACACCTGTCGTGCTGCTTCTCAACAGCATCAGCTTCGACAACTTCCGTTCGATCAGCCAGCCGACGATCGGGCTCGCCTTTTCGCCGCAGCTGGCAAATCTCCTTTATGTTGACGTGGGCTACTCCTTCCGCCCCTTCGCGCGCAATCCATCCGCCACCCTGTCCCACATCGAGCCATTGGTGGGTGCGCGTTTCTTCTTCCGGGATCCCGTCCCTGTTCTTCTGACCGGTACACCCGCGACCCTGCTGGTGAACGATCTGAACCCCAGCTCCACGGCACTGTATCTCGGAACGGAGATCCACGCGGGCATCACGGCGCGCCTGCTCTCCGATCTGGGCCTGTCCGTGGTCGGCGGGGTCTTTCTCCCTTGGCGGGAGGCTCTGCCGCGTTCACTTCGAATCGAGGGATCGGGTACGTGCTGAAGATCGATGCATCGGCCGCTTTGTAGCAGGAGGGTGTCATGAGACGAATTGGAATCGCGATCTTCGTCGCGTTGGCGTTCGTGCTCGCCGTCGTCGAAATCGGCGCGCAAAGCCGGGCGGTGTTCAGTACCGTCACGGGGAAGGTGGAAATTCAAAATGCCGGAGAACAGACCTGGACCCCGGCTGCCCCCGGCATGGAGGTGCCCGTCCGGGCAACGATTTCTACCGGTTTCGGCGGCCGCGCCGTCCTCAAGCTCGGGGCTTCGACCGTAACCGTAGGTCCGCTCACACGGCTGCGAATCGATGAGCTGGCCACGCAGAACAACGTGGTCCAGACGAAACTGACCATGCCGGTCGGTCGAATCCGCGCGGACGTCAAGTCGGCTTCCGGCGCCAAGAGTGACTTCACAGTGAAAAGCGCTCTTTCGACCGCGGCTGTCCGCGGCACCAGTTTCGAGACAGACGGCGAGCGCCTCAGGGTTTTCGAGGCCATCGTGGCTTTCCTGTCGCAGTCCGGAATAAGCATCAACGTCGGTGCGGGAGAGACGGGCGTCTCCTCGGACGGGGGCTCTCCATCAGGGGGCGCCGATCAGCGCGAGGCCAACACCGGCGTGGACGCCTCCACGTCGCCCACGGGCAGCGGCGGCATTGGCGGTGGCTTGCCCGGACCCGGTGCGGGCAGCATCACCGTGAACTGGCAGTAGGCGCACCATGGAAAGGAGACCGACCATGAAGAAGAATACCCTGAAGTGCGCAGGCGTCGCGGCCATTGTTGCGGCGGTGCTGGCCGGCTGCTACGCTCCGCTTGCAAACCAGAATGGATACCTCAAGCTCAGCCTCCAGTCTACAAAGGCAGTCTCGCTCGCGGGGAATGAGGCCGTCGTGCTGGTTGTCGACACCGCGTATCAAGACACGCTGGCGGAGACGCTCAATCTCATTGGAAAAGCCCACATCAATGGGAGCCTCTCCGGAGCCGATCAGGACCGGCTCAAGGCGCTTGGCCAGAAGCTTGCCACCAACGGGCTTGTGAAATTCGGCGGCTACCCGTTCTATCAGACCACCATGAGCGGCACTTCCGGATCATTCCAGATTCCGGGCCTCCCCGCGGGACGGTCGTACCTGGTCAAGCTCATCGTCCTCAATTCGGGCCTCATATTCGACGTGCAGGACATCGATCAGAATTTGTATACCCTGGTTCTGGGAGAGAACCTCGTGTTCACCACGGAAACCTACACGACGGATACAGCGTGGCAGACCTGGACGCCCAACGTGAGCGAGGGCCAGCCCGCTCTCGTGAACGCGGGCGGGTCTACCGTCATCAACGTGACGATTGGCCCGATGCCATAGTTGCCGGCCGCCCCGGAGGGCACTCTGTCGATCACATCCTCCCGGTCGAAGCAAGGACATGGCTTCTTTTGCGTAGTCGAGATGGATCTAGAACTGACGGCCGGCACGTGCAGGCCTTGAAGACAAGGAGCCGAAGTTGCTTTCAAAGCACCCATTTGATTTCCTGGTTCCCGCGATCGTCGTCCTCCTTTTTGCCGTGCTTGGAGTCACCGGCGTCGTCAGCCGCCTGAACGGAAACGTCTACGACCTCTTTCTTCGCGTACAGCCGACGGTGCCGGAAGATCCTTCGCTTCTGCTTGTGGACATCGACGACCCGGCGATTTCGAATGTGGGAGAGTGGCCGTGGAGCCGTGACGTCATGGCCAACGCGTTGATCCTGATGCGTGAGATGGGTACGGCTTCGACAGTCTTCGATATCGAATACATCAACCCAAGCCCCCATGGGTTGAACACCCAGGCACTCACTAGCGCGCTGCCGGACGCGTTCAGCCAGGAGTTCTCGCAGATCCAGGCTAACACCCAGGACCTGGTCAACGCGCTCCGCTCTGGTCAGATCCCTCTGCGGGACGCGGGGAAGTACGTCTCTGATCTCGCGGACCTGAACAGCCAAAGCAAGCAGCGCCTCCTTGGCGTCGTGCAGGGCGTCGAGCGGGACAACGACGTGTACCTTGGCCAGGCAGTCGGTTTTTTCGGCAATGCGACCGTGACCGTGCGCTGGTACGATCAACCCGATAGTTCCGCGCCCAAGGATCTCCTCGACTTCGTGCTCTCCAATCTCTCCTTGAAGAACGTAACCGTCCGCACGGATACCCCGCTGCAGGCGGCGGCCCTGAGCCCGACGATCCTTCCCATTGCCAGAGGCGCGGCGCGGGTCGGATTCCCGAACGTGATCGTGGATCCTGACGGAGTGCGACGCAGGGTCGGCCTGATCATGGCGTACAATGGCAGGCACTTCGCGCAGCTCTCCTTCAGCGCGCTTCTGTGGTGGCTGGGAAATCCCGAGATCGTGTTGAACAGGACCTCGATCCTCTTGAGATCCGCGAATATTCCTGGCAAGGGGAAAAAGGACATCACCATTCCCCTCACGTCCCAAGGCGCGCTCCTGATCAACTGGCCGCACAAAGACTACATCCACAGCTTCCAGCATCTCTCGTTCTACGCCCTGTATCGGGCAAACCAGCGGGAAGGCGACCTTCTGTACAACCTGAGGCTCATGGACCAGTCCGGGTACCTTTCCTACGAAAAAGAGCAGCCAGGGCTGCTCAGGGCCTATGACAAAGCGGAGAAGATCAAGACCGACATTCTGAATGGAGGCAGCACCGACCAGATTCCGCTCTACGCAAGAGCACGGGCAGCGTTCTTCGACGAGGCAGGCAGGTTTCTCACGGGACCTGCGGAGGGCGAGATCCTCGCCGACATCGACAAGCAGCTGGCGCAGAAGGGGATCACGGCGGAACAGCGGCAGAATGCTCAACAGATCCGGGCCGAGGTGTCCGACAACTTCGAAAAGACACGGGGGGTATACAAGGAGCTTTCAGACATCCGCAGTTACCTATCGGAAAAACTATTGGGCGCCTTCTGCATCATCGGGGTGTCCGCGACCTCGACGACGGACCTCGGCGTGACCCCGTTTGCCAGGATATACGCGAACATGGGTCTCCATGCGGCCGTCGCGAACACAATCATCCAGGGCAGGTTTCTCCGCGAGGTTCCCTGGTGGTACGGCCTGATTCTCGCGGCCCTCATTGCAGCGGCTTCGACATTTGCCATTCTCCGATTGAACCCCGCGCGCTCCGTTATCGTGGGCGCGGTGATCGTGCTGTTCGTCGCCGGTTCCTTGTTGCTTATCTTCCGGCAGACCGGAGTCTATCTGGAGGTTGTCACCCCCGTGGGCGCTGCGTTTCTGACGTTCATCGGCCTTACCGCGATGAAGTTTCTTCGCGCTGAACGGGAAAAAGGAACGGTGCGGAACGCCTTCTCGCGCTACCTCTCACCGGAAATCATTAGCGATCTCCTCGCCCATCCCGAGAAGTTGAGACTGGGCGGCGAAAAAAAGCAGATGACTGCAATGTTCAGTGACGTGAAGGGGTTTTCATCGATCTCTGAGGTCCTCGATCCAAGCGATCTGGTGCGGCTCCTGAACGAGTACCTTACCGAGATGAGCAACATCATCATGGGTCTTGGAGGAACGATCGACAAGTACGAGGGAGATGCGATTATCGCCTTTTTCGGGGCGCCGGTCGACGTACCGGATCATGCCCGCCGCGCGTGCCGGGCTGCCGTGCAGATGAAACGGGCCGAAAAGCGGCTCAACGAACGCGTCATCGCGGAAAAACTCGCGCCGACGCCTCTGCTCGCGCGCATCGGCATCAACACGGGCAGCATGGTCGTGGGGAACATGGGCACACCGCAGAAGATGGACTATACGATCATGGGAAATGCCGTGAACCTTGCCTCACGGCTGGAAGGAGTGAACAAGCAGTACGGCACGTGGCTGCTCATGAGCGAGGGCACCTTCGGCGAGGGCGGCGCTGACTTTTTCGTTCGCAAGCTCGACAGGGTGCGGGTGGTTGGCATCAACGAGCCAACGCGGCTCTACGAGCTGATCGAGGAAAGGGACGCCGTGGACGCGACCGTCGCGCAGGCAGTGGAGGTCTTTCACGAGGGCATGCAGCATTTCGAGGCCAAGGAATGGAAGCTCGCAGCGGCGACCTTCAAACGCGTCCTCGGCATCCAGCCCACGGACGGGCCCGCGCAGGTCTATCTCAAGCGTTGTCAGGAGTTCATGCAGAAGCCTCCCGCCGATACCTGGGACGGGGTCTTCGTCTTAGCTACAAAATAGCATCATGTTGCGCATTGGCTCGCTTGATTGAGGCGCAAACCGGGCATCACCTCGCAGCCAAAGAGAAGATGATTGGATATCCTCCGACAGACAACGTGGCATAGAAACCAGAAGGAAAGTGCCAGATCAAATCTGAGCGGTCGCACTTCAGAACTGGATCCATGCCCTCGCCCAGGTTTCGCGAACGAACTCCACCGCTCTCCTGGCGCCTCTTCTCCCATTCTGCTTGCTTCATCGATACAGATCCAACCGTTGAAGTGATGTCGCTTGAGCACCTGAAAGATCTCGACGAACGGAACAACTCCCTGCCCAAGGAGCACTGGTTCCAGATGCCCCTTTCGAGCCGTGTCGGCCGCATGGACCGTTACCACACTGTCGGCGACCTGCTCCAGAACGGGCAGCACCTCATCGCCTTTGCCGGGGGTGCAACTCTCGCTTCCCTCGGGGGCGGCATCTGCGAACGCCCTCGCCCCCGACGCAACGCGGGACTCCCCACCGATTCTGTGAACGAGGAGTACTGGGAAGGGCTCAGAGCGGGGAGCTGGGATCGAGGCCGGGAGGCGCCCTGCCTATCTTGATGAGGTTCGATTTCGCTGTTCATCTTGAAAACGTTGATCACCGACATCCAACGAAGGGGCGGAAGAACTCGTGACGACACTCAGGGTTGGAACATCGGATGCGGGCGTACTCTGCCGCGAATTGCCCAAAATGGTCGCGGAATACGTGCTGAACGGTGTTGGTCCGGCGCTGGGCGTACGCAAGCGGTGGGGGACTGGCTGGAGCGGGAACCGGCGCGGCACACATCCGGAGACAGTGGGAAGTCGCGCTGCGCTTCCGTGCGTTCCCAACGGCACATTCTCAGGCGACCGAACGCAAATGCGTGAGCGGGCGCAGGGGCGCGAAGCGGTCCGAGCGCAGCGAGGACGGAACCCCCGAAGCACGCGACCCGGCCGAGGGACGGACCGGAGAGGCAGTGTCCCGCGTTCCAAAGAAGACCCCTCGGGCGGGGCACGCCCGAGTCTTTCTCCTACTCACCCTCGGGCATAAGGGAGCCTGACTGTGAGACGTACATGTCGAGCAGGTCAGAGGTCTTCGTGATCTGGCGGTGGTGAGTGGATGAGCCTCAAACCGATAAAAGGTACTCCGGGGATAACAGGCTGATCTTGCCCAAGAGTTCACATCGACGGCAAGGTTTGGCACCTCGATGTCGGCTCATCGCATCCTGGGGCTGGAGCAGGTCCCAAGGTGGGCTGTTCGCCAATTAAAGCGGTACGTGAGCTGGGTTCAGAACGTCGCGAGACAGTTCGGTCCCTATCTGCCATGGGCGTTGGTTGCTTGAGAGGAGCTGTTCCTAGTACGAGAGGACCGGAATGGACGAACCTCTGGTGTACCAGTTATCGCGGCCACGGTATTCCCGTGGCATTCTCTGCCAAGGGTAGGCGCTGGGTAGCCAAGTTCGGAAGGGATAACCGCTGAAAGCATCTAAGTGGGAAACCCACCTCAAGATGAGGCAACCCCGGGGGCATAACCCCCCTGAAGGTACCTGGGAGAGAACCAGGTTGATAGGCTGGAGGTATACGTGCGGCAACGCACACAGCCGACCAGTACTAATTTACCGTGAGGCTTGACCATATTTTCCCGCACATTTCCGCGAAGCGGAAGTGTGGAGCCCGGCAGCTGACCCAGCGACCCGAAGGGGCGCGCAGGGCAGCGAGAGGGCAGCTCGCTCTGTTTCTTCTTCTTCCTTCTTCTTGAGTCGATTATTGCCTGGTGACTATGGCGCAGGGGAACCACCCGTTCCCATTCCGAACACGGAAGTTAAGCCCTGCCGCGCCGATGGTACTGCCCCTTGAGGGTGGGAGAGTAGGTCGTTGCCAGGCTTTTTTTACTCCCAGGTTTGTGAAACCTGCCGAGAACGTTGTTCAGAATTGACGTTCCTGTGATGATGACCGCGCTGTCGAGGAACTCGTTTCCGGAACGATCACAGCCAGGGTGCCCTCCCTCTGCCTCTTCTCGGCCTCATCAAGGATGACATCCGATGCCGTGGTCCCGAACCGAACCGCGCCGTATCCGTTAATACACCGCGCCAGCCCGCAGGACGGGCAGAAGCGCATCCAGAGTGCGAATTCCTCCCGCGGCTTTCACCCTGACCCTCGGCCCGAGGGAGTTCCTCATAAGGACGACGTCGGAAATGACCGTTCCCCCGGGCCCGAATCCCGTGGCGGTCTTGATGAAGTCTGCCCCGGCGCTCTCGGAGATCCTGCAGGCGGCGATCTTCATCTCGTCGGTGAGATAGCAGGTTTCGAAGATGACCTTGACGATGACGCCGTGCTCGTGGGCGGCATCGACGACCGCCCGGATGTCATTCTCGACGAAGTCGAAATCGCTCGAGAGCAGCCTGCCGATGTTCAGCACCATGTCCAGCTCCCGGGCGGCGTCGCGGGTGGCAAGCTCGGCCTCGAGGATTTTCAGCTCGGTACGGTTTGCGCCGTGGGGGAAGCCGACCACGGTCGCGGGGAGCACGCCGCTGCCCTCCAATTCTTCACGCACTCGCGTGACGTCCGTGGGCCTCACGGACACGGCAGCGACGCCGTAGCGGCGAGCCAGCCTGCAGCCGGCGACGACCTGGTCCACGTGAGCTCGGGCTTGAGCAGGGAGTGATCGAGCATCTTGGCGATCCCTTGCACGGAAAGCACCGGGTCGCTCCTTCCTTCCGTTGCCCCATAGCCCGCGGCCGTCACTTGACGATGGGAGTCTTCTCCCGGTCGAACGTCAGCGTGACGCTGATGATGACCATAGCGCCCAGAATGGCCTGCTGGAAATACTGGTCGATGCCGACGACGTTCATCCCGTTGTCCAGCAGGCTCATGAAGACCGCGCCGAAAACCGTATTGATGACACCCCCCGTACCGCCGGTGAGCGCGGTTCCGCCCACCACGACTGCCGCGATGGAGTTCAGCACGTAGGCGTTTCCCACGAGCGGGTCGCCGCCGTAGCGGATCGAGGAGATCATGATTCCCGTCATTGCCGCGCCCAGTCCGGACAGCATGAACGCGATATTGCGCGTCTTCACGATATCGATTCCTGACATCCAGGACATCTTGATGTTGCTGCCGAGGTAGAAGATGTTGCGACCGGTCCGAGTGAAACGCAGGATGACATAGAACAGCAGCAGCACGGCGACTCCGATATAGAGGACGTTGCTCACCGTGAACAACGTTCCGTTGAGGAGATCGACCACGCTGTACAGCGAAGGAGAGAGATTGACCGGCCGGGGAGACGCGATGTAGGCGAGGCTGGTCAGAATGCCGCCGGTGGCCAGGGTGACGATGAAGGACGGGATCTTGATCCGCGTGAGGATGTTCCCGTTGATCCACCCGATCAGCACTCCCGCGAGGAGGCTCACCGGATACGCCAGGTAGCCCATCGGCTTGATCAGGAGGATGAAGATGACCGAGATGAACGAGACCAGACCGCCGACCGAGAGGTCGATTCCGCCTACGACGATCGTGCACATCTGGCCCAGGGCCACCATCAGGAGGATCGCGGAGAAGCTGAGGATCGTGTTGATGTTGTACAGGGACAGGAAGTTCCGGTTTCCGAGGAAGAACAGCAGCGTCACGATCACGAGGAGCCCGATGGTGAGGTACACCGGGGGGATCTGCCCCTTCCGTGCCTGCCGCTTTCTCGTCTCCTGCCCGTTGACCGCATCCCCTTGCTTCCCTGTCACCACGTCGGTTCCTCCTTGCGTCGGAAGTGCTACACGATCAGGCTGATAATGCTCTGCGGGCTCGGCTTGCTCCGGGGCGAGCTGTCCACCTCCTTCATCAGCCGGCCGTCCTTCATGACGAGCATCCGGTTGGAGAGGCCGATGTCCTCTTCCAGCGTGTCGCACATGATGATCATGCCGATTCCCTCTTTGGCGAGCCTCCGCATCAGCTTGTAGATCTCGTCCTTCGCGCCGACATCCACCCCCCGCGTGGGGTGATCGAGGATCAGCAACCGTACCTGCGAGCTCAGCCACTTGGAAATGACGGTCTTCTGCTGGTTGCCGCCGCTGAGATTGGCGCACATCGTGGAGATGGACGGCGTCTTGATCTGGCACTCGGCAACCCAGTGCTGGGCGTTCTTCCGCTCCCGCGCCGGGCTCAAGAGGACGCCCGCCTTCAGGCGATTGAGAACCAGGAGGTTCACGTTCTCGGCCACGCTCATCATGAGCGCGAGGCCCTCGCTGCGGCGGTCGATCGGGATATGGCCGACTCCCGCGCGCACGGCGCTGCTGGGAGACCCCATGGGGAGCCTGCGCCCGTCCAGGAAGATGCTGCCAGTGTCCGCCTTCTCCAGGCCGGCGATGCACTTGCAGACTTCCTCTTTCCCCGAGCCGACGAGCCCGATCAGGCTGACGATCTCTCCTTCCCCGACCGTGAAGCTGATCGGCTCGAAGGATCCGGCCCTGTCAAGGTTTTCCACCCTCAGGATCTCCTTCCCGCCTCCCGCCCCCTGGTCGTCCTGGTGGAAGCGGTCCGCCGAGAACGAGTGGCCCACCATGAGCTGCTCGATTCGCACAAGGCGCGCGTCCGACGCGTCCATCTCTGTGACGTTCTTCCCGTCCTTCAGCACGCAAATCCGGTCGCTGTTCTCGATGACCTCCTGGATACGGTGCGAGATGAAAACGACGGACGCCCGCTTCTTGATGTCACGCAGGATCGCGAAGAGCGTCTCCCGTTCCTTGTCCGCCAGGACGGTGGTCGGTTCGTCGAGGATCAGCACTGGATTGTCGCGTCCGTACAACCTGGAAAGCCACAGCAGCCGTGCGATCTCCACCATCTGCCGCGCCGCCGGGCCGATCTCCGCCACCGGCAGGTTCACGTCGATGTGGAGATGCAGCTCGGCCAGGAGCGCCCGGGCGGACTCCCGCATGGACCGCAGGGAGAACACGCCGAGATTGCTGAAGCCGTTCTCATGGCAGAGGAAGAGGTTCTCCGTCACGGACATGTTGGGGACCATGGAGCCGTCCTGGAAGACCATCCCGATTCCGTTCCTGATCGCATCCAAAGGGTTCCTCAGCGTGATCGGCTCTCCTCCGAGCATGATCGACCCCTCGTCCGGCTGCATGAGCCCGATCATGATCTTCATGAGCACCGACTTGCCGGCGCCGTTTTCCCCCACGAGGCCGACCACTTCGTTCCTGCGGATGGCCAGCTCCACCCCGTCGAGCGCGACCACCCCCGGAAAGGTCTTCGTGATTCCGCGCAGCGCAAGGATGCTGTCCCGGCTGGCGCCATTGCCCACACTCATATTCCCGCCCTGCCTTACTTGATGAAGCCGAGCTTCTTCCGGTCGATCGTGAGGGCCACGGCGGCGATCAGCACGACGCCGTTCACCGCCTGCTGGATGTACGGGCTCACGTGCATCAGGACGAGCCCGTCATTGAGCGCCGTGACGATCAGGGCGCCGAGGGCGGCATTCTTTGCCCCGCCGATCCCGCCGGTCAAGGCGACGCCGCCGACGGCGACTGCGGTGACGGTGGGAAAGAGAAGAGTGAGTCCCATTCGCGATGTCGCGACGCCCAGCCGGCAGGCAAGCAGAAGCGATCCCAGCCCATAGATTATCCCCGCGATTGTGAAAACGGCGATCTTGGTCCTGTCGACGTTGACTCCCGCCTGCTTGGCGATGACCTCGTCTCCACCGATGGCGTACATGTACCTTCCGAACCGCGTGCGGTCCTCGACCACCTGCACGATGGCGGCAAACAATACCGCAAGGATCGCAATCTGGGGGACGCCGAAGAGCGTCGCGGAGGCGAATTTCTCTATCCGGGTGTCGAGAATCTGGACATTGACCGCTCTGCCGACGTAGACCGCCATCCCGTAGAGTATCCAGCTCATCCCGAGAGTGGCGATGAACGACGGGATTCTCAGCCCAGTGTTCAGCACGCCGCATACTACTCCGGCTGCTCCTCCGATTGCCATGGAAATGGGGATGATCCACAATCCCACGTCATTGGAGTTGAACTGATTCTTCAACAGTACTCCGACGAAAACCGCGCACAGTGAGGCCACCCCCTGGATGGAAAGATCGATTCCACCCAGTACGATCGTCGGGTGCAGCCCGATGGCGAAGATTGCCGGAATCGCCGCGAGGCTGAGGATGACCTGGATGTTCGCCCAGGAGAGATACTTACCCCTGGTGCCGATCGCGAAGACACCGACGACGATCACCAGCGTGAGGATCTGGGCGGCAACGCCGCTGCGCCGAAACCACACGCCGGCCGCCACCACGGGACCGGGGAACCACTTTCGCAGCAGAGTAAGGCGACCTAACCTGGCCCTCACTGATGTCATGCGTTGTGATCCCTCCTCTGGCGAGTTTAGGTCGAAAAAGCCGCGGCAACAAGGAACAGAATCCTCCGCACGGCGGCGATGCGTCGTCGTGCGGAGGTCCATCTCATCGGGAAAGACTCACGCCCGCACCCGATCAGCGGTCGTCCCGCCTAGGGTGCTTCTCCCGCCCACGCCGAGAAGAAATCGCTCAGGTCGTACGTGGGCATCTTCTGGATGTACTCGGTCACGAACTCATCGACGTTTGCGCGGTTCACCTTGACCCCGGGGATCATCCAGCTGCGGTACTTCGCGGGGAGCTTCTTCACATCAAGCTTCCCCTGCTTCGCCGCGAGGGCCATGCTCAGGCCAAACTGGGCCTGGTAGCGGGAGTCCTGGAATTCCGTCGAGGTCATGTATCCCGCCTTGATGGCATCGAATGCCTCGGGATTGCCATCCGTACCGGTCACGAGGACCTTCCCTGCGAGCCCAGCCTCCTTGAGAGCCTGGATGGCGCCCATGGCCATGTTGTCGTTCGCGGACCATACACCGTCGACGTCCGGGTAAGCGGCAAGCAGTGCCTTCGTAGCGTTGTAGGCCTTTGTCGTGTCCCACTCCGCGGATTCCCACTGGAGAAGCTTGACCCCCGGGAACTCCTTCAACGCCTTCTGCAGACCCTGGAACCGGCCGATCGCCGCGTTGTTGGCCAACATGCCCTGGATGGCGATGATCTTACCCTTGTTCGGTGTCTCGAAAGTCTTGAAAAGCTCCTTGGCATTCCAATAGCCCTGGCCGACAGCGTCGAACTGGATGTGGGCCACCCAGTGAGGATAGGTCATCACCTTCACATCGGGCGGCTTGTTCCACCAGTTCACCCAGTACACACCTGCAGCCTCGAGCATCTTGGCAATGGGGACAACGTCGGGCGCTTCGTTGGGGTCGACGCTCGCAACCATGTTGCCGCCCGTCTTGGCTATTTCCGCCCTCAAGTCCGCGAATTGCTTCTGGCTGTTTGCCTCACTGGTCAGGACATCGACCGGCAATCCCAGCTTCTTTCCCAGTTCTCTTGCTCCTACCGCGTAGTTCGCGTGGTAGGGGTTGTCCAATCCTCGGATGCATACGACAAGCGTGGTCTTGCCCTGGGCCCCGGCTACGACCGTGACGGAAAGAATCAGACCCAGCGCAAGTAGAAGCACCAATAGAATATTTCGTCTCATTCCTGATACCTCCCTGATTTCCCTGAAACCTCCAGGTTTCAGAACCCAGACCTCCGGAACCACACCTCTGGTTCCGCTCGCACCTCTCTCTTGCCTTTGACACCTCCCTTCCCCGCGCAAGGATCCGCTCCTACTGAGCCGTCAAACCACCATCCAGAACATGGATGGAGCCGGTCATGAACTCGGAATCATCCGACGCGAGATAGAGCGCTGCCTTTGCCACATCGTCCGCCGTGCCGACGCGGGCGAGCGGCTGCCAGTGCCGCTTGGCCTCGGTCGGGTCTACCGAGGGCTTGTAGTGGCCGACCACGGTGTCTCCCTGCGCCGTGTCGGTCATGCCGGGGCACAGGCAGTTGACCCGCACGTTGTAGGGCGCGAAATCCAGGGCCATGCTGCGTGACAGGTTGACGATCCCGCCCTTGGAAGCCGCGTAGCACGAGGCGTCCGCCGCGCCGACGAGGCCGGCTACCGAGGCCATGTTGATGACGACCCCCCGTTTCCGCTCCATCATGCCGGGCAGAAAATGCCGGGAAACGAGAAACATGCCCTTGAGGTTCGTGTCCAGGACGCTGTCCCACGTCTCCTCGTCCAGGTCGATGACCCGGCCCGGCCTCCAGATACCGGCGTTGTTCACGAGGATGTCGACAACCGGGTAGTCCTTGAGAATCTGCGCGGCGGCCCGTGCGACTTGATCCGCCCTGGACACGTCCGCCACGTAGAACCGGCAGTCCCCGCCGCTCTCCCGGATCTTCCGTGCGGTCTCCTCCCCGCGCACGCCGTCCCTTCCGATCAACGCCACGCGCGCCCCCTCCTGCGCAAAGAGGCAGCCGATCGCGGCGCCGATTCCATAGCCTCCCCCCGTGATCACTGCAGCCTTGCCCGCAAGCTTCATGGCGTGCCCTCCTCATCTCGCAAACGCCGAGTGGTCTCGTGGCACTTCTCCGTGAACAGGCCGACGTCCACCGAATAGCACAGGTACTTCACGCCCGCTGCGCGCCACTTCCTGGCTGCCTCGATCGTGTCAACGAACGTTCCTGCGACTACCCCGCGCGACAGGCATTCATCCACGATGTGGCTCATCGCCTCGGTCACCCGGGGGTCGTCCACATCACCCGGCACACCCAGGGATTGCGAGAGGTCGTATGGCCCCACGAAGATGATGTCCACGCCCGGTACCGACAGGATCTCCCGCACGTTCCTGACCGCCGCCGCACCTTCCAGCTGCAGGACAATGACGCTCGTGTTGGCCTGGGCAAAGTACTCGTGGCGCTCGAGGGAGGAGTAGCTGGCGGCACGAACGAATCGGCACACCCCCCGCATGCCCAGCGGGGCAAAGCGCGCGGCGCGCACCACCGCCTCCGCATCGCCTTTGCAGCAGATGTCGGGGGCCTGGATCCCGCCGGCGCCTACGTCCAGCACCTCGGAGATGAGGGACGGGCTTTCTTTCTTGACCCGGACAATCGGGAAGAGGTTCGCCACCTCCGCGGCCCGCAGGAGGTTCTGGAGGGACAGGACGGTGTTCGGTCCGTGCTCAAGATCCAGGACCACGAAATCGAACCCCGCGTGGCCCATGATCTCGACGAACGCGGGATCCAGGGTCTTGGAAAAGGTCCCGACGACCGGCCTCTTGGAAATCGCCTCGCGGAATCGCTGTGAGGGGCTGCCCTGGCGGGAGTTCCACTTCATCTGGCCACCTTGCCGAACATGTTGAAATTGAAATACCGTTTCATTCTGACAATAGCACTCTGGCGGGACGCCTGTCAAGAGAAATAATGAAACATCGGTTCAAAAACTATTGTGCGCTAGCCCTTTCCGTGGTACAGTGGACGGCAACAGGACGCAGGGAAGGATGAGCAAGCCAGGTCCCGCAAAGGCGGTCGTCAAGACAATGAGGATCCTCGAGCTCCTCTCTCATGAGAGGAACATCGGGCTCGCGGAGCTCACCCGGCGGGCGAATTCGAACGGCCTGCGGATGGACAAGAGCACGGTCTATCGGTTCCTGGCGTCCCTCAAGGATCTGGATTTCGTTCGCCAGGATGACGAGACGGAAGAATACCGCCTGACTCTCAAGCTTTTCGAGCTCGGGATGTCGGTTCTTGACCGGCTGGAGTTGTGGCGCGAAGCGGAGCCAGTGCTCAAAGATATCGCGCACGTCACGGGGGAGACCGTTCACCTGGCGACGCTCGACGGGAACCAACTCGTGTACCTGGGAAAGATCGAATCCACGAAGACCCTTCGCGTGTCCATGATGTCTCGCGTTGGCCAGACAGCCCCGACCCATTGCACGGGAGTGGGGAAGACCCTCCTTGCCCATATTCCTCCACGGCGGCTGAGGGAGGTCCTCACCCGGGAGAGGCTCCTTCGCTACACGGACAGGACCCTGACGCGCAGGACTGACCTTGCCCGGGAGCTTGCCAGCATCCGGCGGAAAGGATACGCGATTGATAACGAGGAGCATGAGAATGGGGTACGTTGCGTCGCTGCCCCTGTTCGTGACAACAAGGGAGTGGTGTGCGCGGCCATGAGCGTCTCCGTTCCGACCGTACGATTGCCCGACCATGAGATCCCTCGCTACACGGACGTTGTCGTCCGGGCGGCTGAGGAAATATCGAGAAGGATAGGTTATCGACCTTCGATCGATGGCGGCATTCCCTCACCTGAGAGGACTCTCCAAGCAGTACGTCGTAGCCGTATCTCGAACGGTGCAGCCCGAGCTTCCGCTGCCTCTCCGCGAGGCTCTGCGGCGCGATAGTCTGCGGCTTCCTTCGAGTTCCCTAAGCTCTGACCACATTATTGATCCTAGCAGAATCAATGCAATAGAATCTGAACACCCTGGGAGGGGATGTTCACCATGAGGCAGATCACGTCAATGAGGCCGATCAGATTCGTCTTCAGCTGCGCCTCGATCTGCTCGCGCGTGTACCCTTCGAGAACCCCACGCAGCGCATAGCCGGCATTGTTGAGCAGCACGTCGACACGTGGCGAGATATCCTCCACGGCCTTCACCGCCTTGCTCACTGAAAGAGGATCTGTGACGTCCAAAGGCACGACGGAGATGTCGGGATTGCCGGTGAAGAGCGATTTTGTCGCATCCCGCATCGTCGCGACGACCTTCCAGCCGCGGTCGGCGAAAAGCAGGGCGGTCGCCTTTCCGATTCCCGAGGATGCGCCCGTGATAACGATTGTCTTTTCCACGATTTTGCTCATTTTTGATTCTTCCATCATGGACTGGTCGCAAGAACAAGTGCTAGGAACCCGAGCATACCCAGCAGAAAATCCCCTCGTGTGGCCGATGATCGCGGGCCCGATGCTTCATGTCAATCGAGTGATAGGAAGCTCGATTCCCTGACTTGCAGGTGGCCAGCCATGTTCGAATTGGCGAGAGCCCATGGCATCAGCATCGCACCGGGGCCCATCTTTTCCCTGATGGGCCGATACCGCAATGCCCTTCGCATCAACGCGGCCATATGGTCCTCGCGAATCGAGAACGCCATACGGACACTCGGCCAGCTCGCACGTGAGTCTTCCGGTTCCGCCGATGCCCCCGGCGTCATGTTGCGGGAGGAAGCGCGCGCCTGATATGCTGGGCGCAGGGCCACTCATCATGATCCTCATCTGGCTCGAGGAGATCGACTCCCGATGGTTCGGCGCCGCGCTTCACGAAGGGGCGCTCGTTGCCACCGCTGCGGCCCCTGCCCGGGAAGTTGTGCGGCGGGCCATCCTGGGTTCCCTGCCTGTTGAAGCGCCCTGGCGCTTCATGGAGGATGGCTCGGAGGAGGCCCGGACGACAATCCGCATGCTCGCGGAGCTGGAGCGGGGCAATGAGAAGGGCAAGCGCTTCGAATTGTCCTCCGTGTACGTTCTGGAGCCGCTGCGCAGCGTGCTGCGCACAGCCGCGGCCATCCCCCGAGGCTACGTCTCCACCTATGGGAGCATTGCGAGGGTCGCCCATACCGACACACGGACGGTTGGTCGGATCATGGCTTCCAATCCACTCTATCCCGTCGTGCCCTGTCACCGCGTCGTCGGATCGGGGCTCTCACTCGTGGGGTATGGGGGGAGCCGCAAGGCCTCGGCTCTGCAGGCCAAGCTCGAGCGCCTTCGCGACGAGAAGCAGGGCTTCGTGGAGGAATCGGTGATTGAAACGGGGCGAGCTCTGAAGGTGGTGCCGGTGGAATGGGCAATCGCCAGGGCCGCGAAGGACGGGGTGATCGGCGCTCGTCAGTTGGATCTGTGGTGACGTGGTCCGAGTCGGCCATGAGCGCTCGGCGTTGAAGAAGATCGGAGGCGGAGCATGTTCATCCTGATGTCCATCCACCACCCGAAGCCGGAGCATGAGGCTGCGCTGATCGACTCCATGCGCCGTTACGGGAACGCGATCAAGGGGCGCGCAGGGCTTCGAAGCGTCCACACGCTGAGAGACGGAGTCTCGCGCCGTCTCGTGGGCCTGGCCGTCTTCGAATCCAAAGAAGATTTCGAACGCCTCGCTCCCATCGCCCGCGCCGCCGTGAAGGATGACCCGTTCGACGTGTGGGAGGAAACCGACATCGACGGGCTGATGCTCGTGGAGGAATAGAAAACCGCAGGGGATCATTGCGGTTCGAGGGTACGGAATGGAAACGAATCGTCATCTTGGGATGTGCGATGCCTCCTAGTTTCCGAACCTGATCTTTCCCTTTTGCGCAAGACGGGTCAGGAAATAGATCGTGCTCTCCTTCGACAGTCTGAAATGCTCGGCTGCCTTCTCCACGTCTACCCCGGCCGCATCCTTTGCGAACTGGAGTATCTCTTCCTCGATCTGCGCGGCCCATTCGTCGAAAAGTCCGCGCACCTCGGGCGTGGCGAAACGCGCGGTCTGCGCGCCCTCGGCCATCGCACCCATCATCTTCCTGCACATGTCCCACGGCATTTCACCGCCGGCTTCGGCGTCCTTGCCGCCGCCCATCATCATGCGCATCATGCCCATGGGGCCGCTCCCGCCCATCATGGATCCCATCATCTTCGGCATCATGCGAGACATCATGGCGCTCCGTTCCTCCTCGCTCAGGCCGCCGAGGAATTTCTCCATCATGCCCTCCATCATTTTGCCTCGTTCCTCGGATGGAAGCCCCTCGAGGAACTTTTCCATCATGGCTTCCATCGCCTTCTGTTTTTCCTCCGAGGACATCTTGTCCATCATGCCGTCCATCATCCGTTCCTTGATGCCCATAGAATCCCCCTATATCTCCTTTTTCTCCTCGAATACGGAGAGGAAGCGATTGAGTGACGCAGTGAACTTCTTGTCAGTGAGCCGGTAAAGCACAAAGGGTCCGTCTCGTGTAGTCTGCACGATTGAGACCTGCCTCAGAACCTTCAAGTGGTGGGAGACAAGCGGTTGTGAGAGTTTGAGAGCCTTCACGACCTCGTTCACGGACCGCTCATCCTGCCCCAAAAAGAAAATGATCCGAAGGCGATTGACGTCCGCAAGGGTTTGAAAAAGCGCGCTTAAGGTTTCGAGCTCCAACATATAAATAGTAATAGATATAAATGACTATTGATACAATAGTCGCGAAAGCTCAACATGTCAAGCATTTTTATTAGCGACCCATAGGTTCGTAGAGCATAGAGTCCATGAACTAGCCAGGTGATTCGAAAGAAAGCCAAGACACCGCGGCGGATGGTGAAAGCGGACCTCCTCAAGCAGTCCCGCATGAATGGACGTGCCCGCAAGGGAGCAGTAGCTTCAGGGCAGAGGAGGATACCATGCCACGAGTCATTCACTTCGAAATCCCTGCAGACAATCCTTCGCGCGCGGTGCAGTTTTACAGGACCGTTTTCGGTTGGGACATACAGAAGACAGAGTTCCCCATGGAGTACTACCTTGCCACCACCGGGAAGGAAGGGACCATGGGGATCAACGGCGCGGTCATGGGCAAGACAGGCACTGCAAAAACCGTCGTCAACACGATCGACGTGCCGTCGGTGGAGGAGTTCGTCGCAAAGATCACCAAGGCCGGCGGAAAGCAGGTGACCAAGAAGGACACGATTCCCACCGTGGGGCACTTCTGCTACTGCACGGACACCGAGGGAAATCTGTTCGGGATTCTGGAGCCCATGCCCCGATAGAAGCCCCGGGCGGCAGCAAGGGCCGCACACCGCGGTCAATCGCGCAATCCGTTGCTCCCGGCTTGACTGCCCGACAGATCGACGTAGGATCTGTTTCGAGGAGAAAGTCATGGGTCAGAAATCGGTGATCATCGTCGGCGCGGGCATCGCGGGTCTCTCAGCAGGGTGCTACGCGGCCATGAACGGGTATCGCCCGGAAATCTTCGAAATGCACACAGCCCCCGGCGGCTTGTGCACGGCGTGGAAAAGGGGCGGCTACACGGTCGACGGCTGCGTTCACTGGCTGGTCGGCTCCAAGCCGGGATCCGCGATGTACCGTGTATGGGAAGAGCTGGGCGCCGTCCAGGGCCGGCGGTTCCTCTACGCGGATGATTTCCTTCGCTACGAAGCGAGCAACGGGGAAGTCTTCACGCTCCACTGCGATCTGGAGAAGTTGGAGCAGCACATGCTCGAGATCTCACCGGAGGACTCCCCGGCCACCCGCAGGTTCTGCAAAGCTGCGCGGGAGTTCGCGGCGACCGGCATCCCGGTGCTCAAGCCGATGGCTCTGATGGGCCCATGGGACAAGGTCAAGATGGCGATTGAGCTGCGGAGGTTGCGGCCGTATCTGATCTGGAATCGCAGGTCGATGAGCGAAGTCCTTCGTGAGTTCAAGAGCCCTCTGATCCGAAAGGCCATCTCGCACGCCTGGCCCGAGTCATTCCCCGCGGGTTTCCTGTTTTCCACGCTTGCGTGGATGAACGACAGCTCGGCAGGCTATCCCCTCGGTGGGTCCCTCGAGTTCAGCAAGTCAATCGAGAAGCGCTACATCGGGCTGGGCGGTGAGGTGCGCTACGGGTGCAAAGTGGAGAAGATCCTCGTCGAAGGCGACAGGGCAGTTGGCGTAAGACTGGAAGACGGCAGCGAGCACCGCGCGGATTGCGTGGTCTCCGCTGCTGACGGACACGCGACGATATTCGATTGGCTGGAAGGCAAGTACGTCGATGAAACGATCCGCGGATATTACGAGAAGCTGCCGCTGTTCCCCTCCCTCGTTCTTGTTGCCCTCGGGGTTAATCGAAGGTTCGACGATGTCCCTGTACTTGTCTCGAGCCTGCACATCGAGCTGCCCGAGCCGCTGCGCCTCGCCAATTGCACGCTGAGCTCGCTCAGCCTTCGCATCTTCAACAATGACCCGACGCTTGCGCCGGAGGGGCGCACGACGCTCCTCAGCATGTTTGCCTCGGAATGTGCGTGGTGGAAGAACATCGGCCAGGATGCATCGCGCTACTGTCAGGTCAAGACCGAAGTGGCAGACAGGACGATCGCCGCCCTCGACCGTCGCTTCCCCGGGCTCGCGGCCCAGGTGGAGATGCGCGATGTGGCAACCCCCTTGACGATCGAGCGCTACACCGGCAATTGGAAAGGCAGCTTCGAGGGCTGGATGACGACGCCGCAGACCTGGATGCTGCGGATGAGGAACACCCTGCCCGGTCTCTGCAATTTCTGGATGTGCGGCCAATGGGTCGAGCCGGGCGGCGGCCTCCCGCCGGCGGCACTCTCAGGCCGCAATGTGGTGCAGTTCCTCTGCGCGCAGGATGGGAAGAAGTTCGTGACCGCCGCGCCGTGAACGCTGTAGACTGGGCCCATGGCAACGAAAATCCTCATTGAGGGGCAGGGATTCCTCATGGAAGCCGAGCTCTCGGACGCTCCAGCGGCACAACAGGTCGCCAATGCGCTGCCGCTCGGCACACGCATGTCACGCTGGGGCGACGAGTACTACGGCAGCGTGGATCTCGACATATCGGAAGACGCCACTGCCAAAGAAATCATGGGAGTGGGGGAAATCGCATACTGGCCGCCGGGTAAGGCCATGTGCATCTTTTTTGGCAGGACTCCGGCGAGTACCGACGAAAGACCGCGAGCGGCATCGCCCGTCATTCCAATCGGCCGGGTGATGAGCGGACTCTCGGGTCTGAGGGGTCTTGGCAAGTCCGTGCAGATGAGTTTCCGCAGGGCTTGAGCAGGATCCGATCCCGGCGGGCTGTCGACGAGGTCGGGCGCGCCGACGTATTTTCGCTTGCTCCGGAATGCTCTCTGTGGGTACGATTGAGCCGGCAGGTGATGCACACGTGAAGGATAAAAAGGCCGGCCGGATGCCTTCGGGCACAATCCATCGTTCCATCCACCTCCTGGCCGCTGCGCTCGAGGACCTGGGGGCACAGGTCACGCTGCGGGAGACAGAGCGCCTTGCAATCATGATCAACGAGGCAATGAGCGCCGGAGCCCGCAGCTTTCATACTCCCGAGCACGTGTTCGACCTGGTGGATCCCAGAAACCCGCACACCACTCTCGCCGCTCTCTTTCACGACCTGGTGTACTACCAGGTGGACCAGGGGTTCATCCCGCAAATCGCGGAGGCCGTCCAGACCAGCATCGAGACGCGCGACGGCCAGCTCTGGCTGCGGCCGCCCGGGCACGCGGAGGATCGCTCGCTCGCCATCTGCATGGCGGTGTTCGGATTTCGCCCCGGCGAGCAGCTCGCGCCCTTCGGAGGCATGAACGAGTTCCTGAGCGCCCTCGTCATGCACCGCAAGCTCTCCGGAGTCCTGCGAGACAGGGACCTGATCCCCGCCACCGCCTGCATCGAGGCCACCATTCCATTTCGAAGACCCGGCGAGAACGGCCAGACGCCGGCCGAGCTGCTGGAGGCACGCCTCCATGCGGCAAGTGACGAGATGGGTCTCGCGCTTTCTCACAAGACGATCGAGCAGACGGTCCAGTGGGCGGTCACGTTTGCCAACAGGGACGTCGCCAACTTCTCGGAAGAAGAGGTGACGCGGTTCCTCGACAATACATGGAAGCTGCTGCCTGAGACCAACCCGTCCCTCCGTACCCAGGGTGTCTATTCGATCAAGAGCTATCGCATCGCCCTGCAGAAGATGAACGGGTTTCTCCGCGCCCTGGACCCGGCGACGATCTTCGCCCAATACCACGGCGCTCCCCCCAGGGCAGAGTATCTTGAGATGGTGGCCCGAGGAGAACGGAACGTCACCACGGCTCGCGAGTATCTCGGAATCAAGCTTCTCACCGCGGCGGTTCTCGAGGCGTTTGCCCAGATCAGCGGCGGCGACACGCCGGTCTCCCTTTTCATGGGAGACATCGGCGCGCGGAAGAAAGGAGACCGGCTGGAAGACTACCTGCCGGAATACCAGCCGCGCGCTGGCATGCAGCTCGATCAGACGCTCTACGACCTTCTCGCGCACGGTCGGGCGAGCGCTTCGAGCTTCGACCTTCAGAACTCCCCGCTGTCCCTGTATATCTACCTGCACCTCGGCGCCGACGGGTTCCACGATTTCCTCGAGGCGGCACAGAAGATGTTCGTTGGAAGCCTTTCCCCGCGGGCGTTTCTCGACTCTCTCCCCGGTGAGATGGTGGCATCGGTTGCAGAGGGATGCGCGCAGATGGCCTTCACCCGCAGTGAGGAGCTGTTCAGCTACGCCGCCCTGCGGCGCACGGAGCGCTAGGCTCCTCTACGTGCTTCATCAGCGAAAATGTACGGTTCGGACCACGTCGCGATCAACCCCTGAGAATGTCGGATTCATGCTCTCTCAAAGCTGCTTTCCGTCATTACATTTGAGTGAACATGAGGAGGAGAGACATGCAGAAGATCACCCCATTCCTGTGGTTCGATCACCAGGCCGAGGAGGCAGCGAAGTTCTACACCTCTCTCTTTGGCAATTCTAAAATCGTCCGCACTGCCCGCTACGGAGAATCAGGCCCCGGGCCGAAGGGGACGGTCATGACCGTGACCTTCCAGCTTGAGGGGCAGGAGTTCATCGCACTGAATGGCGGCCCGCAATTCACCTTTACGCCGGCCATATCGTTCTTCGTGACCTGCGCCACTGAAAAGGAAGTGGACGCATTGTGGCAGAGGCTTTCCGACCGCGGGAAAGTCCTCATGGAGCTGCAAAAGTACCCATTCAGTGAGAAGTTCGGGTGGGTTTCCGATCGATACGGTGTATCGTGGCAACTGAATCTTGCAGGCCTTCAGAAGAGAATCACGCCATTCCTCATGTTCGTCGGAAAGCAGCACGGAAAGGCCGAAGAGGCGATGAAATCCTATGTCTCCTTGTTCAAGCGTTCGAGCATCGACCAGGTGGAGCGCTACGGCGCAGTTCAGGGGGAGACCGAAGGAACAGTGATGCACGCAAGGTTCTCGCTGGGAGGCCAGGAGTTCATGGCCATGGACAGCAACAGGGAACACCAATTCACTTTCACACCGGCCATCTCCTTCTTCGTGAACTGCAAGACGCAGGCGGAGGTGGACGAGCTGTGGGAAAAGCTCTCATCCGGAGGGACCAAGGAAAAATGCGGATGGCTCCAGGACGGGTACGGAGTGTCATGGCAGATCGTCCCGACAGTTCTGGGCGAGCTGCTGGGCGATCCGGACCCCGTGCGGGCACGAAGGGTCATGGAAGCAATGCTGAAAATGAAAAAGCTCGACATCAAGGGATTGCAGCAGGCCTATGAGCAGGAGTAACGCGCCGAAGGGGAAGGCGATGCTGAAGGCACTCCCGAACAAGCTGCCTGGTCTCCCAGAACCTGCTGCAGCGTCTAGTAGCCTGTCGGACTGAAACGGGGACGCCTCGACGAGGACGGGATTCTGCGGGCTGGGGATGAGACACAAGAGCCCGGCGAATGGCTCGCGCGAAAGCGCGGTAACGTACGTCTCGGACGTTTTGTGAGAGTGGTCTCGCCGAATTGCTGTCGGCGGCGCTTCCGGCTGAG
>Ga0315279_10002862_pt1 | contig 25028 bp, 40 predicted proteins | sample YL17G06_20_MG_FD_203694 | JGI IMG/M metagenome (GOLD analysis project Ga0315279, IMG submission 203694) | Sediment microbial communities from Yellowstone Lake, YNP, Wyoming, USA - YL17G06_20 | ecosystem: Environmental > Aquatic > Freshwater > Lake > Sediment | place: USA: Wyoming | collected...
ACCAGCCTCCTGGAGGGCATCAACAACAGGATCAAGGTCATCAAGAGGGTGGCCTACGGGTTCCGCGACGATGAGTACTTCTTCCTCAAGATCCGTGCGGCGTTCCCCGGAATTCCCGGATGAACCCAAAAAATAGGCGGCACGAGCGCCTGGCCTCAGGCGCGGCCTACTTCGCGGCGCTTGATCGCGAGGGGTTGAAGGACGACGCCCGCCCGGCTCGGGGAATCGTTTTCAACTCCCTACGCTTACTGGTACAACACCCAACTGCGAGGAGCCATTCCCGAGAACGTTCTGCGCCGCTTCACTGGACATCATTCGGCCGAGATGACGGACCTATATGCAAGGAACGAAATCGACTTCCAGAAGGCGCGTGCGCCGCTGGAGGAGCTTGCGGCCGCCCCGGCCGAGAAGTCGGCCAGCGGGAGATGAGCCAAGAGGAGCTTTGGCAGACGAGCCCGCTCGTTGTCGCCCCGACTTCCTCAGCCCTTACCTTTTCTTGCGGTGCTTCGGTTCGCGTTGAGACAGGTCGCTGGCGGCGACACGCTTCACCGCCTTGCTTGACTTCGGATTCCTGAGAAGCTTTGCAGCGGTTGATGCGGCTTTTTTCCCTGTGGCTTTCTTCGGCATTGTTCCCCTCCTCGAAAGTAATGCGGAGAGCCAACTATTCCGTTGGCCCCCCTAATTTCAATAGTAACAACTTCGAGAGGCCTCGGGCAAGAACGCGTGATGGGCGACTACAAGGGTCTGCTATGGCTTGAGGTTTCTTCGCCAATACTCAACGACAGGACGGGCCAATGGTATCACCTCTATCCATTGGCCGAACTTCGCCTTCGCATCACCGTCCAGTGCAGCGGCGAGGGCTTCATGTCCACCCCAGTATCCATCGCCCCAGTAACCTTCACCCCACACACGACTATGTGAAATCTTTTCGGTCCGATCGATACTCTTGTGCCTTGGGTCGGGAACTTCAAAATGCTTGGCGCCGCTGGCCAGATGCGAAACGATTTGCAGGACAGTTGAGCTCTTGCGCTCTGCTGTGCGCTTTGCGCGCTCTCGCGGATACTTCCAATCCAGCAAGTGCTCGGCGGTAATGAAGAAATTGAAGGCAAGGTCAACGTCCAGGGGATTCGTTTCCAGTTTGCTCAGATCCCGTTCCAGTTTATGGAACAGATCAGATAGGCTTGCGAAAGTGAAAAACCTACGTGTCTTCACGACGGTCCCACCGCACGGCGTTGCCCGCCTTGTTCCACTTGCGCAGCACGCTCGCGTATTCGGGCTCGTCCCAGCGTCCGCTACCGTACACACCCGTGAATTCTGTTGGTGAACTGCCCCGACTCTAGCAGAAACCCAGCTTTCCTTCTCAGTGCCCCTCATGGCCACGATCAACCTGCGGGTATCAAATTCTTCGAGGGACGTGAATGGCTTTACCTCGACTAAGATCTCTCCGGTTTCTGCTATGAGTATGAAGTCGGGAATCCACCCATTGAGCGGATAGGGCTCATATTCGTACTTCCAACCGACCAGATCGAAGAAACACGCCCATCGCGCCTCAAGCTGTGATCTGTACTGACGGCCCTTGTAGAGCGTTGGGATAGCTTTCATTCGGACTCTAGGATCGCCTTGCACTGAAGTTTGAGCGCCAGCTGATCATTCGCGGCCCTGGCTCGGGCCTTGGCGAGATCCGCGGCAAGGTCGGGCTGATGCTGTATATACTCGGGATAACGCAGCTGGAACCACAGAACAAAAACGCGCAGTTCTTTCGGAAACTCCCCGTCAAGAAGTGCCAGCAGCCGGACAGCATCAAAGGCCAGCAAGTGAGTAGTCTGAAAAGCGAAACCAAGGGGTCTGTCCGGATCCCGGTTGGCGTGCTTGAAGTAGTTTCTCGCTTCGGTTATCGCCGCCTCTATGTTCTCTGCGTAGCCCTTTGACACCATTAGCGATTGTCGGATTGAGTGGTCAATGGAAAAATCGCGCTCATCAGAGTCAGGGAAGCTCAATCCCTTTGCGGTGCAGAGATCCTGTAGAATCCGGTGGGCGGCGCTGACAAGAGTATGCTGAGAGACCTCATCGCCATCGTTGAAGAACAGCCGCAGAGCAGTTTTTAACTGCCTCTTCGCAGCCCCAACCTTGTCCAACGAGATTGTGTCGGTAAGTGCATCGACTGAACCGTTGGTATTTTCCATTCTGCAAATGTATCACTGTCAGATAATCGTGTCCTGTGTCATGGAATCCACCGCCGTTTTTGCGAGAAGTCGGGGGCGTTTCACGCAGTTATGAGGGCGGTTGATACCCTTCAAGAACGATTCTAATCAGCAAATCCTCAACGCATGAGTCTCCGCCTCTCTGCATTGCCTCCGTCAAGACATCCGAAACATCTTCGCCCACCACAATGAACTTCGAGCTTGGAGTCTCTATGGAGATGCCCTTCCGCAAGTACTGCGCGACTTCCTCGATTGTTCTACCGGCCTCAAGCATTTGAATCGTGTTCGCAACAAGGCTCTTGATAGCCTGATACGGCGTCCTCGAAAGATCCGTTGGCCTTACTCTCCAATTAAAATCTTTTGACGGCTGGAGGTTGTGAAGAGGATCAAGGAGAAGGATATGAAATACCATATCCATATCGAAGAAACCTATTACTCGTCCTGTAGCTTTCGACAGCTGGAATTGATAGAGCTCAAACTCAGGGCCATCTCGAATGTTTCGAGGAACCTCGACCAAGTCTTTCTTTTGAATAGGCATGTTCTTGGCGGACCAGTTGACGGGGTGAAATCGAAGCTTGTCCCTGAGGTTTAACTTCTCGAGAACCTCACTCACTGTGAATTGGGAGAAAATCTTGAGCCTTTCGAACAGAGCAGCAAACCATCCGGCATCTTCCCCCCCGATGCCGAAATACTCCCGCTCGTGCCAATACAGGAAGGAGAAACGCCAACGGCGATCATCATGCGGATTTGCATGAGGGATGCATACGACAACTGGTCGAGGAGTGGTAGGCTGTCCAGGACCCGACAAGTTACTTCTTGCGCTCAAGCCGCGCGCGGTAGCAGTCGCCCATCAACTTCTCGTCTATCTCCTCGGACCCGCTTTCTCCCTCAGGGATGCCCTTCCGCGCTGCGAGCCAAGGGTCTTCCGCGTGCGTAAGAGATTCGAGCTGAACAGCAGAGAACTGTCCATAGGCCTCAAGGACATTGTCTATGTGCTGTCTCTTCCTGTAGGGAATGACATCTTCTTTATAGTCCGCCGGGATTTCGGAACCCTGAATCGCATCATACATCCCGTAGTTCCCACGGAATCGGCAGAAAACCTCGTAGTTCACAGGTCCGTGGGTCCAAGCCTGGAACTTACACTCCGTCAAGGGCTCTTTGAAGAAAGCAAAATGCCAAGCCTGGACATAGTACAGGAGCTTCTGCAGTTTGAGAGGGTTCACAGGGTAGGAGGCGCCCTGAAGCTTGTTGAGAATGTAGTTTGTTACCTGGTCAATTGTTACCATGCTTCCCTCCTTCCGTCTCGGAACTCGGAGGCCAGCACTTGATTGAAAACGCCTCTTTCTAGCTCAGCCAATCATAAACCGCCTCAAACCGGGCGTCAACAAAAAAAATACACTCTTTTGAACTATTTGGCAGTTTCCCCACTGAATTTCTCGCTTCAGACCCTCAATCTCTAGGAAACGGTCTCTTTTGCGCACTGATTGTGCAAGGTCAGGGGTAGCGCATCTTTGCCGCTACTGCTACCGATTCACGAACAAACTTTCCGCTGTTTTCCCAGCATTTTCTTGTGGGTAGCGGGGTAGCGGCAAAATGAGCGGCACGGAGCGCTCTTGTCACCTTAACATTCCCTTACTCGCATTGACTCCTAGTCTTGATCGGCCGATAGGCAGCGGGTACTATTGACTCATGGGAAAAGCAAGAACTCCGTCGGGTATCTATGCCTCGACTTTCCAAATCAACAACGGCAAACTTGCCCAATCTATGAGAATGAGCCTCCCGGCCGCCTTGGTGCGCTCTCTCGGGCTGATGAAAGGAATGACTGCCTATATCAAGGCACATACTGATGGGACCTTCACTGTTTACCCGAACAAGCCTCCCGATACTCGAAGGTAACGCTATGAGTGATCCAAGAATGCTTGGCCTTGCAAAACGCAACGTTTGGTGGCTCGCCCCAGAAGAAGCTCTGGAATTCCCACAGCGGGTCATCGCCAGAATCATGGACATGGGCACATTCGAGGACATTCATGAGCTGATAGCGATTGCGGGCGAGGAAGCCCTCCGGCATGCGCTACAAAACGCTGAGGCCGGGCAATTTCGACCACGGTCCTGGTCGTACTGGCAATACCTTCTCAACGGGCTTGCTGATGATACTTTGCCACCCATGCCTGTTCGGAAGGTGTCATGAGTCCGTTCAAGCCACATTTGAAAGTTCTGCCCGAGGCACAGAAGGAAACCTGGCCCACTCTGGGCTGGACTACTACCAATCGCTTTGTGTTGTACGGAGGAACTGCAATCGCACTCCGCTGCGGCCATCGCGCGTCAATCGATTTCGACTTCTTCACCGACCAGCCATTGGATCAGTCGACTATCCTTCAAGAACTACGGGAATCTGGAATGGCTTTCCGTGTCGTCCAAGACGAGAAGAACTCTCTTACCGTGGTTACCGAGCCCGGAAACGTCAGGCTATCATTCTTCGGTGGCCTTGGGATGGGGCGGGTAGGCGTGCCGGAAATGACGGAAGACGGGATCGTGTCGGTTGCATCATCGCTTGATCTCTTGGCTACGAAGCTCAAGGTTATTATGCAGCGAGCTGAATCGAAGGACTACTCAGACATCGCTCGACTCTTGAGCGCCGGAGGGAGTCTGATCCAAGGGCTTGGGGCGGCCCGGTCGTTGTACGGTTCCGCCTTCGCACCGGCAGAATGCCTTCGTGCCTTGACGTTTTTTGATGACGGCGACCTCACGAGGGTGAACGCCGAAACGCGCAACGTCCTGCGAACTGAGGCCGCGAAGGTATCCAGGGTGTTTCCCATTCCTTCTATAGAGAAGACCAGCAATCAATTGAGTGACGATGGTATCGTCCGCAGAGCAAATCGTGATCGAAGCGGATTGGAGCTCTAAGGCCGAACGTCCTCTATGCCTAGTTGAATCCCCGGATCATTGATGCCCTCCTGTGCAAGGAAGGGGAGGAGACACCGCAGCATCGCTGAGACACTATCTGTGACATTATTCTTTTCACAGTCATTACAAGCCATTGGGAGTCTTTGCAGGTCCGGTTGACAGAAATCCTTGCGGCTTAGATACTTAATACAAATAGATGCGTTCTGCTGCAAGCCCTAGCAAGTGCTAAAACTGGCTAGTGCCAGTTTGAGGGGCTAGTGCCCGAAAGGGTGTGCTGGTTCAAGTCCAGTCCGCAGCATCGCAAGTCTTTACGTCGTATTGACTTGCCGGAGGGACCGAAAGCGGACCTCCATGAACGCATCCAACTGTGACCTTGAATATGACTTTATTCCGCTCGAGGTCAACGCAGAGGTGCTCCATGGAGAAGCCCAAACGTCCCTACTGCCTTTTCAAGCCACCTACCGTCAAACAGCACACCTTCATCGACAAGTGTTAGTTCCGGGATGAGAACAGCACCCTCCTTGAGCTTCCGATCTGCCCAGTTGCAGGCAGGCAAGCGAATGATGAAGGAGGCACTCCGTCGCGGCTACGCAAGCGCCGGCCCTGCGATAGGAGCAGAGTCTTTCGCGGCGGACGAGATCAAACCTCATCGTGCTTTTCTTGACAGATAACTGACTATTGACTACAGTCGCACGTTGTATTTGTATAGAATGGTTGCTTGGAGATCTTTCCTTGAAATGCTCCTGCGGATCTAACCCTTCGGTGCAGCAAATAATGGTTGGCGGCTCGCAGGTCGGTATGGTCGGCCTCGACGATATCTTCCGGAGCTGGCTAGAAGCGGGGAAAAAAGTCCAGGACCTGGCTAATGAGCAGATTCTCCAGGCCATACGAAAGGGAAACTATATCGCACCCCGTAGCGAAGATGAGTATGCGGAAGCGATTAAAGCCCGATACGCAGCCTTCTGCGAAAAATCGCCTTCGGCAGGGCCTTCATCTTCATAGCATCGATATCCCACATACGAAGTGCCATGTAGCATCCCCCCGGAGGACATGTACGTGTCGCCTCTGCGATTTCGAAGCCCGCCGGCATCATGAGCGCGCCGTTTGCGTACGATTCTTGCGCCTGAAAAGCGTTCGTTCCAGCCCAGCCTGCGCCTCACACCCGGGTCCTGAAGCTTGATCACTCCAATGAGCCACAGACAGACCACCGCAGACGCGACGGCAACAACGTACTGCACCGCCCCGACATGCACGGCATTCCGCCGAGAGCCGCGGTGATCTCTCCCGCCGCCGCGATCACAACCAGGATGCCGGGAGCCAAGGCGAAAGAGCAGTCACGTCACGGTGCTCTCGGGAAACGCCGATCGCAATAAACGGAAAGCCGCGCACATACCGCCGTGTTGGCTACCCCGCATCACCAAGCGTGCTGATGTCCTTACCGGTTCACAGCCGCGTGGCCGGAATCGCTCTTTCACCCAATCGCCGGCGCTTCGATGATGATCTCCTCCAAAGCGGCGAGTCTCGCCGCGTGCTCTGGTTCCGCCAGCCGCGGGCAATCGGCCAGCTTCTTCTGCGAGGCGACCAACTTCAGGGAGAAAGAGAAGCAGGTTGGTTCGCCGCACTGCTTGCAGTTGGTCTGCGGGAGGAGTTTGAAGACCGCAAGCGGCGCCGGGCGCCGACGAGAAGCGTAGTCGGGCGTGATCTCGGCGCGACCTTCCCAGATGCGATTGACCATGTCAATCAAGCCCCCGAGTTCCTTCTCCGCCCCGCTCCGGTCTTCCACGTTGCTGGTGGCAATCTCGTATGCATGAAAGGCGATGTTGTGACCACCCTTCTTCCAGGTCAGGGCCTTGGCTTCAGGCAGATAGACCGCGCCACGAAGAGTAGAATTGAGATACGGCAAGATCTCCGAGATGTCAGTAGTCAGGCGAGCGCGGGCAGCGTAGCGTTCTGCGCCGGGTTCGCAGAGCGGGGTAAAGACCTCAATGTCATATTTCTCTATCAACATTTTGCCCCCCATCACTCAAAGCGCCGCGCCAGCGCATACTGCCATTATAGGCAATGCGAAAAATACAACAAGCCGGGTAGATCGCCGTCGCCGCCACGCCTGCGCAAGGCCTTATCACCGAGCGCCTCTCCACAGGGAATTGGTGGGAAAGGGCTACGCGCGGGAGACGGTCCGTTGGAGGAAAAGCCTTTGAAGCCTTCATCCTTTGCGCCTTTTCTGCTCCTGCATATCACGCAGCTTCTTCATGAGTTCCTGCGTCTTTCTTAACGCCTCACGCTCACTTTCGCTAGTTGGCTCAGCCCATGGCTGAGTAATTCGCCAGGTTATGCTGCCGCTGAGAGGCGGTTCTGGAAATGCGCCCGGATCGAACAGGAGCTGCCCCCTGAACTCCACCGGGCTCTCCTGATAGCATGACCATACCGCCTTCCTGATCAGGTCGGGATCCGATTCGAATTGAAGGTCGATGAGCGTGAGTTGCTTCCGGAAGCGTTCGATCAGCTCAATCGGCACGTTGTAAAGAAGCGGATGCGGAGCGGCAGTACCAATGATCTTTTTCTTTTCGTCAACGCCTTTGGAAAGCAGAGCTTTCAGAGCCTCTCCAGTCAAGTGCCCCGGGGATTCGGGTCCACCGACGACCAGGTACCGAACATTCGGATTAGCGACGATATTGCACACTATTTTCTCGAATCCGATGTTCTCGGTCTGCACGGTTCCCGAAAGAGCCGCTCCGCTTTCAACGCCGGCTCTCACGAGAAGCTCAAGCTCTCTGGGGATCTTATCCGCCTCGCAATTCAGGATAATCGCGACGGCGACCGGGGAAAAATCGTTTCCTCGAATGTACCTTCCGTCTTCGGGCGGGTAATCAGGATGGGGATTTACCTTCAGCATGCAGACTCTCCTTCTGCGTCATGTTCAAATTGCCTTCTCTTAAGCGACGAGCACGGCGATCCCCCCCAGGATGACAAGCACCCCGCATACAATACGAATGATTCTTGTCCCGGGAGACCGCTCGTTCCAGTCAAGCCAGCGCTGAACGATGCTCGCAAATGTCCCGGCAAGAATGATCACCCCTGCATGACCGACCGCGTACGAGCCCAGAAGGCTGGCGGCGACCATGGGACGAGCGGCGGCCTGCCGAAAAGCTACGGCAAGCAATGGCATCATGAACCCGAATGAGCAAGGACCGAGGGCGAGACCGAACACGAGGCCAAGTCCGAAGGCTCCCGCAGCCCCGCGGCCCTGCAGACGATCGTTACGCCTCATGGCCAACTGCGGCAGCCGGATGATCCCAATGAGCCAGAGACCAACCGCCCCAAACACGCCAGCCACTACATACTTCAACGCTCCCACATCGCCGAGCATCCTCCCGAGGGCTGCGGTGATGCCTCCCACAGCCGCGATGGTCACTAGGATGCCAAGCGCAAACGCCAAGGACAGGAACAATGCACTTTTCGGCGGCACCCATCCTTTCCCGTTCACATATCCGATCGCAAGCGGGACGCTTGCAACATGGCAGGGAGAAAGGACCACAGAACAGACGCCCCAGAGAAATGCAGCCCCGATCGCGATGGCAATAGAACCCTCGAACCACCCTGTGACGGTAGTGAACACAGCCGCGACCAGGCTCACTTAACGCCCTTCGTCTTGAGGACCGCAACCAGTTGCTCTTTGGGGAAAAACCCTTCGTGCCGGAAGTATTCGACACCCTTCGCGTCCAGGAATACTTGCGTGGGGATCACGCGAATGCCAAATTGCTTGACGTACGGCTTTCCTTCCTCGGTCCACACATCGTGAAAGACGACTCTTACCTGCCCTTGGTATGTGTTTTCAACGTCGCGCATTATCGGTTGCATCATTCGACAGGGGATACAGTTGACTGACCCAAGCTCTATAAAAGTAACGAGAGCATTCCCCGTTGCTTCTGGTCCACCGACTTTCGAACTTTCCGCTTTCGTACATCCAGCGAGAACAAGTATGAGTGACATTGTGATTGCCGCGCCGCGCAGTATCCTTTTCACGATCCCTCCTCCCAATCTCAATGGACTTATCTCCTCTGGTTCCTATGCCCGTGACTTTTCCAGGCTGGTCCGGATTGCGGAAGAGACCGTGGTTATGACCTCGGCCGTAATTACTGTCTTCTTTTTCTCCACGCCAAAGTCAGTCGTGGCAAAATGCTCAAAAGGTATGCCGAGGGATTCAAATATCTTCTTCCCGCAGGCGATCGGGCAGCCGTCGATGACGATGTTCCTGCCCGCGTCCTGGGCCGCCTGGAGGAATTTCGGCTGGCCCGCTCCCATTGAGACGAGACATGTCATTTCTCCCGTTCCCTGCCGTGCAAGAAGCCTGGCGGCCTGGTCGGCGAGATATCCTGTGTTTGCAGCCCCCGAGCAGGCGTACAAGAGTATCGCTTGGGACGATTTTTCACTCGTATCAGCCATCTTTCACTCCTTCCATCGCCACCCGCGTATCAGCCATTACTCGCTCAGGGACACAGAACGAATCCCTGAGCCCACAGGCATCCTCCACAGACGGGTGGAACGTTTCCAAAACAATCTTCCTGGTTGCTGTCAATGAGATCGCAGCTGTTGCAGAGTGTGCAGGGAGGATATTCGAACTTCTGAAGTCGGGAACGCAGGGCAACATGCGAAGGATCTTCCCAGATTTCCCGAAGTCGGCGTTCCTTTATCGAAGCCAGCCCAAATTCCCTGACCTTGCGCTTCCTACTGCCTAGGAACGCGTCATGGGTGTGCAGGAGAGGCAGACACGGGCTCACCTGACCATCCCAGCGGACGCTCACGCTCCCCTTCTCAACAAACGGGCACGTGTCTTCGGACCTTGTTGAGGCTCGGCCATTCGCAAAATGGAACCCGCAGTCCGACAGCATCGTCGCAACATCGTGATCCCATTCTCCACCGCCGTCCATGCGGGGCAGATCCATGAGGGAAAAGCTGCCCATGTTCTGGCCAAGGATTTTTTCATAGAGGATCTCGCCTCGCAGCTGCTCAGTATGGGGCTCGACGTTGCTCGCAGAAAACTTCAACGCGCCCAGGCGCAACCCCAGACTGATCACCTCGGCAAGCTCTGACAGGTTTTTTTTCATGGCCACGAAGGCTATCCCCAACACGGGTTTTTGAGTGTCCATTTCATACTTGACGGATTTCAGAAGGCGGAGATTCCGGACAATCCCAGGCAGTGCCGGGGCCTGCCGCACCTCGCTGTAGCATTCGGGGGTAGCGCCATCGAGAGAAACCCAGATCGTGTCAAGCCCAAGCTCGACAAGCCGCTGAATCTTGTCTTCGTCCAGTGCCGAGCCGTTGGTGATGAGTTCCACTTCGGCTCCCGAGGCTTTGACCCGTTGGACCATGTCCAGAATATCTGGATGAGAGAGGGGCTCCCCGTATCCTCCAAAAAGAACGGATGGCACGGGGCTGAACTCTTTCAACCCGTCAATGACCCTTTCGAAAACCGCCATGTCCATTCGCCCCAACTGTTCGTTCCACGAATGACGCATGCAGGTCTTGCAGGCAAAAAAGCAATCGTTCGTCGGCTCGATGTACACCCTGTCCAGGTGAGTGATCGGCCTGTGGAGAAGTATTTGCCGATCGAGCTCTTCAATGCACAGAGGCGTCCCAGGCAAGATCCCAGATCGCTTTGCGAGGTCAGGGGGAAGTGCTATGCTTCCATTCGGGGCCACGGCCAGGTACGTCCTTTTTCTTGCCGGTACCCCCCGGTCAGAAAGTCTCGGCGCTCTGTCCTTTCTCTGCATTCCTCCTCCACTCTCCCGCAGGTTTCGCCAATCTCGAAAATGCCCTCTTTTCGAAACAGAAGTTCCACCGGACCAGAAAAACAACGGCCAGAATCACCATCACCGCATGCCATTCCAGACTCAATGAACCGATGATGAAGGCTGCGCGGCTAATAGCCATGTATATCACCGTCTTTCCTTCTCGGTCGTGGCGCGCCGAAATAGCTGGTAGAAGGTAACTGCGGTCAACATCTGGAACGCAAAACCTGCCGCCACCGGCAGCATCTCCAATCCCTTGAAGCTCATGGCGGCTATGCCAATGGCAATGGGCAGGTTTTTCATCCCCGAGGAATAGGTAATGGCAATGTTCTTGCCCCTGGGGAAGAGCTTGAGGCTCAGCACGTAGGCCAGTATAAATAGAATCGGGAAAATTAGTATCGTCGATATCACTAGGGGGACGATCAGCCCCACGTTTTTCATGATTGGCGAGATGTTAGTATTAATCGCCATGAACATCAGCAACACCGCCATGGTAGCCGAGATAGCCGGCATTACCGGCAGATACCTCTGAACGTTGACCCGCCTTTCCAAAAGTTCTCTTAAGACGACACCGCCCAGCACCGGAAAGAGTACAGTGTAGATAAGCTGCTGGAACATTCCCCAGGTGTTGACGGCAACGAACGTGCCAGCGAACAGGGACATTAGGAGTGGAATGAGAAAGGGTGCCAGGAGCATCGTGGCGGCGTTGATGACCGTGGCGAGGGGAACATCCCCTTTAAGAAGACCGGCCCACACCAGAGCCATGCCGGCACATGGAACCACGCCGATTAAAATGAGACCGGTGGCCAGATCGGCATGAGAGGACAGGAAGAGTCGGGCTAGAATCCAGCACAGGAAAGGGGCAAAGAGGAAGTTCAGCACCAGCCCGAAGGAGAAACCTTTCCAGTCCCTGACTGCTGACCCCAGGCTCTTAAAGGTGATGGTAAAGCCCATGGCTGCTATCATGATTACGATGAGCGGGGTATTGAATTGGCGAACATAGACTCCGGGGCTGGCAGTGAAAAGCCCCACTGCCACGGCAATGACCAGCGTGGCCAGGATTATAAAGGTATACCTCTCCCTGACAATCTTGGCGTAAGCCGTTATTGCTTTCATGCTCTACCTCCGTGCCAACAATTGCCGCCAGCTGTTACCAACGCATTGGCGGCGCCTGCTCTTTATTCGCTCGCATGCTTTTTTGGATAGTACGGGCACTCTGCGCCTGAGCACTCAGTTGCTTCTTCCTTCATCATTTTCTTATCCATTTATGCCTCCTATTTTCCCTACTTCGGCGTTGCAGACGCGATGCCCTCGGGCTATAGAGGGTGACAGCCCGTGGCAGGCCCGCATGAGCGCTGAGCGATTACCCGCGATGATGACCGAGTTCGTCACCGGCCGTGCCCCGTCGTCGAGTATCACTCCTACGGGATTGGATTCCAGCCCGCGCAAGCTCTCAAGGCCCCTCGCGTAACTGCTGCACTGGCTCACGTCCATGTACACTCTCCTGCGTGCAAGGCTATGGATTGCTTTCCCTGATCAGAGTCAGGTCATCGCAGCGAATCAGACCGCGCGATTCTGGAAAAAGGGCAAGAGCCTTTCGCGTCCAAGATGCAATCATGGCCCCTCAGTGGAGCCTCTCAACGTGGTCGGTTAGCGTCCCCGCAAGATACGCTTTCACTGCCTCGCTAATGTCGGCAACGTCAGTAACGAGGGGACGAATGCCCACGTGCCACAGGCCTTCGTATGCTGCCGCCCCCATACCACCCGCCAGGAGTACGTCGCAATCGGCTATAGTCTCTGCCATGCGAGCGTGCCGGTTTTGTGACCCCGGTTCGAACCCGTGTCCATGGGAGCTGCCATGGGGACCATGCTCCCCATGTGGTTCGCCTGCAAACTGGGCGTGGCCCAACTTGTCGCGTTTCTCGTGCAAAATGATCCTGTCATCTTTAACGGTGAGGACAACGTAGAACGGGGCGCGGCCAAAGTGCGGGCTGATGGTCACGCCGTCTTCGGATACAGCAGCAATTTTCATCGTTCACCCCCCAACCTTCTCCGCGCAGGGCATGCATACGATCTTGCCATGCTTGACGCGTGCGTAGCGTTCAACCGCCATCTCTCCGCACTCGGCGCAAATGACAGTGTTGAAAGCGTGCGGAAGCATCGGCACAGGGGTCACCTGCTTGATCGGCTCTACTTTGAACAAAGCGTCTACCGGATCGGACAGTACCGCATCGGTCAGTGGCTCTGACAGAGCAGGATCGATTTGAGAGGCAGGCGTGCCTTTCTTGCGCAGCTCGAGGAACTCGGATTCCTGATTCCGGCGCATTGTCTTCACCGTTGGAATCACGCGGACACTGCGGGATGTTTTGTTGTCGATCAGCGTCAGTGCGAACTTGCCGTACCCGAGGCTTCTGATGTTCCCCTTGCCAAAGGTGCAGCCCGTCGCGACCTGCACGCCGTCTGCAAAGCAGGTGGAGCAGTGATTGCGGTCCATCTCAACCAGCGCGGTCAACTGGCCGTCAGGGGCATGCTCCACGCCCAAGGCTTCCATCGCAGCCAATCCGGCCCGGAGGCCCAGGGGCATCGCAGGGCATTTGTGCCCATGAAGCGCCAGTCCAACCTTGTACAAATCGCTATTTCTATCCATGTCCGTCCTCCTTCATATCCTTCAGTATCCCGAGCACGGGATGCACACCGGCCTTCCATCCTTGGTGCGCACGTATCGCTCGAACACGTACTCCCCGCACACGCTGCAATTGGCCTTGTTGAACGAGCCTTTCGGCGGGGAGTAGCGGAAATCGGGCTTCGCCTCCACCTTGAAGATTGCGTCATCCGGCTGGTCATAGACCCACTTGATGACCTCCCGACGCACCGCCAGGGGTATCTGGGAAGGCTCGACGCCCTTCTTGCGATAGTCGAAGAACTCGAACTTACCCATCGCATCTTGCCATATCGGTCTCCTTGCTCCGCTATTTGACCAGGTCCCAGATCATTTTGGCTGCTATCAGCCAGAGAAGAATTCCGATCATCCTCTTGAGCTGGTTGCTGGAGATCTTGGTTTTCATCAATTGAGATCCGACGATCGAGCCCGCCGCGGCCATCGACGCGGTAATGCCGAGGAACAAGGGGTCAAGACCGCCGAGAGTGGCATGGCCCAGAAAGCCCGAAAAGGAAGAGAACACTACAACAAGCGCCGTTGTTCCCGCTGCCACCTTGGGGTCGAGCCCCAGCCAGTTGAGCACAGGAACGATGAAGTTGCCGCCTCCCACGCCAAGAAGCCCTCCAAGAAACCCTGCCACGCCGCCCACGCCGACACCGGCGCCTGCTTCGACCGCACGCCGCATTTCCTTCTCTCGTTTAAGCGCTTTGAAGAAGAGCATCATGACGCCGGCGAAAACCAGAAAGCCGGCGAACATCCACAGAAGCACCCTCTTGTCCACGTGCGGTGTGAGAAGCGCGCCCAGCGGTGAGAGGACCACCGCAGTAACGAGCACCGGCAGACCGACCCTCCAGTTGATAAGCTTTGCGCGCCAGTAGTTGACTGCGGCGAAAAGAAGACTCACGACGTTCAGAAGCAACGCCGTGGGAGCGGCTTCTGCGAGCGGCACACCCAGGTAGTAGAAAAGGGGCACGAACAGGAAGGCCGCCCCCAGGCCGGCCATGGCAAGGAGACCGGAGAACACAAACACAAGAACGGCGCTCACAGTGTAGACGATTACTGGCACCGAACAACCTCATGCCGCTGGATTGGAAAAGCAGACTCGCAACATCTCACGATGTCATCCCTGCGCCTTACCCAGGATCTCATTCCGATCCTTGTCTTTCATGAACCGTTCCAGCAGCAGGGTAATGAGAATGATCCCTACCAGATCAGCCATGAGGCGCGTCAGGGTAAAACGCGCTCCCATGCTGGTGAGCTCGAACATCAACATGGGAATTTTCGTCGTCGACCATGCGCCAAGAAGGATGAGCACGTTTCGCATACTGGCACCCTTCTTCAAGAGCACCTGGGCGATTGGGAAAGCGGCATACAAAGGACCGGCCGCCGCGGAGCCGAGGAGGAACGCGAGCAGGATCCCCCGCAGTCCCGAGCCTTCTCCCATGAGCTTGGTCATCCGTTCCCGTGGCACCCATGCGTCCAGAAGCCCCAGGATGACGAAGATCGGCGGCAGGACGAGCAGCATCTCCTTAAGGTTGCTCAGCGTGATCGTGGCGGCATGAAGGCCAGCCCCACGACTGACAAGCCAAACAGCAACGCCGGCTCCCACGACAAGAAGGAGAAACAGGTAACGTCTCAGAAGTCCAACGCGGGCAGTAGTTTTCATGGACTGCTCTACAGTGACATCACGATGCCTATGATCAAAGCCACAAGGAGCGAGAAGAGGTACGCCAGCCCGTTGCGCAACAGCGCCACCTTGCCGTTGAACGTGGAGATTTCAGCGGGCAGAGTGACAACTCCCACCATCATGAGGGTCGAAATGAAGGCTGCAATTTGCATGTATCCCGCCCCACCTTTGAGCAGCATTGCGGCAGTGGGAAACGCGATGATCCCAGGAATGAGCGTGATAGATCCTATGGCAGAGGCCAGCAGTGTGCCCCACCAGCCGGAAGATGAGCCAATGAGCGCTTGGATCGCCTTGGGGTCGAAGACTGCAAGGAGGATCCCCATCAGGACGACAATGCCGAGAAACTGAGGCAGGATGCCCTCAAAGGATTTCCACGCCTTGCGCAGCGCCTGTACGGTCTTTGCCTTGTCCGTAAAGAAAGAGAGCGCAAGCAGCGTAAGAGCAACAGCGTAGAATACAATGTCAGTCATCATGTGGCCGCGATGCCTCCGCGGATCTTCTTTGATTCCGTCACCGAATCTCCATTCCCTGTCCATCTTCCTCCACCCGCTCAATGGTGAAAGAGACGGGTGCGGGTAAAGCGACGCCTCCGGCCACCTGGACGGACTTGAAGATGCCGCTGGGCACGGCGCAGCCCGCGCAACCGCCCTTCAAGTGAGAGCGGGTCGCCTTCAGGACGATTCCATCGGATCCGCCACCAATCTCCTGATAAGCGTCGATCGGATCCTTCAACGCTTCCGCCAGCCCCCGGATCTTCTCGCACTCGCTTGCGATCTCAAGATTCACCATCTGCATGTCGTCAGACCGCGCTATGACCGTAGTGTGAAAACCGCAAACCCCTGCATTCATCGTTGTGCGAATCATGCTCACCTCAGTAACTCCTTTCGAAGGGTCAAAGGGGAGAACCCAATCGCGCTTTTCTTGCACTCATCGGAGCAACTGCTGCACCCCACCACACACCGAGAGGCCTCACTCACCTTGGGGGTGTTCGCGTCCCCGGGATGGAGCCCCAGCGAGGTGAGCACGGGGAAGATGAAATTGCCGCCTCCCACGCCAAGAAGCCCTCCAAGAAACCCTCCCACGCCGCCCACGCCGACACCGGCGCCTGCTTCGACCGCACGGCTCATTGCCCTTTCCGCCCCCAGCCCGGCCATGGCCAAGAGTCCAGAAAAGACGAACACCAGCGCCGCGCTTACGGCATAAACGGTAAGGGGCATCGCGGCCATCTACATGATCAGATTAAAGAGATAGCCGGTGATGATTATGGCAAGTGCCACCACGCCCATGAAGACTCCGAGCAATTGCGGCTTGAGCACCCGCCGCAGAATAATCGCCTCAGGAAGGCTCAAACCAACGACGGCCATCATGAACGCAAGGACGGTTCCCAGCGAGGCGCCTTTCTCGATCAGGGCGCTCACGATGGGAATAATCCCCGCCGCATTCGAATACAAAGGCACGCCGATGATCACCGCGGCAGGCACCGACCACCAGGCTTGTTTTCCCATGATCGATGCGAGCGCGCTCTGCGGCACATAGCCGTGGATGCCGGCGCCCACCGCGATCCCCACCAGGATGTACGGCCACACCTTTCCCACGATCTCCCGTACGCTCCCCCAGGCGCTTCGGATGCGCCCGGGCCACGGCTGCTTTTCCTCCACGGAGTCGATCTGGCCCACCTGCAGCTTCCAGACAAAATCTTCGACAAAGCGCTCCAAGCGCAGCCGTCCGATGATCATCCCTGCGATGATGGCGATAAGAAGGCCGGAGCCGATGTAAAGGGCAGCCACCTTCCACCCGAACAGCCCGAAGAGCATGACGACGGCAACCTCGTTGATTGTCGGCGCGGCGATAAGGAAGGAGAACGTAACCCCGAGAGGTATGCCGCTCTCCACGAACCCGATGAAGAGCGGGACGGCGGAACAGGAGCAGAAGGGGGTGACGATCCCCAGCATCGACGCCAGCACGTTCCCCACGCCCTGCCGCTTGCCTCCCAGCATGGCCCGAGTGCGCGCGGGACTGAAAAATGTCCTCACTATGCTGATGAGAAAGATCATGCCGGAGAGAAGAAGCAGGATCTTGGGAACGTCGTAAAGGAAGAAGGCAACCGATTCACCAAGACGCGAGCCCCGCGCCAGGCGCAAGACGTCGAAAGTGAGCCACTGCGTGACAGGCGGAAGAATGATGTACGCCGTCACCCAGAGAGCCGCAGCAACTGCAACAACGGCATACGTAAGCAGGGGTGATCGTTTCACCCCCGCTCGTTTCGACTGAATCGCCTGTTCCATTGTGGTCAGTCTCCTGGAACCTTTGCCTGTTCCAGCCAAAGCGCTATGTCGGTCTCAGAGGGGATTTTGCCCGCGGAAACGAGTTTTCCATTGATGACCAGACCGGGAGTCGAGAGGATGTTGTATTTCATAATGTCCTGCATCTCGGTCACCTTTTCGACCTGGAATTCAGTCCTTCTTGTCTCGACGAGCTTGCGCACAATCTTTTCCAGTTGAATGCATCTGCTGCAACCCGATCCTAGAACCTTAATCGTGACCATTCTTTTCCTCCAAATCGAGAGATCGTGCTTCGATGTCGCCTCAGCTCGTGCGCTGCGGCATATCGATCTTCCCAACTTTCGTGGAGCGTTCGAGACTGCACTTTGGGCAGGCGCAACCTCGCGGACGATATTTGCCGGGCAATTCAATCTCCCCTTTTCCACCGGTGATCATTCCTGCCGCCGCATCAATGATGTCGAATACTCCAGCCTTTATGGCCTGGTAGTAAATGTTCCACCCCTCACGTCTGACGCTCACCAGCCCCGCTTCCCGAAGTACTGCCAGGTGCTGGGAGATGTACGCCTGCCTGAGCCCCAGGGTTGCCTCCATGTGGCAGACGCATTCCTCGCCGTCTCTGAGAATTGCGAGGATCTGAAGCCTCACCGGGTGCATCAGCGCTTTGAAAAAAACTGCGATCTTTTCGCTTGAGTCCATTCTCCACTCCCGGAAAACATATTCAATATAGCGAATATATTTCCTCCTCATCGATTTGTCAAGAGGGCTGGACTGAAACTGCCCAACTCCCGGAGGCGCTCAGACCGCGAAGATAATGAAGCGGACGCCCACGATGATCAGGATTGGAGCGATTGTCAGATTGACTATCCTGTTGAGCTTCTCCGACCAGAGCCTGTTCATGAGGAGGGCGACAAGGGTAACCAGGGCGAACTCGTATAGCCCCAGAACCAGATCGGCGAGGGATACCACGGCTACCAGGCCGAACTGCGTTGCCAAGGCCGACCAAGAGGCCGCGACAACTCCCAGCGACGTATAGGCGTAGGCAGTCTGAGGGTGGTGTCCCATCGCGTTGTTGTAGGCGGGAACGGCAAATGGCTTGCCACCAGCGGAGAGAAATCCGGTAAGCAACCCGCTCCCGAGTGCCACGGGCGCGAGCCAAGCCGGATGAGCCTTTGTCTCACGTTCGGATAAAGGCTTGATGAAGAGTATCCTGAGGCCGACGAGCACAGCATAGACCCCCAGTGCCCCCAGGAGTACTTTGGGAGGTGACACCGCCCCGACGATTCTTCCTGCAATGCCGCCCGCTACGGCGGCAGCAACGATGAGAAACGCGGCCGTTCGTGCGGATGTTGCGGAGCCGAGCGCTTTTCGTTGCCGGAAGACCATGAGAAGCGCCGAGAGACTGACGACGACAAGGTTGACTAGAACAGCCTCGCCGATGGGCAGGCCGACGATTCCTACGAGCATGATGAGGAGGAAGAACCGGTCCACCCAGCTCCTTATTGAGGCTGTCACGAAGCCGACGACGAGCGCGGCAGCGAGCCCTTTGAGCATGACAATACCGTCTATCACTGTGCTGGTTCTCCTTCCGCCACACAGGCCACCGGTCCCTGTCCGCAATTCGCGCATTCGAATTGTACCGTTGTGTGCGTGATGCCAAAACGGCCCCTCATCACGTCCTTGATCCTTTCCATAATGCTCTGTCTCGCCCCAAGGGCCTGATCATAGAGAAGGACATGCGCGCTCAGCACAGGGCACCCGGGTTCTATCGTCCAGACGTGGACGTCGTGAACCTCCAGCACTCCTTGCACCTCCGTTATTACTGATGCAACCTCATCGACGCCCGCGCCTTTGGGGGAACCTTCATTGAGAATGTGGATCGCCTCTTTGAGAACTCGACCAGCTCCCAGGAGGATGACGAAGGCGATGAGAAGGCTGGCGGCGGGGTCCACCCAGGTCCACCCTGTCACGAAGATCACGATTCCAGCAGCGATAACGCCGACGGAGGACAGGGCATCTCCCAGGACATGAAGAAAGGCCGATCGCCAGCCGGAAATCTGGTTGACGCTGATCATTCGAGGCATTCTCGCTATAACCCAACTCCACCGATAGCCATTGCAGAAACAGTGATTCCAAAAAGGACCTCAGTCTTGTTGCTCGCTTCAGCAGCATGCATGATCACTCTTGATCTAAGGGTAATATCTCCCGAAGCGCCGCGCCGAGTGGCCTCATTTCTTGCCTCCGCTCTTGCCTCGCGCAATCCAATCTCAACCGCCTCATCCTTGTCGATAACATAGCTATTCCGGGATTTTCCAAACACTATGTAGCCTTCAATTCCTTCGATTGAGTATTGCGGCTTGATCTCAATTTCGCATGTTGCCGTTATCTTTCCCAGTACTGCCCCCAGCGCATTTGCAACACCAGCATTCTTAGGAACGATACACCTTGTTCCCAATGCCTTTGCCACGTCAGGCAGAAAGATGTGAATTGGCGCTCCTATGCCGACAAGGACTGCCGGAGTGTTAAAACTAAGGCCAAAGAATCCCGATCTTCCCCCGTCTTTTGTCATCTCCCAACTCTCCGAGATCAAGGTCTCAAGCTCATTGCCAAAACCGCTTTTTCTCAAGGTAGGATATTGATCCTGTATCAGAACTCGAATGATGTTCATATAGAGTTTCTTCTTCATCAAATCATATACCATGCCAGAAAGAACATCCGGAGATACACCAATACACGATGCAACAAACTCCGCACCCAATCTTGCCGCCTCGGCATTGAAGCGGCCAAAATCGCCCTTGATATGCATGATATCCGTGGGAGTCAGGCCGCATCGCATCACCACGCCTTCCTCTTCTAAGCGATCCATTTCTATATTGTACGCATCAGTGCCGACCGCTTCTGCGGCGTCGCGAAGAATGAGCGGCCCATTCTGAAGAACCTTGCAAAAGGCAATTTCTCTTTCACTGTAGTTGGAATTGCCGGATACATCCTTGATGAGACAAAAGAATTCATGCAAGAGCAAAGGATGTTTCTTTGTGGTGTGAACAAGCCTTCTCAGTTGTTCGGTAATCAAAGGCCATCTATCTGCAGCAACTGACAGCGGAATGAGCCGGTTCGCCTCAATTACCAATTTGCCGTTTCCATCAAATCTGACTGCACTGTCGCCGCCCAATCCAAAAGTATCTACAAATACACCGCGGACAAACGTGCTCCATTTCCCCACATTAATCCCATCTTGTGCCTTCTTCGGTATTCCAGCCTTTATTATAGCAACATCCGTTGTGGTTCCTCCCATATCGATAATCAAACTGTCTTTTTCTTTTGTCATAGCAAGTCCGCCTATTACACTGGCGGCGGGACCACAGAGCAGGGTTTCCACCGGACGTTGAGCAGCAAACTTTTGCGACATGAGACTCCCGTCACTTCTCACGATTACAATCGGAGCACTGATTTTTCTTCGCTCGAGAGCTGATTTCGTAGCGTTTATGAAATCGTTAATAAGCGGAATGAGTCGCGCATTCAGCAGTATGCTTGCGCCCCTTTTTATGGAATTGAGGTCAGAAAATAGCTCATGGCCGCAAACCGCGGGTATCCCGTATTCTTTGCCGATCAATTCTCTTGCTCTTTTTTCCAGTACAGCGCTGTTATCCATTGCGTCAACATCGACGATGGCAATGGCGCTTGCGTCCTTAATCCAGTCTTTGCTTTGGGTAAGGAGAGCATTCCAATCAGGTTCCCGGACAATTTCTCCCTTGGAATTAGTCTTGCTATGCAAAAAAAGAATTTCTTCAACGTTCGGCAGCCCGTATTCCGCACCAACCAACTCTGCGATCTTCTTGTCAACGCCGATGAATAACAACTTTGCACGTCCGCCTTTGTTTTCAACGCAGGCATTTGTTGCCAGTGTGGTCGAAAGAGAGATCAGTTCGGCCTTCTTGAGCAGATCGATTGGAAGACCGTCGAGGGCATTTCCAATGCCGACAGATAAGTCCTCTTTTGTGGTTTGAGCCTTTACCGAACACACTATCCCTTTGGCGTCAAAATCATACATCACCGCGTCGGTGTAGGTTCCGCCTGTGTCAATCCCAATTCCTATCCTCATATGCTCACCACTAGGAATTGGCTACGATCGAAGGGATAGGTAACGAAGGACATATGTTCAAGCCCGGTTGCCTCAATCCTTTTCCGCCCTTTCGATCACGATTGAGGCAGGGGCGGGCAGCGCGACGCCACCCGCGACCTGAACAGATTTGAAGATGCCGCTGGGCACCACGCAGCCTGAACAGCAACCTTTCAAGTGTTTCTGGACCGTTTTATGAATGGTCCCGTCGAAGCCGTCGCCGATCTCCTGGTACGCGTCGATGGGATCTTTCAACGCAGCGGCCAGCGCCCGGATCTTTTCGCAATCGCTTGTGATGTCCAAGGTCACGAATTGCATGTCCGCGCAGACCGCCTGCACCGTGGTTTGAAAGCCGCATACTCCGGCGGTGATCTTCGTCCGCGTCATGATTTGCTCGCATTGCCCCGGAGTCGTTTCTTTAGCTCTCTTGGTTTCACTAATGCCACACGCTCCTTCTCATCGGATGGCTCAGCTCACAGCTGAGCGAGTGATCCTCCTGGTGATCTTGCCGTTGAGGGGAGGTTCAGGGTAGGCGCCGGGATCGCAGAGCGAATTGCCCCTGAACTCGACCGGATTCTCCTGATAACATGCCCAGACTGCCTTCTTGATCACCGCAGGGTCCGCTTCAAACTGAAGGTCGATGAGCGTCACCTGCTTTCGGAAACGTTCTATGAACTCATTCGGCAGGTTGAAAAGAAAAGGATTCAGTGCATACGTACCGATTATGTTCTTTTTCTCATCTACGCCATTGGCGCAGAGAGCCTTGAGGGCCTCCCCGGTCAGATGTCCCTGGGATTCCGGCCCGCCGAGAATCAGATACCGGATGTTGGGGTTGGCGACGATGTTGCATATGATCTTCTCAAACCCGATGTTCGGGGTTTGTACCGTTCCCGAGAGTGCGGCACCGGCCTCAACGCCCGCCCTCACAAGAGCTTCGATCTCGCGAGGGATTTTGTCCTCATCTGCATTCAGGACGATCGCGACAGCCGCGGGGGAGTAATCGTTTCCCCTCACGTATCTGCCATTCTCGGGGGGATAGTCTGGATGCGGCCTGGTCTTCAACATGCCCTGACCCGAATTCGCTGCCCTCCCTGCGTCTTCGCGCGTCATATGCTTGTCCCAATGTCCTTTGGAATAGTCAGAGGCGAAAGACGGAACGCCCCCTCCTTGAGTTCAGCAATTCCTGCAATGTTCGCAGCATTGTCCCGTGAGTGGACTCCGTGGCTGCAAAAGCCAAAACGTGTATGGTCCCCTGTTGTAGAGCCGCATATGCCTGCTTGTATGGCGGTCTTGATCATCCAGCCCTCCAGATATCGACAAAAAGAAGCACCCCAGTCTATTTGCCATCAAGGACTGCGCGTTGAGGATTGTCGGGGGCCAGACACAGCCTCCGGCATTTCACCATCTTCCGCGAATAGCTTCCGCCTGAACCAGAGAGAGACGTTGACCAACCCCAGCATGACGGGCACTTCCACCAGCGGACCGATGACTGTCGCGAAAGCCACCCCGGAGCCTATTCCGAAAACCGCTACGGCCACTGCAATCGCCAGTTCAAAATCGTTGCTCGCAGCGGTGAGTGCTACGGTTGCGGTCGCCTTGTAAGGAGAGCCGATCCTCCGCGAGATGAAAAAAGTGACGATAAACATGATCCCGAAGTACAGCGCAAGCGGCACCGCAACACGAACCACATCGAGGGGAAGCTGGATGATCAGGTTGCCCTTGAGTGAGAACATGACCACGATCGTGAAGAGGAGCGCGACCAGTGTCACCGGGGCGATCTTCGGAATGAAGGATTTTTCGTACCAGTCGCGACCCTTCAATCCCATGAGAGTGAATCTCGTGATGACCCCCGCAAGGAAGGGTATCCCCAGGTAGATGAACACGCTCTTGGCGATCTCAGCCATGCGCACATCGACGATGCTCCCCTTCATGCCGAATATCGGGGGCAGAAGCGTGACGAAGATCCACGCATAGACGCTGTAGAACAGCACCTGGAAGACCGCGTTAAAGGCAACAAGCCCGGCCACGAGATCCCTGTCCGCCTTGGCAAGATCGTTCCATACGAGCACCATGGCGATACAACGCGCCAAGCCAACCAGGATCAGACCGATGGCATATTCCTGATGTCCGTGAAGGAAGAGCATGGCGAGTGCGAACATTACGATAGGCCCAACGATCCAGTTGACGATCAGGGAGAGCGCGAGGGTTCTCCCATGGCGGAATACCGTGCCAAACGCCTCATAACGCACCTTGGCCAGCACAGGGTACATCATCAGGATGAGCCCGATTGCGATGGGGATATTGGTGGTACCTGCCTGGAACCTGTTCATGAACGGCTCGACCCCGGGAACCAGGTACCCGATTCCCACCCCCACCGCCATGGCGAGAAAGATCCAGAGAGTCAAAAAGCGGTCGAGGAATGAAAGCCTGGTGATCGTCCTATCCTGCATGAATTGCCACTCCTCTCATCCACAGCAAGATGGTCCCTGGCCGCAGCAGGGCGGGGCTCCCTCGCCCGTCCGCGAGCCAGGCACAAAAACGTTTCCGAAAACCTGAGACATCGTGCTTCCGCATTTGGGACAGAGGATGTTCAGGTCTCTGGTTTTCTCATCAAGTGAGGCTCGAACCTCCTTCTGCTCTCCGCACTGTCGACACGCATAGACGTAGATCGGCATTATCGGTGTTCCCCTTTCTGTCGACTGTCTTTCCAGTGGATCAAGAGGCTCTGTTGTTCACCTCTTCCACAAAGGTTTTGATCTTCTGCATCGCCTCTTCCGTGGGAATATTCCTCAGGTCGATGGGAAATACCTGCTCGTCGAAATTGCATCCTGCTTCTGCCAGGGCGTCCTTGTACATCTTGCGTTGCATCTTCGGATCGCAGCCCGCTACGATGTAGGTTGCTCCCTTTTTCGCATAATCCTTCCAGAATCGGTCGCCGTCGTCAACACACATCTGTGGATGGGTAATGGCATATTCCACTTCGAGCTCATTGCGCACGAAGTTGATGAACTTCCAGATGTCCAGTTTCGCGAACCCCGGGCAGTCCCCCCGACAAACGCAGAGGAGAAATCTCGGCTTATCCTTCATGGCAAGTCTCCTTCCTTCCGTTATCTCGGCGGGTATTGTTCCCGCAGCTTTTTAATGACCTCTTTCACCCGGCTCTTCTCGGGAAAAGAGATGGCTTCCTCGTTGCACTGGAATTGACAGCTCTGGCAGAAGACTTCGCAGGAATAGGGTTTTGCGACGAAAGCCTGTTTCTTGGAGCTGTCGAATGCGAATACCTCGTGCTTACAGGCTTTGACGCAGATGGAACACCCGTTGCATTTGCCCTCATCCACGGCGGGAAACCAGGGAATGAGGTTCCTTGGGATGCCCAGGTAATCTTT
>Ga0315279_10002863_pt1 | contig 25027 bp, 16 predicted proteins | sample YL17G06_20_MG_FD_203694 | JGI IMG/M metagenome (GOLD analysis project Ga0315279, IMG submission 203694) | Sediment microbial communities from Yellowstone Lake, YNP, Wyoming, USA - YL17G06_20 | ecosystem: Environmental > Aquatic > Freshwater > Lake > Sediment | place: USA: Wyoming | collected...
TTGAATTCATAACATTAAAAGTGCTGTTGCAGTAGAACTTCACATTATGACTGCCGGTAGTTAAGCTTGTTAACAGATAGTTCCAGTTTCCAGTTGTGTTTGACATCGTATAGTTTGTGGTTGAATCCAATTCTGCTCCGCACCAACTTCCAGCTTTATTAAGAGTTACATTTGCCCAGACTGATGATATTGCATAACTTTGGTTGAGTGGTGATAATATTGTAATCAATGGTGGTCTAGAAACAGCAAAGTTCATCACACTTGTAACATTTTCATTACCAGCAGTATCATTGTAATAGATTCTCCATGAGACCAAAGTATCATCTGCAACAGAAGAATTGCTCCATGTGAAGTTAGACCAAGTCCAAGTATTAACAGCATTGTTCATATCCATTGGGGAATTGTAAGACGATGCACCTTGAGATGGTGATTCTTCTGAACCTATTGTTATTGCAAGTAGAGGATAATATTTGAATCTTACCTGATAAGGCGATGCTGTTGCATTCATGTACACCAATCCGATCGCACCACCATAATCCTTGTAATAACTTGTAATCACGTTATTTGCTGTTAAAGCTGTTTCAGTTATCCAATCTGTAGGTGAAGAATCCCATGCCGTTCCATTGAATTTCTTGTAGTAAATATGATTCGCTGTAGGTGAACCAGTCCAGAAAGCATACATGTTACCTGTCGAGCTGTCTATCGTCAATACTCCTGGATTTGCAGTTGATTGAACTGTTACTTCACTGCTCCATGTACTTGTGGTGTTTGTTCGTTTAGTATAATTTAGATTTGTATTTGAATGTAGAAGATAAACATCGTCTCCAATTGCAACAGCTGAATCAGAACCTACTGAAACACCAGTGCTGCTAGTTACAGTCTCCTCATTACCCCAAGAACTACCATTCCAGAACCTGCCTTTGACAGCAGAAGCAGTAGTCCCGTAAGTGTAGAGAACATACATCTTACCAACATTCAATGGAACAATTAACACAGCTTGTGTTCCACCAAGAGATCCTAACGAATATGGAAAACCACTTGCAGTAGACCACGTTCCATTGTTATAGTTATTCTTTGTAACATAAGGTGAACTGGACCATGCATTGTTGTAGTCACTATAATAACCAATAAACACGTAGCCGTTCGAATCTGTTGCTATAGTTGGAAACCACCATCTGTAGTTACCAGTGGACGGAACTGCACTCTGTTCTGAGTCTGACCAAGTGATTGTCCCATTATTGTTTGGGATACCACGTCTGTAGTATAGAGGGTTCCCAAAATTAGTTGGATCTGAATAAGCATAGTGAACATATGTTCCATCAAACCATATAGAAAATCTATTACCAATCGCACATGCTCTCACTGTTGTTGGAGATTCCCATGTAGTTGCGTTAGTGCTGCTTGTGAAAACTAAGTTTGTACCATCACTGTACCATACCCAAAAGCGACCATTTGCATAGAAAGATTTGCGCTGAAGAGGACTATCTGATGCTTCGTTTGTTGTGCTTGTTCCAACTGTACTAGTTGAGTTAAATGGAGCTCCAGTATAAGAAGCAGAAGGATTTCCATAATACATATAAACAGTTTGATAAGAGTTTGCTTGCACTCTAGTTACATTAACCCACACATTTGCAAAACTAGACGAAATATTGCTTTCAATCCAGTAAGAAATCTCTGTTTCAGTTCCTGAAGTAGAATTGTAGTATGTAAATCTTAGATCTTTGAACGTGGTATTCATGTCAGAATCGTATGTGACATTAACGAAGACTTGATAATTGGTCAGATTATTGGAATTAGCTGAGTTGTTTATTGTTATATTCTTTCTTCTTGTCCAGCTAGAATTCCACCAACTCCCTACGACACCACTAGTGGTATAATTCCTCCAACTTCCTGTTTCATTAGTACTCAGCCAACTCCAATCCAAAGCAGTCTCATCCTTCCCTTGAGCTGTAAGATTGATAGCTTGACCTTGTTGGATAATATTGTCAGTGTCATTAGTTCCTTGGTTCTGCCAGATAGGTGGAGTTACATCAACAGAGAAATATCTTACATCTGATGTGTTGAAGGCATTCAAGCTGTTGTTGCAGTAGAATTTTACACTATGACTTCCAGTTGTCAATCCTGTTAACAAGTAATTCCAGTTTCCTGTCGTGTTGCTCATCGTATAGTTTGTGCTTGAATCCAACTCTGCGCCGCACCAGCTTCCAGCTTTATTCAAACTAACATTAGCCCACACGCTACTAGAACCATAGGATTGATTTAATGGAGAAAGAATTGTGATTAATGGCGGACGTGAGACAGAAAAGCTCATCACATCTGTTACATTCTGATTGTTAGAAGTATCATTGTAATATATTTTCCAAGAAACTAACGTATCATCTGCTACAGAAGAATTGCTCCATGTGAAGTTACTCCAAGTCCATGTGTTTACTGCGTCATTCATATCCATGGGTGAATTGTAGAAATTGTAATTAATTGCTAGAGCATTCAACTGAACTATTCCTGCTGAACTGCTGGTTACATTGATCGGGATGGTGCAGTAACCTTGTGCATCTGCAGTGCATGTTGACAAGTATTCATTCAGTTTGGTTATGTTTAGTGTAGCGGTTTGTGGCGAGTTGCTACTGTTTAATCCGTCTGCATAAGACCAATCATTCACTCCAGTGTTACCAAGATTAATGGTTAGGTTGATTGGATATGTAGTATAACTTGCGTACACACTCCATTTTTCTGATGAACTAGTTCCACCGCTCCATGTGGATGGGAATGAACCATAGCTCAATGATATGTAGTTGCCATCACCTGAACTGCCAACAGTGTAGCTTGGACCCGAATTTACACTATCCCATTGCCATACAAACCAATATGTTCCAGCGTTTAATGTAAGGCTTGTTGGAGTGCCCGAATTGATATTCACTGTGTTCCATGCACTGGCTGTGGCTGCCGTACTACCACTCTCCCACAGTTTTGAACTAGGACCGCTACTGTCAGAATAGATTGCCAAGCGGAAGTTTCCGGTTGAATGAGAGTAAAAACTTACCGAATTAATATTTGCACCATTATCAGATAAAACAGCCTTTGTCGCCTTTGCATAGCCTTTTGTCTGCACATAATAAGAGAAAATAGAATTTTTGTAGACATCAGATGTCATTGTACCAGCGGGATTCGGCCAAGAAGATCCATAGGTTAGACTCTTGTACATTTCCGTACCTCCAGTAGTTACCGTTGCCCAAAAAGTACTAGCCGCTACATCCGCACAAAGCCAGATATATGAACCGGCTGCGAAATAGGCAGGGGTGACAGAACCACCTATCCACCCTACACCATAGCCCGACGAAGAAAGTACTGAAGTAACGAGACTATTCGGTCCTGAAGAATCATCATAGGCACCAACCTGATAATATTCATTGCTTGACAATTTATTGTAGATATAGACCGAATTGATTACCAAATTTACAGGTGCCGTAAATCTATTACAATCCAGAATATTCTTGGATTCATAGGTGTCTCCAACACTCGTGGTACCTACTGTACCAGTCGGATAAGTTGTTGATCCTGTGCTCGTGAGGCCGAATGTTGGGTCTGCAAACCCCAAACTTCTATCAATCAGTTCATTACCAGCATTATCCCTAACAAATAGAGTGACAGTATAAATTTTATTTTCTGTTGAATGAACTAGCCAATCTTTCTGCCAAGTTCCAGAATAAACATTTCCTGATATTTTTTGCAGAGTAACATTCTCAATTCCACCCATGTCAGCAATAATTTCCTTAATTCCGAAATCCGACTTTACCTCAACGGTTACAGTCAAAATATCTCCGGGTTTGACATCTATTTTTGATAGATTTGCAGAAATAATTTCTATAGGCGAACCTTTTAGTGAAGTATTTTGAGTGGGATAATTTATGTTTCCCATTTCACTGTTTCCAAATGTTTTGATAATTTGCTGATGTGGAACAACTTGTGGAGTAATGTTTGTTGAAATAATTTTATTAACAATATTTACAGTATTACCATCAGTTGAATATCTTTCCAAATCATTTCCATTCTTTGGAATATAATATCCTTTTGTTATTAACTCTATTCTTTCTGGATTGATTGGCAGTGGCTCAAACCTTACAAAGTATTCGTCTCCTTTCTTGAGAATTAAGTAATTCTGTTCGTCTTTTAATAATAGTTTATCAATTGGTTTTAGTTCTGTGATGCCATTAGTTGTAGTCACTCTTAGCCTTAGATAGTCTATGTATTCTATTTCGTCAACTTCATTTGTAATTTTTATTTTTGGTTCTTTCATGTGCATTAAAACATTGGTAGAAATACTTTCTTTGTCTTTAGAATCAAACCCAGCGAGTATGTCTGTTTCATAAACATATTCAGAGCCATTCCATGAATATACAAATGGAGAGGAACTTTGCTGATAGCCGCTGACATTAACTTTAGCAGAAGTAACATTAATGTTTTTGGGCAGTTTGATCCACACCGAGACGTTGCTTCCTGCAGCTGAGAAGGAAATGTTCTTAGCAGTAGTTGAATCATTGAATGTTGATAATATTTGAGTGCTAGTATAATTCCTCCAACTTCCACTTTCATTTGTAGCTAGCCAACTCCAGTCCAAAGCAGTCTCATCCTTGCCTTGAGCAGTAAGATTGATGGCTTGTCCTTGCAAAATAGAATTGTCAGTGTCATTCGTTCCTTGGTTCTGCCAGATCGGAGCAGTCACATCAACAGAGAAGTATCTTTTGTCAGTTGAATTCATAACATTAAAAGTGCTGTTGCAGTAGAATTTTACATTATGACTGCCGGTAGTCAAGCTTGTCAATTGATAATTCCAATTACCAGTAGAATTGCTCATTGTATAATTGGTTGTTGAATCTAGTTCTGCACCACACCATGATGCTGTTTTGTTAAGGGTTGCATTAGCCCAGACTGATGATATTGCATAACTTTGATTGAGTGGTGATAATATTGAAATCAATGGTGGTCGTGAGACAGCAAAGTTCATTGTGTTTGTTACATTCTCATTCCCAGAAGTATCATTGTAATAAATTTTCCACGAGATTAATGAATCATCTGGCACAGAAGAATTGCTCCAAGTGAAATTGGACCACTGCCATTGATTGTTTTTAGTCATGTTCATTGGCGAGTTGTAATTTCCTCCTCCGCCTCCAGTAGCATTGTAATTAACAGTAACATTATACAATTGAGGAGTGTAAGAAGTGTTGTCAGTTTCAAAATTTGCTTTCCACTGGAAGTATCTGTTGTTCTGTTCCTGTAGAGTTGATAATGTTGCGTTAGTGTATGTGTTATTCCAATTTTCGCCAGAGCAAGCAGCATCATCACAGCTTCTTGTCGTTATGTTTAATCTCAATGCTCCTCGTTTGTAATGGTTTAAAATTTCTGTTGCTGACAAAGTTCTATTCCAGATTGCTACTTCATCTATTATTCCTGTAAGATCAGTCCAACCAGACAATCCTCCTCCAATGTAGAGAGTACTTTGTGCATTGAGTGCTGTAGTAGTAGAAGCAGTACTACTAAGCACTCCATTAACATAGATTTTTGTTCCTGTAGAGTCCCATGTGCCCACAACATGATACCATGTTCCTGTAGTTACAGTAGCACTACAAATTGAAACGGTGGGCCCCCAAGAACCATCGTTATCCACCCAGAATTGGAAAGCTGTAGGACAACCAACTGTCTCGACTTGGATTCCATACGATAATCCAGTACCACCACCACTATTTGATTTTATCACTACTGTTTGCTCATCTATTAGTGAAGACAATCTTACCCAAGCAGCTACTGTTCCAGAACTAGTCAAAACTAACGAAGGACTATCACCTCTAAATATGTAATCACCACTTCCATCAAAACTCAAAGCTGTATTGAATTTACCACTTGCTCCATATGTTGCTCCAGTAACAGTTCCATTATTTCCACTTCCAGAAGTATCTACTATCGTTCCAGAAGCTTCATTCATGTGCATCAGCAAAACATTTCCAGTCATGTTCGCTCCGCCCAAAACACTCTCAATTCTTTTATTGTCAGGAAGTTCTTCACCATAAGGAACTCCTTCTGTCCAAGAAATGTTGTTCCATTGAGCAGTTGAACTAGCATCAAAAACTTTTGAAATATAATTACCAGAAGAATAGTAAGTAGCAGTTCCATTGTAACCTGAACCTGGGTTTGTTGTTCCTGATATGATATTGTAATCTAAACGTATTCTACCATTTCCACCAGCACCTCCACCACTGCTCCCTGTTCCAGTGCCACCAGCACCACCAGTGGCATTAACAAGATTTGTGCCTAATGTCATCAGGTTTGTTATTAAATATATTGAACCACCTGCTCCCCCCCCACCTGCATCATCGTCACCATCTAAACCACTAGTACCTACTCCTCCATTCGCAGAAATTGGTCCAGAAGCAGTTATATTATTTGCTGCAACGAATATTATGCCCCCACTTATACCACCATTTCTTCCTGGAGTGTATTTACAACCACCTGCTCCACCTCCACCTCCAAAATTCAATTTTGATAGGTCCGATGAGCCGATTATTGAACCTCCAGTACCGCCTGAACATCCACCTACAATAGCATTGCCACCATTTCCTCCAGATGTAGCATAACCACCACCAGCACCACCAGAAGCATAACAATTAGGATATTTTTGTCCACCTCCACCACCTTCTACATTATTGGTAACACCACTAGCAGATCCATATCCTTTACTCGATTCTCCTTGTCTTCCATAAGTATATTCACCACAACTAGGATTATCACCACCTCTGTAACCCTTTCCATTAACAGTAATATTTGCACCAGAATTAACAGTTACAGTTCCAGTAGCCCTGAATACAACTATTCCTCCTCTAAATCCGTCCCATGTTGTAGCAGTAATAGATCCACCAGAATTGATTGTAACATTCGTATACTGAGGAACCCGGACAATCTGAGTAACAGTAGCAGTAGTAGAATTGAATGTTCCTGAATAGTAAGCATTACTCAAACCAGATGACAAAGTAATTACATTACCAGATTTAGAACTGATATTCTTGAATTCATAAGTTCCAGCTATTCCATTTGAATTGTTCTGCATTTGGATAATTAGTATTTCATCTCCAGCAGAGAAGGCAGAAGCATCACCAACACCAATGACAGTGTTACCAACAGAAAGACTTGTGTTACTTACTTGAGTGTAATTGTTAACGACATAATTAGCAGTAGTGACAGTCAAAGCACCATCTGAACCATCACCAAGGAAACTGTACTGTAATTGAACATATCCATTTGTTGCATTATAAAATGTTTGGTTATAAGTTCCTAGATTGAAATCTGATTGAGTAGCAGTAATCCAATTAGCAAATGTACCAATTCCAATAGTAGTGTAATTCTTCCATACACCAGTTTCATTCGTACTTAACCAAGCCCAATCCAAAGCAGTCTCATCCTTTCCCTGAGCAGTTAAATTAATTGCTTGGCCTTGCAGAATAATGTTGTCAGTGTCATTCGTTCCTTGGTTCTGCCAGATCGGAGCAGCAAAATCACCAACAGTTACGTAATATGTTGTCGAATTGGAAGAATAGTTTTGAGCACCAGTAGTGTTGCCTGTGTAAGAATGAACTCCGACAGATAGTGTGGTTGTGTTTGGATTACTTACAAGAGAGTTGTCCAAGTACAAGTTAGCCGTTCCGCCATTAGAATTTGTCATCGTAATATTGGCAGTTATTTGAGTGCCAGTTGATATTGTCATGTTTTGATTTTTGTATTCCCCTGTTGAATTGATGAAGTAAATGTCAATCGGGTTGGGTAATGGAGTTACGTTTAATGGTAACAATAAGTTTGAAGTTGTATAGTTCTGTCCTTCACTAGCTCTTGCAGAATAATAATGATATCCTGCTGGCAGAACATTTGTTTCATTGTTGAATCCAGCTTGAGTACAGTTGTTTCCATACTGGCAGAGAATTTCTGCAGCTGAGAGAGCACGAGGATAAATATGATATTCATCAACTGTTCCATTAATAGCCCCCCAAGAAATGCTTATGTAAAGAGGTGAGGCATAATTTGGAAGTGTTTGAGTGAAACTTTGCGAAGCACCGAGCTGAGTACCGTTTTGGAAAATATACATTGTGTTGCCTGAACGGACAAGTGCCATATGATACCATGTTCCAGTAGAAAGAGTGGTAGTCCGACTCCAACTATAATCACTGCTAGCGATTTTGTTTTGAACTTGCCAAGAATTACCATTCCACAATAAAAAGTAAAAGTAATTGTTACTATCCTGCCATTGCCCATAGAATAATTGATTTTGTGATAGTTGAAGCGAATTAAGGTTAACCCAAAAATCTATTGTGAAGTCTCCTGAGCCGAAATACCAGTTATCGCTATCAGGAATTAAAATATAATCATTCACTCCATCAAAACCTAAACCATTTCCATATTTACCAGTAGTCCAACCAGAAGGAACACCAGCTGTATGATTCCAGTTATCACCTGTATTGTTCATGTTTGTTAATGTTCCAGTATTTCCATTTCCACTGCTATCAACTGCAGTATTGCCAGAACCTTCATCAAAATGCCACACACCAGCTACTGTTCCGTTGCGGAAGAAATCATAATTAACATCCGAGTCACCAGTATTATTTTCTGAGAAAGTGAAGTTGGTTTGAGTTCCATAAGCAACATTTGATTCATATAATTCTTTTATTTCATCAGCTGTCAAACTTCTGTTCCAGATTTGGACTTCATCAATTGTACCATTAAAGAAATAACCTCCAGAGGTAGATCCTATTGCAACAGGAGCCGTGGTTTTGTTTATTACTCCTGTTTTACTTGATGGTGTAGAAGGAATTCCGTTTCTGTAAAGTATCATATGTGAACTATTGTAAACGAATGCCACAAAAGTCCATTCGTTTAAATTAAATCCGCTCATAGTAATATCAGTTCTTCCTGTTGATGTCCATAGAGCTGCTTTGAATGAAGTAGCATCATTCATTCCAAAATACCAACTTCTTTCAGAACCACCATTGTCTTTTGAGACGAACGCTAGCGCATAACTTCCATTATAACTATTAACCCAAGCAGTCACAGTTAGGGCTGATACATTGTCTGCGAAATTAGCATTGGTTGTTACATAATCATTCACTCCATCAAACTGCATCGCCTTACCAAATCTTCCACCAGTCGGACCAGAAGTTGCATTACCAGCATTATTCATGTTTGTTAATGTTCCAGTATTGTTCCAGCCAGAATAATCTGTAGCATAACCTAAACTTTCGTTTTCAAACCTCCAGTATCCAACCAATCCAGAAGTATTCACAGCAGCAGTATTGTTGTTCAGTATAAGAACTGGTTGTGTTTTGTTAATTGTAAAATACCAAGTATTGGAAACATTCCAATTGTTTAATGTATCATTTGCATAAGATTTCCAATAGAAAGTTCCAGCCGGAAGAGTATTGTTGTAATTGTAAACATTTGTTGCGATTGAAGTCATGGTGTAATTAGCAGGCGAACCTGAAATGTTCGATTCAAAGAATGCCGTGCTCACTGCAGAACTATCAGTCCACGTGATGTTGAACTGACTTAAGGTAGTTGGAGAATATGTAGGAACTATGCTCGTCGAATTAGAAGACCATGTCGGTGCAGCGTTGTCTGTCAATGTTAAAACAACTAAATTGTTTGATGTTAGATTTACAGTAGTTGAATTGTTTGTAAAGCCTGTCTTGCTTGCATTTACAGTATAATTAGTGAAGTAGAGATATCCTGTAGTAGAATTGTAAGTCCAATTGCCCATGAATTGAGACAATGCCTGCTGTGAAATGTAACCAGAAGAATTGGTTGTTGCAGTGAAGTTGCTCGTAGGATTTTCTGTGTTTGCTACTGCATCTGTGTCATTACCAAAAACATTTGCTGAATTCAAAGGATTGCCAAAAGTATCGTTTACATAAACGTCCAAGTAGTATTGGTTGTAGATTTTTATGTTGCTTGATTCATTGAATTTAATGTCTGTTTTGTTGTAAGTTGTATTTATCAGATAGTTGATTTGGTTGCCAGTTCCAGATACAAAAATATCATAGTAGTTAGTTGAATTCAAGATACAATTGGAAATTCTGTTGTTATTTCCGCCACTTATTTGAATAGCAGAAGGAATACTGTCGCCACCCCATAATGAAGATGATGTTTCCATAGTGGTCGAGCTTGCTGCTGTTGTCGTAATGTTGCAAGAAGTTATGTTTGTATTATTGCTATTGTATAAAGTAATTCCACGGCCAGCAGTACCAGCTGTTGTTATGTTTGTATCGAAAATATTATTATAATTACTTCCTGTATTAATCCAAATTCCAGTCCCACCACCGGTAGAAGTCCTTATTATGTTTGAGGATATTGTATTATAGTCCGAACTGCCTTCTAAGTCTATACCCCAATTAGTGCCCGTTCCAGTGATTGTTATGTTGTTATTAGTTATGTTGTTGTAATTTCCTGAACTTAATGCAATTCCATAGCTCCTATCGCTTCCAGAAGTTGAGATATTGTTGTTATAAATTGTATTGTTACCGCTTGAGCTGATGAACCATATCGCATAGGTTCTTGTTGTTATGTTGCTGTTGGTTATAGTAGAATTTGTTGTTGAGATAAACAATATTCCCGATTCGTTAAAAGCAGAATTAGTTATTGTCATGTTAAAGGAATTTGCAAGTATCAACTCACCGTAAGTTGTAGCAGTTATGGTTGAATTCTGCAAAGTTTTGTTGTATATGATTGGTTTGCCATTGTAGTTGTTGTTATCTATCACAACAGTGTTGTAATACGCATTAGGATATATCGGAACATATCCCCCTGTGCTTGTTATGTTGTTGTTTTTAATCGTGTTGTTGTTTGCAGCAATGTAAATTCCAAGAGAGCTTGTAGCGTCATAACTAATGTTGTTGCTGTCTATTGTATTGTTTGTTGAAACTGAGCCAGAAAGATAAACAGTGTATACACCATAAGAACGAGATGTTATGTTGTTTCCATAAATTGTGTTATTAGCAGAATTTTGAATATAGACTGGATAATTGCTGTTTATATTTGCCATTCTTATCGTATTGTTTGCTACAGTAGTGTAATTTCCAGTAATCCAAACCACATGCTGACTCGTAGCAGTACCATTGTAAGCTATAGTCAAATTAGAAACTGTCGCGCCGTTAGCATTTATCAACAGACTTGTTCCTGTGGAATTGATTGTTGGTGGTGTGGAAGAATTAGAACTAAGAGTAATTGATCTATTCAAAACAACATTCTCATTGAACCATTTTGGTTTGAGTATTAATACAGTCTGACCATTAGTTGCTGCATTAATTGCACTTTGAATAGTTTGATAGCAAGTCTGAGTTTCTTTGATTACTGCATAGCATGGTGGGTTTAAAGTTATTGTTGTATTTGCGTTCTGATATTCTGATGCATTATAGTATAATGTGCTATTATTTGTGATATTTGTTTTCGGATAATATGTCCCTGCTGCTAAACCAGTAGTATCCCAGTTCCATACAGCATAACCAGATGAATTTGTATAGTTTGTTCCTAATAATGTGCTTTGTGAAGAATTTTCCAAATAAAAGTTAACTGGATAGTTTTGTATCGGGCCTGAGCCAGTGATGTTAGTATCATTGACAAATGCTAATAGTTGAATGGCATCTTCTACTCTGAAAGAACTTCCAGTAGAAGGAGATGTCCAAGTTATGTTGCTCCAACCATACATTGTGAAGTTACCAAGGAAATTGCACCCAGCACAATTAGTTCCATTTATGTTATTACTGTAGAAATCTGCTCCATAAATTACCCAACCTATAACTCTTGGATTACCAGTTACATTTCTCCAAGTGAAATTGGCAAGAGTCGGACCAACTCCAGATAAAGTTACATTGGAGTTATAAGTTCCATCTGTATAATTTTTGTAAGCACCAGTTTCGTTTGTAGAAAGTGTTGCGTTTGCTAATCCTCTGTCATCAGACCATAAAGCAGAAATATTTACATATTCTTCTCTGTGAGGATTTGAGACATTTTGCTGAGCATTAGTCCATAATGGGGGAGTTGTATCTGGAACAAGAGCATTATAAGAATAACTGAAATCTCTGGCGCTTAATAAAGATACACCAGAACCAAAGTTAGTTGCAATCAGAGACCAAGCATTACTACTCCACCTATAAGCACATTTTGTGTGAGTTGTTAGTGTTGAAACGACAAGAAATGCGTCGCTTGAAAATGGGTCTCTGTATAAATTGATGAAATCCAATGTTTCAGTGCTGTAACAGGCGCTCGCCACCACGTCTGCTACGGCAGTGCAAGAATTTGCAGCAGTGCAAACTACATATCTTGGCCTAGTTGTAAACCCAGCTGCTGCATCGTTGTAAACAACTATAAAATGGGTCGAGTTGATTCCCACGACGCTTATAGGCATGTCTCCTGTGGTTGTTGATGCAGCATCTGCCCCCGCAGCAGACCAAGTATTGGCTGTTGTATTAAAAGTAAACCAATTTAGGTCACCAGTACTTTGCAATTCTAGAGTGCCTATAGCAATGGAGCTTGTATTCGGAATGGGAGATAACTGAATGGCAATATTTGCAGAACCAACGTCTGTTGAAGCAACTACAGAAGAACACCAAGCTCCTGCAGTCCACCTGCAAGCAGACATCGCACCAGGACTTCCGCTCTCAAATACAACCAACCCATCTCCATTAGCTGACCATTCGACATCAAATATCTTTGTTGTGTAAACTACAGAAGGTTTCCAGCTCTTGACTGTGGAGTCAATCCACGAGGAAGTTGTGCCGTTCCAAATCTCAACGCATATAGCTCCTGTAGTTGCGTTCAATGACCCCATCAAAATCTCGTCTGTAGAAGAATTTCTGGCAGCGAGTTCTGTCCAAAGGGGAACTCCAGGACAGTTAGGAACCAACTGGTCTGATGTGAATACATAAGCCGTTCCATTCCATATGTTGTAATTAAGTCGAGTGCCGTTGTTGTAAACAATCAAAGCATCTCCAGAATTTTGTTCATAGGCTATACTAAATCCCTGGTATGCATCGTTCGTTGTTCCTAAAGCGGTTGTCATGTTCATCGCATTGCCCCAAGTATTTGTCGCCCAATTGTAAACCTGGGTTGATATTATTCCTAAAGTGTCAGTATCAACTATAGTTCCCATTATGCTTTCATTTCTAGTTGAAGAAGATCTTACAACAACCCATTCAGGATTTGCAATGACACCCAATGCATTTTGTTGAGAGCCAAGATTTGTTGAATCAAATATTTTATATCTCGGTGTTGTAGCTGGAGCAGGTGTGGTATTGAAATAACCAACTATTCCTATTGATGAACTGGCAGCAAGTGATATTTGTATGAATAAATTAAAAGTAAATATTAAAGAAATCAAAATCAAAATCAAAAATTTCAAAATCTTCATTTTATCTTCCTTTTTAATTTTTCAAGAAATTCTTTTTCCTTAACAGGCTTGGTTGATGTAGAAAGATAACAAAGAGAAACAACACCAATTCTTCTCTGATTTACAGTTCCTTCCTTTACAAGACCGAAAATATATTTAGAAACAGTATTTCTGTGGACTCCTATATGTCTCGAAATATCAGCTATAGTGACTCCATCTCTGTTCTTCGAGAGTACTTTCAGTATCTTCTCTTCTATGTGGTTCTTCATAGATACTTCCTATGCATAATGTTGTGCAACATGCTGTGCATAATGTTGTTTATAATATACAATTTTTGTGTCGATGCTCATAAGATATCCAAGTATTTGTGCCGTCTTTTAGAAGCCACTTTATAATGCATTTTCAAGCCAAATTAGCGCACTTTACGGCATTATCTATTTGATAGGAGTTTTTCTCTCAGGAAGAGCTAAGTGTCGAAAATCGACAGTTGATAAGTTTATATCAACTCAAACAAATTTTAATTATATGTTTAATTCTGAAGAAAAAGTGAAAAAAGATCAAATTAAATTTTTATTAGAAATCAAACCTATGTTGCAAACAACTTTTAATCCTCAAAAAATCGAAAAAACTGAAGAATTTCAGAATACTGATGATGATTTTGTTAATAAATTAAATGAATTGACTCAGCGAATCGATGCAATCGAAGAAAAATTTGATCAAGAAAAGGAAGAGACCATTAGAAAAAGTAAATGGAAGGAACAAATTATTTCTTTGCTTGAACAACACAAAAAACTTTCATCTTCCGAGCTCAGCAGTTTAGTAAATTTGTCCAGAACAAGGTGCAATGAATATTTCAGAGAACTGTTGAAAGAAGGTTTGGTTGAAGGAGTGCTTGTTGGCAGAAAGAAATATTATAAACTTGTGAAAAAATGACAAGAACAATTGGCGTATTAGCGGGCAAAGGCGGAGTCGGCAAAACAACTATAGCAATAAACTTAGCATGCATGTTAGGTTTGCTTAATAAAAAAGTGACTTTAATTGATTTTAATTTTACAACATCGCATCTTGCAATTGAGCTTGGAATTATTCCGAACGCAACTTTGAATAATGTATTAAGAAATGAAACTGATTTAAAAAATGCTTTGTATTCTGTCTTTGGCGTAAATATTCTTCCAGCATCATTAAATCTTTCCGAGCTTGAAAATATTGAAACATCAGATCTTAAATCAAAAATAAAGAATTTGCTAAACGATTCTGAAATTGTTTTTCTTGATTCTGCTCCCGGATTTGGCCGAGAAGCTCTTTTGGCAATGCAGACAAGCGACGAAGTTATATTTGTTGTAAATCCTACGCAAGCAGCAATCACAGATGTAATGAAATGCAAGCAGTTAGCTCTTCAATTAGGTGTAATCCCGCTGGGAATTGTTGTCAACAAGTACAAAAATAAAAAATTTGAATTGCGGCCAAATGAGATTGCTAATTTAGTCGAACTTCCATTACTTGCTGTGATAAAAGAGAATGAAGATTTTCTAGAAAGCGAAGCAGCAAGAATTCCTCTGGTATTTTATAAAAAAAGTGAGAGAGAAGAATTCTTTAAGTTAGCATGTCATCTAACAGGAATTGAATATATAGAGCCTAGTTTTTTAAGAAAATTGTTATCAAGATTCATTTGATCTTCTGCTAGGAAATGGCTTATTAATTTAAGCCCTTCAATTAAATAAAAGAGGTTTCAGAATGAGCGAAAAAGAACTTCAGGAAAAAATAATGGTTTACAGAATTGTTGAGTCAAGAATAGATGCTTTAATTAGGCAGAGAGATCTTTTTCTGAATAAACTTCTTGAGCTGCAGAATAGTATTGCAAGCATAGATGAAATCGCCAAAAGCAATGAAGAAATTCTTTTTCCCATAGGAAGCGATGCTTATTCTTTCGGAAAAGTTGTTGATAAAAATAAAATTATTGTAGAAATCGGGGCTGGAGTTGCGCTTGAGAAGAATTTCGAAGAAGCAAAAGAAATAATTCAAAAAAGAAAAGCAGATATCGGAACAGCAGTTAAAGCAATTCAAGAGGATGTTCAAAAACTATCCCAGTCTTTGTCTTCTTTGGAATTAGAAATTCGAAGCCTTGCGGAAAAGAAAGAAGCTGGTTGAAATGTTCGGATTTTTAAAAGACAAAATTAAGAAAGCAATACAGTCTATTTCTGAAAAAATCGAGAAGAAAGAAGAAGCGAAAGAAGAAATTCAGCAAATTTCAGTAGAAGAAAAGCCAGTTGAAATAAAAGAAGTAATCAAAGAACCTGCTGTCGAAAAACCCATAGAAATTAAAGAGGAAATTGCTGAAGAAAAAATTGAACAGGCGATAGAAGAGAAAAATGTTGAGGAGTTAAAGCAAGGAAGAATACCCGGATTAAAACCTGAATTGAAAGTTGCGGAAGAAATCAAACCACAGCTCGAAAAAGCTAAAATTGAAATCGAAGAAAAAGTCGAAGAAAAACCAAAGGAAGAAAAGAAGGGATTTTTCAAAAGAATAGTTGAAAAAATTGTAAAGCCAGTTGTAAAAAAAGTTGTGGAGAAAAAACTCAGTGAAGAAGATGTAATGCCGATTCTTGCTGAAATGGAAACTGGGATGATTGAGGCGGATGTTGCTTATGACGTTGCTGAAAAAATTAAAAATGATTTGAAAAACGATTTAGTTAACCAGCCAATAAAAAGAGGAACAGAGAATGAAATAGTTGTTTCTTCTTTGAAAAAAAGTTTGCTGGAAATTCTTTCAGTTCCCGACATCGACCTAGTTTCTGTCAATAAAAAACCATATTTGATAGCTTTTCTTGGTTTCAATGGATCTGGAAAGACTACTAGCTTGGCGAAAGTTGCTAGCTGGCTGAAGAAAAGCAATAAAACTTGTGTTTTTGCTGCTGCAGACACTTTCAGAGCTGGCGCTGAAGAGCAATTGGAAGAGCATGCCAAAAGAATTGGTGTAAAAGTTATCAAGCACAAATATGGAGCTGATCCTGCTGCTGTTATTTTTGATGCCGTAGAACATGCGAAAGCAAATGGAATAGATTTCGTTCTCGCAGACACTGCTGGAAGAGCGCATACAAACAAAAACCTGATGGATCAAATGCAAAAGATTGTTAGGGTGAACAAGCCTGATCTTAAAATTCTGGTAATCGATTCTCTGACTGGAAATGATGCGCTAATTCAAGCAAAAATGTTTAATGAAATTGGAGTTGACGGACTGATTTTCACAAAAGTTGATGTGAATGAGAAGGGAGGAGCTATTCTTTCTGTTACATACGAGCTGAAAAAGCCGATTTTGTTCTTAGGTTTAGGTCAGGAATACAAAGATTTTGAGAAATTTGATAAAGAAAAGTTTGTAAATCTTCTTTTGAGTTAAGTATATTAAAGTTGATTTTGTAGTTTGATATTATGTTTGATTCATTGCACAAAGGTTTGAGCGGGTTAATAAGAAAATTGACAACTGGGACTGTAGACAAGAAAGCAGTAGAAGAAATTCTTGTCGATTTAAAAAGAATTTTGCTTCAGTCAGATGTTGATGTAAAACTAGCTGATGAATTGATTGAAAAAATCAGGAAAAAGACTTTGGAAGAAAAAATTCCTGCAGGAATGACACTAAGAGAGCATGTAATAAAAACGATTTACAATGAATTAGTTGTTTTGCTTGGAGGAAAGCCTGAGAGTCTTTTAGGAAAGAAAAGAATAATGCTTGTTGGTTTGTTTGGTTCTGGAAAAACTACTACAGCAGGAAAATTGGCAAAATATTTTTCAAAGCAAGGATTACGTCCAGCATTGGTTACAGCCGACTTCCACAGACCAGCAGCTTTAGACCAGCTTGCGCAAATAGGGAAGCAAATCAACGTCCCAGTTTTTTATGAAAAAGATCCTTATACTTCAGTTAAAAAAGGTTTGGAAAAATTTGCAAAATATGATACAATAATTTTTGATACAGCTGGAAGAAATGCTCTTGATGCACAGCTAGCCGAAGAATTAAAAAAACTTAAAGAACTGATTAAACCAGACGAAGTCTTGCTTGTCATTCCAGCAGATTTAGGAAAAGTTGCTAGAATACAAGCAGAAGAATTTCACAAACTTGCTGGAGTAACAGGAGTAATTATTACAAAAATGGATGGAACAGCAAAAGCAGGAGGAAGTCTGGCAGCAACTTCAGTAACAAATGCAAAAGTAAAATTCATTGGAGTTGGAGAAAAAATTGAAGCGCTTGAGCTTTACGACCCACAAAGATTTGTTTCTCGTTTGTTAGGGCTTGGTGATTTGGAAACACTTTTGGAAAAAGCAAAAGAAGCAGAAATAAAACCAGAAACTGCTGAAAAAATGCTCGAAGGAAAGTTTACTTTGACTGATTTTATGGAGCAAATTGAAAGTCTGAGCAAAATGGGAAGTTTATCAGGTTTGGCAAAAATGATACCTGGATTAAGCATGGCTGGAATACCTGATGAATTACTAGAAATGCAAGAAGGTAAATTAAAAAAATTTAAGTTCATTATTCAATCGCTGACAAAAAAAGAAAGAGAAAATCCTGATATTATTGATGCATCAAGAATCAAAAGATGCGCTAAAGGAGCTGGTGTTTCAGAGAGCGATGTTAGGGATTTGCTAAAACAATATGAACAAATGAAAAAAGTTTCAAAAATGTTTTCCGGAAGAGGACAAAAAAATTTAATGAATTTGATGAAAAGATTTGGTGGAAAACTACCATTTTAATCAGTTGAATTATTTTTTACTTCATTGGCATGAGAAAACTTTATATGTTAAAAATTCTAATACTGAACAGCTGTTCAGTGATAAAATGCCAAAGAAAGGACCGGATGCTAAAAAATTGAACAAAATAATAAATATTTTGAAATCTGTTGAATCAAATGGAATATGGATTCGCGAATTAGCAAGGCAAAGTAATTTGCCTCTTTCTACAATCCATCTATACATTAATAAATTCTTAGAAGACAAAGTTGAAACTAAAGCCGTGAGAATAGGAAAGTTTACTCATAGTCAAATGAAAATAATTAAATTAAAAGTGATTAAGTGAAAGTAGAAGAAAAGGCAATTGAAATTTTGAAAGATCCTATATGTGACAATTGTTTAGGTAGATCTTGGGCAGGGCTTCTCTCTGGTTATTCTAATGAAGAAAGAGGAAAAATTATCAGAAGTTTTGTTGCTTTTCTTCTCGATTCTGACGAAAAGATTGATGTTTACATGAATAATTTCTATGATTTTAAATTCAGAAATCTGAAAGTTACGCTACAAAAACCAGAAAAATGCAAAATCTGTAAAAATTTTTTTCATGAAAAATTAGAAGATAAAGCTGATGAAATAATTAAAAAACTAAATGAAATTGAGTTAGATACCTTTCAGATTGGGACAATTCCTTCTAGCGAAATGGCTAATGAAGAAGAAAAATTAGTCGACAAAATTGGCGGCGATTTTACAGAACCAATCAAGACTGAAATCAATCGAGAAATTGGAAAAACAATCGAACGAAAAACTAAAAAAACATTTTCTGCAAAAAATCCTGATGTCACAATTATTCTTGATTTACAAAATAATAGAATAAAAACCGAAGTTCGCAGTTTGTATATTTTCGGAAAGTATCAGAAATTGAAAAGAGGAATTCCTCAAACAAAATGGGTTTGTCCGGATTGCAATGGAAAAGGCTGCATAAAGTGCAAAGGAACTGGCAAATTGTATAAAACTTCAGTTCAGGAAGAGATTGAAAAGAACTTTTTGAAAGCTGCGGAAAGCAAAAAATCAAAATTTCATGGAGCTGGGAGAGAAGATATTAATGCGAGAAATTTGGATTGGAGACCTTTTGTTATCGAATTAGTTAAGCCAAACAAAAGAAAAATTGATTTGAAGAAAATCGAGAAAATCGCAAACAAATCAAAAAAAGTGAAAATAAAAAATCTGAAAACTGTTGACAAAAATTTAGTGAACGAAATAAAATTCGCAAAAATTGACAAAACTTATGCTGCGGAAGTAGTTTTTTCAAAAAATATTGACAAGAAGAAGCTGAAAGAATTGAAAAAACTGAACAAAACAGCAATAATGCAGCAAACTCCGACTAGAGTTGTCCACAGAAGAGCTAATATTATAAGAAAAAGAATGCTAAAGCAGATTTCTTGGAGGTTAATTAACAAAAAGAAAATAATTTTCAAGATTAAGGGAGAAAGCGGTCTTTACATAAAGGAACTAATAACTGGAGACGAAGGAAGAACAAAACCAAATATTTCTGAGATTTTAGGCAATAAAGTAAAGAAGATAAGTTTAGATGTTATAAAAATACATTACAAGAATATTTAGTGAGCTGTTTTAGATTTAAATAACCTTGTATCTAGCAAGAAAATCCCTAACATCATTTGCATTATGCCCAACTTTTTTTGGTACTTCTCCACCACAGAACGGACAATAGAATACAGTAAGAGGTCCTACATCCGTGCCATGCGTCATGAAATAGTGTATACTGGTATTGAAAAAGTCTGGATCTTTTCTTGGAAAAGTCGATATCAAACCCGCAGCCTGAATATTTATGAATTTATTTAAGTGCAACTTGCATTACTGGACAATATGCAGGTGGTTCAGTAGAGCATTTTTCTTCAGGCATAAGTCATCACTGCCAATTACTAATAATCTAAAAACATTTAAGTTTACAAAATTTTAACTTGAATAGAAGTGAATACGAATGACAAAGAAATCAAGAGGATTTAGAGCAAAAACTAGGTTCAAATTAAGGCAAAAGCCAGCATATAGACCACCTATTAACAAATTTCTTAGAGAATTCAAGAAAAATCAGACTGTGGTAATTCTACAAGAACCAGCCTCGCAGAAAGGAATGCCGCACCCACGTTTTAAAGGAAAGACTGGAAAAATAATTGAAAAGAGGGGAAAAAGTTATATTATTCAAATCTTAGATGGTAATAAGGCAAAAAAGCTGATAGCCCGTCCAGAGCATCTAAAGGCGATATAAAATGAATGTTTTAGAGGAAAAAGTAATTACAGATACGGAAGCAAAAGAATTGCTCGAAAAAAGAGAGAAAGAGTCAGAACTAAAGTTCGAGCAAAAGAATGCTGTGGAAATCCTAAGAAAGTTTGCGAATGTGGAAAAAGAAAAGATTGACAAACTTGTTGAAGAGCTCAAAACCATTGAACATTTACGTGAAAAGCATATTATTGCTATAGCTAATTTTCTTCCCGAAGACAAAGATGACCTTCGAGTAGTATTGCATAAAGAATATACAAATTTCACTCCAGAAGAGATTGAAAAAATTCTTCAAATTATAAAAAATAATATCTGAATCCTGCGGTGATTCTATGATGAAAGATGATTATGCAATAGTATTGGATTTTCTTGCTAGAGGAAAGTCTGGTGACAGAAAAGCTGAGCCAGTCGCGCAAGTTTTAGGTGAAAAATTCTTCAGTTTGCTAGAGATAGTTATCAAGCCAAGCATTGTTGTGAAACCAAGAGATAAAATTTACATCGGAGACCAATCAAGAGAGCAAGTGGAATACATAAGAGGAAGAATAAATTATTCAGATTTGACTAGTTATGCGAAAACTGAATTGGAAGAAGTGCTAACAGATTTTGTTACTAAAGATGAAAAAAGATTTGTCGAATTTTTCAACAAAGCTGGTCCGATTACAACTCGTTTGCACAGCTTAGAACTGCTTCCAGGAATTGGAAAAAAACACATGTGGGATGTCATAAATCAAAGAAAGAAAAAACCTTTTGAGAATTTTGCAGATTTGCAGCAAAGAGTTGAGATGCTGCCAGATCCAAAAAGAATTTTGATAAGAAGAATGATTGATGAGTTCGAAGGAAAAGATAGGTATCGCTTGATTGTTGGAAGTGGAATATTTTAATTCCTAATTATTTTTCCAAACAAAAATTTAAACCAACATTTTCTTGAGATCTTGAAGAGAATCAATTAATGTGACATCGGGACCGAAATTAATTTCTCTATTGTAATTTCTTCTTAAAATTACTGCAGGAATATCTGCTTTTTTCGCGCTCAAAGCATCTTCATATCCATCACCTAGATAAATTGCTTCTGTATTTCTTGCTTCAAGCTGATGTTGGCATACAAACACTGAAATACCAAATGGTTTATGCATAATTATGTCATCCGGATCGTTAGGAACAACAGATTTGAATTCAATGCCAGGAAACTTTCTTTTTATCTCTTTTATTTCTGCATAAGCTATATCTGGCAGAGTATTCGTATCTATCCCAATTCTCATTCCCTTTGTTTGCTGTAGCTCTCTCAAAACTTCAACATCAGGGTCGACTTCCATAAAAGCAACTCTTATTTCTGGTGTATCAACTCTCCAGAATATTTCCCAAAAATCCATATAAGGAATTCCCAGAGTTCTCGATATCAATTTATCTCTGTTACTACCGTACCAAAATTTTCTGGCAAATTCTGCATCATAAGGACGACCAAGTTGTCTTAATGTTTCTCCAACGGTTATTGACAAGAATGCAGGTTTTTGCCATACCAAAGTACCATCAAGATCTGAAATAATTGTGTACACATTACTGAACTTCATTTTGAGCAATTAGTTAGAAAAAGTTAAATAAACAATTTAAAGACTTCTAGTAATTCCAGTAACTTCTACTTCGCCCACACCTTTGATTGAACGCAGTTGCTTTTCAACAGCATCAAGCGTCCCTTCAGCATCTTCAACAATTTTCACAATATGAATTGCAACTAAACCAAAGGCTATATCTTCGCGCGACATTTTCTGTGGCTTAATTTTTTCCTTTATTTCACTTTCAATTTTATCTAAATTTTCTTCAACAGTAGCAGGCATTACTTTGAATCCAACAATTACATCAGCCATACTAAGGACCTACAAAATTACATTCTCCGCAAACGTAAGAATTGCTAGAAGTTTTACAAGTGTAACAGCGCACAATTTCACTTTTTCCACAATTCGGACAACTAAAATGTACAAAATTCTTTTTAGCAATTACGTTAATTCCACAGCTACTGCATTTAAACATTCCGACACCTTTCTATAAGTTAGAATGCCAAATCATTTAAAGCTTACAAAAAATTACTTTCAAGTAGCCCCTATCGGCTAGCTTGGATAGGCCACGAGCTTGCGGAGCTTGGAACCTGGGTTCAAATCCCAGTGGGGGCATCAATTTTTTATTTTTACTTCCATGAAATCGTAAGCAACTTTAGAATTTTTGAAAACTTTTTTCGCAGCTTTCTCTATTTCACTTGGATCTTTATATCTTCTGCTAATGTTCGTTAGAATTAACTGCTTTACTTTGGCTCTTTTTGCAATTATAGCAGCTTGCTTTACATCTGCATGAGCTTTTCCTTTAACCTCATCAACTTCAAGAAAAGTAGAATCATGAATGAGAATATCAGCATCTTGCGAAATTTTTACAACATTATCGTTAGGCATTGTGTCTCCTGTGTAAACTACTTTCAAACCTTTAGTAATTCTTGCTACATCTTCTAGTTTCACTTTCATTCCTTTTGCTTCAACAACTCCTTTCTTTTTCAATTCTTTCAACCAAGGTCCTCTTTTCAGTTCCAATTTTTTCAGCAATTTCAAATCTATGTTCGATTTGTCATTTTCCTTAAAACAAAATGCAACAGCAGGCACTGTATGCAGCACAGGAATTGAGAAAACTTTGTATTCTTCGCCAGAATCTATTTCATGTATTTCGCTTCCTTCATAAGGAATATTTGTCGCAATTATAGGGAATCTAGTTCCAAAATACCCCAAATCAAGAATGTGTCCGACAAATCGTTCAGCTTCAGGAGCAAATATCTGCAGTTCTTTAGTTCTTTTTTCTAAATTCATGGTTGCCAAAAGCGGAATTAATCCTGCAAAATGGTCTGCATGCCAGTGAGTAATGAAAATTTTGTCAATATCCATGAAGCTTATTCCTGCTTTTTGAAGCTGGCTTTGCGCTCCTTCTCCACAGTCGAACAAAAGTGTTTCCTTATTTTCTCCAGAGTATTCTAGAATTATCGCAGGATGATTTCTTTCCTTGCTAGGAATTCCAGACACTGTTCCAAGAAAAGTTATTTTTATCATAATTCTTTGTTGGTTAATTAGTCAAATATAAGCATAAGAAATTTAATCTCGCCTAATAAAAGGAGAAAATGCTACCTGAAAGTCAGTTTTCGCAGCTTTTAATGCAATTATATATGAAAACAGATTTCAAAGTACCGACAATTCCGATGAAAATTGGACATAAAGTTTTTCTTAGTTCTTTGAACCAATATGGAACTACCAAAAAGAAAAAATTTGTTACGGATTTTGATGGAGTTTTTGAAGCAGAAGGAACTGAACCATTATACAGACTTTTTTTCAAACATCTTCATGATGACGATATAAATCCTGCAATAGATCATTATCAAATCGATTCCTATATTAGATCAATATTCGAAGGGACTCCAATCAAAGAAGTTTTCAAACAAATGACTGAGTATTTTAAATCTGATTCCATTAGACTGACAAGAAAACAATACTATGAAGCTTGCAGAAGAGCGGTAGACGAATGGATACCAAATCCTCAAGCATGGAAAACAATTGAAAAACTGAGAGGCATGGATTATTCAATAACTATTATTTCTGGATCAGTGCAAGAAGCACTAGAAATGGCTGCTAAGAAAATTGATATTAGCAAAAGACGTGGCGATGAAATCATTGGGGCTGAATTTAAGTTTGATATTTTCGGAAGATTGGAAGGAATTTACCATATGCTTGGGGAAGAAAAATTAAAAGAGAAAAAAAGAATTACTAGACTCGAGACGCATATTACGATGACCGATGATATGTTAATCGATGATTTGATTACCTTTGGTGCTCAGCTCTCTGTAATAGTTGCTGATAAGGACGATAGAATTTTAGAAAACCAAGAACAAATTTATATTTTTGACAAATCAGTTCGAAAGAGATTTAATGTTTTGATTGATTATGTGAAAAAATTTGAATATTCAGCTGTCAGATCATATAGAACTTCAGTACCGAAGGAGAGAAGAATAGTTAGTATTATTCAGAAAATAAAAGTCACTGAAAGCAAAGAAGAATTCTTAGAAATGCTAGAACTTTTGGCAACAGAACTGGAAATATTCAATCCGTTTTCATTGGCAGAAAAAATTCAATTGATTTTGAATTACAAAAATTACACTACCGAAAAGCAGAAAACTTTAAAACAAGAAATTTTGACTACATTAGAAGAGCTTCCAGAGTATGTTAATACTGAAGCTTTTGTTGAACTGTTAAAGGCGATCGAATGAATATAGTACGACTTGAAGATGCTTTAACTATAGCTCAAGAGGATTTTGGCATTAGTACAAGTTATACTATTCCAGAACAAGATCGATTAGTTCTAACTGCTATCGAAGAAAATATTCAGCAAGGCGATAAAGAAGCTATGTTAAAGCGCGGTGATTTTTTTGATACATATCTTCGTGAAGCAATTCAACAATATTTTTGTGAACAAAGAGAAAGAGTTGTTGCAGATGATAATATATACATAAGGAGTATCCCGTTTTCTGAAGAATTTCATGGCGTTAGTATCGATTCTCATTATCAGTTATTCATGTATCGACA
>Ga0315279_10002864_pt1 | contig 25022 bp, 14 predicted proteins | sample YL17G06_20_MG_FD_203694 | JGI IMG/M metagenome (GOLD analysis project Ga0315279, IMG submission 203694) | Sediment microbial communities from Yellowstone Lake, YNP, Wyoming, USA - YL17G06_20 | ecosystem: Environmental > Aquatic > Freshwater > Lake > Sediment | place: USA: Wyoming | collected...
GAGATGCGACCATTCCCGCGATAATGAAAGGTACCAGCGCCATGCTCATGCCGGCCAACAGCACAAATCTGGAAACTGCCAATACGGCGAGTGCAAGCAGGGCCAACATGGCCAGCGGCCGCCGCCGGCGGAAAATCTCGGGGTGGCTGCGATAGGCCACAACAAGAAAAGCGATCAGCACCGCGAGGGCCATGGTGCCTAGCGCGAACAGATGCGTCAGGCGCGCCACGAGCGGCAGCCAATTCTTGTAGGCACGATATTCTGCGTGCAAACGCTCCAGGTCCGCATAGGAGACCTCCCGGTCTTTGCTCAGTATCAGGCCGCCCTTCTTCACCCACACGTCGCCGCTGCCGACCGCCTCGCGCGCCTTTTGCTGCCCTCGCGCGGTCTGGACCGCATCCAACCGCAGGTTGTTAGTCATGCGGAATTTCAGATAATTGCAGAGCTCTCTATACAGACCGGAGGGGAGGTTCTCGCGCCAGGTCCCTTCCTGCAATTCAACATCCGCTCTGTCAGTGCTGCGCAGTTCCTCTACCCGCACCACCGCAATCTTCTGCTCCGCCACTGCTCCCCCGCCTGCGCCGCCTGGCGACACGCGGATGATTTCGCGCCTCTCTCCGCGCTTGTTGCGCTCAAATTCCAGGTCCTGGGGCGTGAGCACGCCGTGGGCCGCGATGATCTGCAACGACCTGCGGAGGCGCTCGAAGAGGACGGTGCGCAACGGACGCGTTAACGGCCCCATCTCCTGGTTGTATTTGTAGAGTTCTTCCACCAGCGCGGCATCGTGCGGAAACCTGGTAGCCCGCTCGCGCGCGTCGCCCACGCTGGTGGCGATTTCCGCGATGCCGATCAACTCCGTAAGATCGCGCAGTATGTCGTCCGTCCAGGCGCGGTCTTCCACATAAACGCGCGTGGCCCTCTCAGCAGCCGTTTCGAGCTGCTGGTTTGTCTCGGCCGGGTCGCTGTACTGGAAATCCAGGCGCGCATAGACGTTCTGCGGAGGCTTGAGTCGCGCGGGATAGGCCGGCGGCAGCACGCCATAGTCCAATATCCCGACAGCGGCAACAGCCAGGAAGACGACGAAGACCAGACCCAGGGGGCCAATGCCCTGCTCGGGGAAGGCCCCCACGCGTGGCTTCCTTACAGGCGTTGTGGCCACCCCGGAACGGCTGGCCCTGGAAGAAGACGGCAGGCTCATATTACTTGTCCTGTCCTTCGCTGGCCTCGTAAGCGTTGACGATGCGTTCCACCAGCGGATGGCGAACGATGTCACGCTTGTCCAGTGCCACGAATGCCACGCCCTCCACCGCGTGCAGGATTTGCCACGCATGCGCCATGCCAGACACGTCACCCTCCGGGAGGTCAACCTGGGTCACGTCTCCGGTCACGACCGCCCGCGCGTCGCGCCCCAACCGCGTCAGGAACATCTTCATCTGCTTGGGCGTGGTGTTCTGGGCTTCGTCCAGGATAACGAACGCGTTGTTCAGGGTGCGGCCGCGCATGAACGCGAGCGGCGCCACCTCGATCAGGCCCCGCTCCAAGTAACGTGCAATCTGGTTGGGGCTCAACATATCATGCAGCGAGTCGTAAAGCGGCCTCAAGTATGGGTTGACCTTCTCCACCATATCGCCCGGGAGAAACCCCAAGCGCTCTCCGGCCTCTACCGCGGGGCGCACCAGGATGATGCGATTGACGTGGTACTCCGTCAGCGCCTCCAGCGCCCGCGCCACCGCCAGGTAGGTCTTCCCCGTTCCCGCCGGCCCTATGGCGAAAACCAGGTCATGCCGGTTCATGGCATCCATGTAGCGCTCTTGTCCCGGCGTCTGCGGCTGCACCCGGCCTGCCAGCAAGCGGCCTTTGTGGTGATGCGCATCGCCGGCGGCCTCGCTATGGTCTTCCTTGTTTACCGTGTCCAGGATGTGGTCAACGTCGCTTTCGTCCAGCCGTTGGTTCTTGCGGATCACCCGCAGCATTCCCAAAAACGCGCGGGCACACTTCTCCACGGAGTGTTCGCTCCCCTCCAGGTGCAGCCGCTCACCGCGCGCGGCGACATCCAGCGAGAAAGCGTCTCGCACACGGCGCAAATGGCAGTCGCCCGCGCCCAGCAAGGTGCGCGCGGTTTCACGATCATCTATTTCTATGGTCTTTCGCACGCCGGTTCGCTGTTTCTCCCACACGGGCTTTAGGCTTCGGGCGTTGGGCTTTGGGCGCGCACGGTGAGGAGGCAAAGCCTAAAGCCTAATGCCCAAAGCCTAAAGCCCGGAACCCACCATCCACCATCCACCATCCACCACCCACCACCCACCATCCACCATCCACCGTTCATATCATAACCGGGATCAGGAAATAGGCAACCGGACCTGCCACCATGAAGCTGTCTGCCACATCCATCATGCCGCCGTAGCCTGGCACCGTGTTGCCGGCGTCCTTGGCTCCGGCGCTGCGCTTCAGCACGCTTTCCGACAAGTCACCCATCATCCCCGCCAGACCGATGCAAAACCCGATGATGCAAGCCTTCACGGAATTAAAGTCCGACAGTACTCCAACTCGGTCCCAGTGCAGCAACAAGGCCACCAGCACGCTCCCGGCCAACCCCGCTGCCACTCCTTCCACTGTCTTTCCAGGAGACAATGCCGGAAACGCTTTGTGCCGCCCCACCAGACGCCCCACCAGGTAAGCCCACATGTCGCATCCCTTGGCCAGCACAATGGTGGCCAGGACCATGCGATGTCCAAAGCCGTTCCATTCGCTCCCGCCCAGCAGGCCGTCCTTGCCCAAATGCCGCAGTTTCAGCAAGAACGACGGCAGGAAGTAGATGTACAGTAATCCCAGGCAAGTCACGGCCACTCCCCCCAGCGAGGCCTGGAACTGATGGCGCTTGGCTGTGAGTATGAATGCGCCGAGAACCGCGAGCGCCAGCGCACCCCAGAGCAGGTTCGAGGCCCTTTGCAGGCTGGCTGCACTGGCACTGTCCACGCTCAGACGCATGGCCCAGTAGTGCACCGCAACCAGCCCACAACCGCTCAGCGTTCCCCACACGGAGAACGTCTGGTGCCCCGTTGCCCGGCACAATGGCCAGAACTCACGGAAACTGAGATATGCGCAGACGATGAAGAAGGCGTGGAGCATCAGGCTGTCGTGGAAATAGTCCAGGTCCAGCCACATAGCCGCCGCCAAAGCCAGCGTCAGTACCGTCGCCGCCAGGACTCGTTGCCTCAGCATGATTTCCCCTAAAGCTCTTGGCTCCTGGCTCTTGGCTCTTGGACACGACGCGGCAGCTCAATGCCAAGAGCTAAGAGCCAAGAGCTGTTCTGCGCCGCGCGAATTCCAGAAGGCTGGCATCCAAGTCCCGCCGCCTGAAGTCTGGCCAGCACACCGGCGTCACGTAGAATTCCGCGCCGCAGGCCTGCCATAGCAGAAAGTTGCTCAGCCGGCGTTCACCGGCTGTCCGGATGAGCAGGTCCAACGGCGGCATCCCCGCCGTGAAAAGGCTCTGCTCAACCAACTCCGCCGTGATCTCCTCCGGCCGTATCTCGCCTGCGGCCACGCGCTCCGCCACAGTGCGCACGGCGTTCAGGATCTCATCTTGCGCGCCGTAGTTGAGCGCCACGCACAGGTTCAGCCCGGTATTGGCGGCGGTCAGTTCTTCCGTCCGCTGAAGCTCAGTTTGCACGGCCTCAGGCATTGCCCTCGTGTCGCCAATGGATGTCAAACGCACGCCGTTGACCGCCAACTCGGCGCGTTCCTTGATCAGGTACTTTCTCAGCAGTCCGAAAAGGAAGCGGATTTCCGCCTTGGGCCGTTTCCAGTTCTCGGTGCTGAAGGCGAACAGCGTCAGCGCCTGCAAGCCAATCTGCCCACAATACCGCGTGACCGCGCGCACTGCCTCCACGCCGGCCAAATGGCCTTTGACGCGAATCAGGCCCCGCCGCATGGCCCAGCGCCCGTTGCCGTCCATGATGATGGCGATGTGGCGAGGCATCTTCTCCCGCGGCAGCGGCGGCGCCAGCGGGCGCCAGCGTGCGGCGTCCAGTCCCGAGGCTTCGGGATTCAATGCGACATCGTGTCTCTGTGCAGTCATGCCGGTATACTAACATATGGACGAAGAAGCCAGAAGTCAGAATTCACAACCCAGAAGACAGAATCCAGAATACAGAATCCAGAATACGGAAGGCGGCATTCCAGGCTCTGGGCAGTTCCTGCCGTCTTTTGTCTTCTGTCTCTTGTCTTCTGTCTTCTGTTTTGCGGGCTGGCTTCTCAATCGTTGGCCGTTATCATTAAGGCAGTAGTGAGTGCCGGAGTACTGAGTACTGAGCGAGGGTCATGCCTATGGAACGCAGAACTCAGAACTCAGTACTCAGTACTCAGTACTTCTCCAGGCTCGGGGCTGTTCCTTCCTTCTGTCTTCTGTCTTCTGTCTTCTGTTTTGCGGTTTGCCATCCTGCCGCCGCTTCGGAGGATCCCGACGCTTCGGGAGAGGCGCGAATGTGGGTTGGGCAGTTGCGGGATAGTGACTATGAAACGCGGCAGAAGGCGGCTGGTTCGCTGGCTGCGTTGGGTGAGGCCGCCCGGGAGGTGCTTGAGCAAGCCACGCAATCCGATGACGCCGAAACGCGCGCCGCGGCGGAGGTCCTCCTCAAGAAACTTGAGTCCGCCTCAGTCTCTTTGTTCGTCTTTGACCGCGAAGGCCGGCCCGCGGCCGGGGCGGAAGCGGAGGTGCGCGCCTACGCGCAGCGCGGCAACTCCGAATGGAATGAACGCGCCGCCAAGAGCATCACCGTGTCCGCTGCCGGCGCTGCTTGCCTGGCAGGCCTGCTGCCAGGTGAAGGGGGGCTGAGCTTCAACTGGCAGCATCGGTACACGACACAGGAGTGCACCCCTTGCTGGTCTCTCCATTTCCACCGCGGCGACAACCCGATTTTTGTGACCTTGGCCGGAGGCGGCTCTGTGGAGATCCGCGTCCAGGACTCCGACGGTGCCCCGCTCAAAGACGCCAGGGCCCAGCTTTATCAGGGAGCGCGCTTCACGCCCGAGCTTCTGGATTTGCAGCTCGCCTTGTATGAGCAATGGCCACAGAACACATTGGCGGGTCTCACGGGCGTTGATGGGGCCGCCAAGGTAGAGGGCGCAGAGGGATCCTACCAGTGCGTCGTCCAGGCCTATGGCTATCTGCCTTGCCTGGCAGGCACAGCGCGCTTGGCCGAAGGCCAGACCGTGAAACTGCCTCTCGTGAAACTGGAGAAGAAGAATGCCGGCCAACTTCATCTTGCGCTCTTGAAATCCAATGGTGAGCCTCTGAAAAAAACCAGGGTCAGTGTTCTGCTTGAATACCAGTTTGCCGGTCCGGAGGCCCAGGCGTCGAAAAAGGCCCTGCAACGGGAAGCCCGCCGCTTGCGAGCGCAGTTGAGCATGCGGGGACGCATGGATCAATCCGAGACGGACGAGGATGGCAAGATCACGATTGATGATCTGCGCCCCGGCAATTACACGCTCATGGCCGCTGCCGGCTACACTGAGGAAGCCCCGTGGAGAGCTCCTGAATTGGCCATCGAGCGCGGCCAGACCACGGAACTGGGGTCCCTTAAGCCTTGCCCTGTGGGCGCCATCGAGGGTTTCGTGCGGGGGCCTGACGGCAAGGGCCTGCGTTACAGTTCAGTCAAGGCGGTGCCGGAAGAGGACATGGCTGACGGATCCGCGACCGCCGACAACGGATTCAACTGGGGGTTCAGGGCGCGCGCTTTACCCGGCTTGCGCAACTCCCAGTCCCAGGAAAATGGCCGGTACGTGCTGAAGAACCTGGTCCCCGGGAGATATGCTGTCTGCATCAACAATGCGGGCTTGGGGCAGCAGGTCATGATCTTCGGCCTGGAAGTATCTGCGGAGAAAACTACCCAGGCTCCTGAAGCCATAGTCCCAGCGACGACCAGGCCTGTCACTCAGGAGATCAAGGGCACTGTCCTCCTTCCCGATGGCAAGCCCGCGCAAGGAGCACGGGTCAATCTTTACTATGGCCAGGGGTACTCCTCTGGCAGCGCCTGCGATGAGAAGGGCAGCTTCCGTTTTCATGAAAACGGCGCTTCCGGGGGCCATTTGATAGTCAAGGCAACCGGGTGCCGGCCGTTGTGCCTGGACGTTTCCACCACCAGTCTGAAACTGGACGACCTTGCCTTGCGGCTGGAGAAACAGGACTATGGCAGCTTGCGAGTCAAAGCAGTGGATGAGAGCGGCAAGCCGCTGAGCGGGGTGGCCATCATGCTAAGCGGCCCGCGTCGTCTCCGAGGATACTATCGAGGCATATCGCAAGAGCGTCAATTCGTCACCAACGGGAATGGCGAGGTGAAGATTTCAGGCCTGGCCGTTGGGGAGCGTGGTCTGCAATTCTGGTGCGATGGCTATTGTCCGCCCGAGGACTTCAGGGCTGTCATTGCGCCTGATATGGAAGCGTTCGCGACTGTGGTCTTGCGCAAGGGACTGGCGCTTTCGGGCCGCATCGTCGCGCCGGAGTCATACGAGCAGGACTCTCGTGGTACCACGGGCGTCTTGCCTGTGCCAGAAAGAACTGCCTTCTCGCGGACTATTGTGTGCCTGCTTGGAAACACCAACCGCACGAGCCGCGTTACCCCGGAGGGGCGCTTCACGTTTGCCGGCTTGGTTCCCGGCAAGTACTCCGTGACTGCTTATGCGCCGGGACTGATACTGGCGGAGCATCCCCAGGTTGTCTTGAGCCTTGATGATTCCACAAAAGAGCCGTGCCTGAAGCTTGTGCCCCCCTGCGGTGTGGCAATCGCTGTTGACAAGCGGCTTGAGGGCTGGTCTGCAGTTTTGGTGCCGAAGGGCTCTTGGGACCCGCTATCCGTGCCCAGCCGGAGCCGGGACATGCGGCCCCATTCGTCCTCGTGTGTGGATTCGGCTGGGCGCGCCGAGTTCTGGGGCTCAGGGCCTGGCGAGTATGACATCCTCCTGGCGCGCGGACAGGACCGCTTCCCCAATGCTCTCAGCTCTTCGGCCAGCCGCGGGACCGCTACGGTCCCGGTCCAGTTGGTGTGCGGTCCGGTCGAGGCGCGTCCTTTGAAGAATGTCGCGGAATTGCGTGCGCTGCCCGCCGTGGTCCTGAAAGTCCCGACGCTTCGGGACTCCGCCAGGGTAAGCGGCCACCTGGTTTGCCCCAAGGCGTCGGCAGAAGGCGGGGACAATCTTGCGAATGTATCCATAAGTCTGGTTGGACGCGCCGCAGTGGGCTGCGTTCATTTCGGATATCCGGGTACATTGACACGCGCGGCCCAGCAGAAGCCTTTGATCCTAGGGACTCCGCCACCCGGGATGCCGCTGGGAGCGGCTCTCCCGGGCGCCTTCGTCTTTGAGGCAGTTCCTCCCGGTGAGTACAAGGTGGTCGCTGAAGTGAACCGTTACTCACAGCCCTACGAGCGCACTGGAAAAGAAGCCGTCAGACAGCCCCCGGTTCTGCTGGCCGCTATCGTGGTTCCGGCAGACGCGCGTCTGGACTTGGGCAAGCTGAGATACGACTTGCCCTTGTTAGCAGCCAGGGCGGAGGACGCCGTGGATGACTACCGGGAGTGGCGATGGCGCCAGGAGGCGGAAGCGGAAGACCAGATACCATTCTTCCAACCGTGAAACACACCGTACATTTTCGATTCTTGATTTGCGATTTTCGATCTGAACAGCCCGCGTTGCGCAATCGCAAATCGCAAATCAAAAATCTAAAATCTCACCGTCTTGCCGGTGCCGGACTTGCCCCTCCTGGCCGTGTAAGACAAAAGTTTCCTGCTGTCGTACACTACCGTCTCATCCAGGAGAATGAACACGCGCACCGTCCGGGACACAAAGGTCAGGTTGTCATTGGTCAAGCCCTGGGCGTCCATCTCGTCCCTGAAGTCGCCGGAAAGCTTAGCGGCGAAATTGGCCTGCAACAGCCTCTTCGGAGCGCGCAAGTTGAGTGTGCCGGAGACGCGTAAGCCGTTAGCATCAACTGGGCGGGAGCTCTTGCCGCGAGCGTCCAGTTCGAAGACCCTGACGACCCCGCCTGCGACCAGGGCTATTGTCTGTCCGGCAGGCGAGAACGTCTTATCCAGCGGCAGGTTGCCGTTAATGCTAATGGAATCCCTCCCGATGGTCCTGAAGTTGAGTTTGACCAACATGCTCGTGATATTGATGACCTTGACCACGCCGGAAGGTCTGCCGTGGAATGGCGTGCTGGTTGGATCGAGGGGGTTGAACCCGAGCGCAATCTCCAGCTCGTCCGGGAAGCCGTCACCATCCTTATCATCTGACGTGGGCGGATAAGGTGTAATGAGGATTACCAGGATTTGGGTGACGGTATCAGCCGCATTGGTGGCCGTGATAGTCACGGCGTAGCTGCCCTCTTGCGTTGGGACGCCGGTAATGACGCTTCCCACGAGTGAAAGCCCCGGCGGCAGCCATGCCGCGGTAATGGTTGGGGCCGGGGACCCGGTGGCCGTGATCTGATAGCTGAACGGTTCGCCGACTACTCCTGTCACTGTTGGCTGACTGGTAATCGAGGGCGGCGTTGGGGCGAGGACGGTCAGCACAAGGATCGCCTGTGCGATGGCGACCGAATTCTGGACGCTGAGGGCGACCTGGTATACGCCGCCTGCCGCCTTGTTGACGTGTCCTGTGATTGTGCCCGTCTTCGTACCTACCGCCAGATCAGCCGGGAGGTTGGACGCCCCGAACAACAGGATGGGCCCGTTGATGGAGGTGATCTGGTAGGGACGGAAGTCAGAATCAGCCTGCACCGTAATGGCAAGCGGGCTGGTAATGGCCGGGCCGCCGACAACATCTGCGATCGCAATGCGCAAGGTTGCCACGGCTGTGCCCACGTCGTTGCTGGCGGCGATTACCACATCGAATGAACCGCTGACGGTCGGCGTTCCCGAGATCAGGCCCGTATCGGTTCCAAGGGTCAGACCGGCCGGCAAACTTGTGGAGATGTACGAGGTCGGATTGTTATTGGCAATGATGGCGTAGCTGAGCGGAAAGTTCTTAGTTCCGACGGCCAGCAGCTTGCTGAGAATGGCGGGAGCGCCCGGCACTGTCGAGATGCCTATGATCAGCGTGGCATCGGCCGTGCCTATCCCATTGCTCGCCGAGATCGTCACCTCGGTGGTGCCGGCGGTGGTGGGCGTGCCGGAGATGACTGGGCCGCTAAGAGCCAGGCCGGTTGGCAAACCAACCGCGCCATAGGTGTTTGGGTTGCCTGTTGCGGTTATGGTGTAATCGTCAATGGGGAAGTTGGCCACGCCTGCCAAGGTAAGCGGGCTGGTGATTGCGACCGGCTTAATCGTTATAGTAATCGTTTCTGTGGCTGTGCCCGCGGTATTGGCGGCTGTGACGGTTATGGTTAGCGTACCGGCCGGTTGGGCTGCGCCGCTCAAAATGGCTTGTACGTTGAGGCCCGAGGGGGGCTGCGGTTGGAACGTCAGCCCGGTGCCAGTCAGCGCCGCAGGGTCCACGCTCAGTGTGGGCGCCGGGAACCCGCTGGCGTTGACCGTGAACGAGAACGTGGGATCCCCAAGCGTCGTGGTCGCCGACGTAGCGCCCGAGAAACTGGGCGGCTGCAACACTGTAATGGTCAAGACCGCCGACACGGATGCCGCCTGATTGGCGACGGTCAGGGTCACGGGAGCACTCACCCCGGCCACCGTGGGTTTGCCGCTGATAATATTGCCGTTCAGCGTGAGACCCGCGGGCAAGGGCGCGGCGGAATAGCTCTGCGGCTGAGAACCGGTGGTCTGTATGGCGTACCGGAATGGCTGCCCAAGCGTCCCCGTGACACTCAGCGGGCTTGTGATCGCTGGCGGCGTCTGGTTGATCGTGAGTGCCAGGATCTCCGCATCCGTTCCGGTAGCGTTGCCGGCGGTAATGATCACAGAGTAGGGGCCGAGTTGGCTGGTTGACCCGCTGATTATCCCTTGCGCTGTGTCAATGGTCAGACCTAACGGAAGGCCCAACGCGCCAAAGACGGTCGGATTGTTAGTGGCCGTAATCTGATAGCTGAACGGCACACTGTCCAGTCCCGTCGCCGTAAGACTGCTGCTGATCTCAGGCGAGCCGGCGGGCTTGGGATTGATGGTGATCAGCAGCGTTGCGGAACCGGTCCCATAGCCGTTCGATGCACTGATGGTAACTGGGAATACCACCTGGCTTGTGCTGTTCGTATCCGTCGGGATGCCGGTAATGATGCCGGTGCGCACGTCCACTGAGAGCCCTGACGGAAGGCCCGTCGCGTTGAAGATGTTGGGGTTGCCCGAAGCCCGGATGATGTACGGCGTGAAATTAACCCCTACCTGCCCCGTGGCTGTGAGCGCGCTGGTGATGGTTACAGGCGCGACCGTGAATACAACTCTATGCGTGTCGCTCCCCGTGGCATTGAGTGCGGACACAGTCACATTGGAAACTCCAACTTGGGTTGGGGTGCCGGTTATCTGGGCCGAGGGAGTGCCCAGTGCCAACTTGCTGTCCGGATTCAGGGCCAGCCCCAGCGGGACGCCCGTGGCGCTAAACAGCAACGGCAACTGGTTCTTGGTGGGGTCCTCCGGGTCCGGTGTCGTGGTGATCATGTAGTTCACTGTGTTGCCCACAAACGTACCAATGGCGCCAGCGCTGGTGATGGTTGGTGGAAGCGGCTTTACCGGCGCCGGTAGAATCGCAAGTTGCAGGTTCGCCTGGGTCACAATGACAGGGAAGCCGTTAATCACGACCCCCGCAGAGAGGGTTATCGTGAAGACGCCCACATCGGCAGGCTGTGGTGTTCCTGAAATGATGCCCGAGGTGCTGTCAGTGACAAGGTGGCCCGGCAAAAGGGCCGAATTGCCATTACTGGTGATGTAGAAACTGGCCCCGGCGGCCACAATCTGATAGATGAAGGGGACGCCGGCAACGGCCGCGGCCTTCAAAGGGCTGGTTATCACGATGGGTGCGGCGCCGGGGGTGACCTGGATGACGACGAAGAACTGCAAGGTCGCTGAACTGGACCCCCGGTTATTTGAGACCGTCAGGGTTACCGCATAGTTCCCCAAGTCAGTGTCCCTCGGGGTGCCGGAAAGCAAGCCCGTCGGTGCGGCCATGGAGATGTTCCCTGAAGGAATAAGGGGGGTGAAGACAGCGCTGAAGGTATTCGCTGTTATCGCGGGATCGGTGAAGGTGGTCGCCGTGGTTTGATATTGAAACAGCGTGGTGGAGAGCGCCACCAGGTTGGTTGTAACGTCGCTGGTAATTTGCGGTATCGCGGGATTGATGGTGATGCTCAACGTGGCCTGGCCGCTGCCTTGGTTATTCGATGCGATGATGGTCACCGGGAATGTGGTCGCAACCGGATTCAGGCCGGGCAATAAAGCTGGAACCCCCGAGATGGCTCCTGAGGCTGCATCCAGCGACAGTCCGGTGGGCAAGGGTGTGTTGGGACTGACGGAGAATTGAGTTGGGGCGTTGGTCGCCGTGATGCCGTAGGCGAACGGCACTGTTTCCATCCCTGTGCCTGTCAGCGCGCTGGTGATGGCGGGCGCGCCCGCAGGGTTTGAGATCGCAAAAAGCACGGTGGCAGTGGCTTTGCCGACCGAGTTTTGGAACACGAAGGGATTGGAGGAATTATTGACGGCGTTTGTGGCACTCAAAACGACAGTGAACGTCCCAGCCGCAGTCGGAGTACCCGTTACCTGGCCGGTATTGGCGTTGACGCTCAGCGGCAGGCCGGCGGGGAAGCCTGGCGGTTCGACGGCAAAACCAGTCGGATTGTTCGAAGCAGTAAGCGTGTAGCTCATCGCCTGCCCCACAGCTCCTGGAATAACCAGCGGGCTTGTAATCACCGGAGGGGAAGTGAGGTTAATCGTGAGCTGCTTGGTGTCTGTGCCGGCCGTGTTCTTCGCTGTCAGAGTCACGAACGTAGTGCCGGACTGGAGTGGCTGGCCCGTGATCGTATCGCCTGTAAAAGTAAGACCTGGCGGAAGTGGGCTTGCTGTGAACGTTGGCTCAGGGATGCCCGTGGCGGTTATCGTATAGCTGAACGGCAACCCCAGAGACCCGTTGACGGATAGCAGGCTGTTGATGACCGGCGCGACGGGGTTGACCGTCAGCGTGAGTGTCGCCGTCCCCGTGCCGGCTGCATTTGTGGCGCTCAGCAAAATCTTGAATGGCGACCCACTGACCTCGTTGGTTGTCCCGGTGATCTTCCCGGTATTGGTATCAACCGTGAGCCCCGTCGGCAATCCCGTGGCGTTGAAGCTCGTCGGGTTATTGGTTGCGGTAATGGTGTAGCTGTACTGTGCGCCGGCGTCCACACTGTCGGCGGTGGCGCTCTGGATTACCGGTGGCTGCAGCGCGAAAGCTGGGTAGCAGGCCGCCAGCAGCACCACGAGTGTAATGGCCCGTGCAGCAGGTTGAATGTGCAAGCGCATCATCGTTTGGTCCTCGGTCCGTGGCTCGACGTACTGAGTGCTGCGTCCTGAGCGCCGGTTGCTGAGAGCTTGGTGCTGAGCATTGAGTTGGGAAAACTCAGCACTCATTACTCATCACTCGGCACTCCCTCCACCGCCCCCCTTACAACCCAGTTAAACATAAACTGCACTATGCGATGCATAACCAGAAAAGAACCTAAAGTCCAGCGGAATTTCGCCAAACGGCCCGTTAAAAGAATGAAGGAAGAATTCAAAATTCAGTAACCGTTCAGCCTCCCAAAGGCGGGAGAGTCCGTGTCAGTCCGTGTTCGCCCGTGTTCGTCCGTGTTCGTCCGTGCTCGTCGGCCTCCCCACTGAACGGTTACAAAATTCAGAATTCAAAGCTCAAATGACGTACCGTGCCGGCAACTCATTTTGCATTTTGAGTTTTGCATTTTGAATTCATCCTTCATCCTTCATCCTTTTAGGGAGCCAAGAGCTTTTTCGAATACTTCGAAAAGCCGTTGATGGCAGGCTTCCAGCGTATAGCGCTCCAAGTACCTCTCGCGGGCCTTTCTGGCGTACTGACGCAAGGCGGCTTTGTCAGCCAGCATTCCGCTAAGGGCTTCGGCCAGCATCTCCGGTGAAGCGTCCTTGCTTATGAGCTTGCCGGCAACACCGTCCGGTACGGTTGAGGCTATCGCGCCATGGTTCGCCGCCAATACCGGCAAGCCGGCTGCCAGGGCCTCCAGGATTACTAGCGGCTGCCCTTCATACGGATAGCGGGTCGGCAGGCAGAAGACCTCTCCGCCGGCCAGAAACGCCGCCTTGTCCGCCCCTGCCACATTGCCGGCAAATGAAATATGTGCCCCTAATCCTTCGCGTGAGATGAACTCCTCGGCCTCCTTCCTGGTAGCCTCGTCCTGCCAAGTGCCGGCTACTTTCAGACAGACCTTTTGCCTGAGCCGGCTTTGCCTTAGCAGACCGATCGCTTTTATCAGCTCCAGGATCCCTTTGGTCCGTGTCAGCGTAGACATGAACAAAACCGTTTCAGGTCCCCCGGATTCCGAATTGCTCGATTCGGATTCCCGATCTGCGGTCCTCAGCTCCCAGGCGCCTGGATCAGGCACGCCGTTCTCCACCACGTACAGGCGTTCGTCCGGCACCAGCCCTTTGAAGATCTGCCGAAATTCGTCTGCCAGCACGATCACGGCCGCTGCCGAGTTCAAGGCCGCCCGCACAGTGGCCCGAAAAAAAGCTTTTACCTGCCCGCGGCCTTCCGCGTCGTACATGTTCCGGAAATAGCCGCCGTGCAGGTGCAGCACCACCCGTCTTCGCAAGGCGCGCGCTCCCAGGATGAACAACGCATCGCGCAGGAACGCCGGCACGTTCTGCGAGATAGGGATGTACACAAGCGCAACTTCCTGCCTCACGCAGCGCCTCAGCAGTTGTGCGGTATTGGCCAGCCCCAGCCGGATGTTAGTCAGGTCCCACTTGCCCAGGTTGGTCAAGTCGCGGCGGTCTGAGGTGTCGAGATGGAGGAGCTCGAAGTGTTTGTCGGGTGCCACGGCATCATTGCCGTGGGCAAGCAGGTCGCGTGTGAAAGTCGCCACGCCATGGCAGGGCGGCGGAGTGGGACCGACAACCAGGACGCGTGCGGGTCTTATCACACCAACAGTTTCAGGTTTCAGGTTTCAAGTTTCAAGTTCTTCGCGCGCAGCGGTTAACCTGAAACCTGAAACCTGGAACTTGAAACGCTCCTTCAGTCGCGGGCGCGGCGAAAGCCCATGCCGTTGATCGTCAGTCCGCGCCGCGAGATGCGCCCTTGAACCACGTCTTCCATGCGGTTCTCAAATACGATCTTTACGTGGTAGATGTTGCCGCGGTTGACATTCAGCGTGAACGGCACCTCATGGTCCTGCATCCGGTTCACTTGGGTCCGTCCGACAACTTTGCCGTTGAACTCCAGCCGCACAATCGGCCATTCCTCGTGTAACGGCGTGCCGCGGGCGTTCAAGTTCACCTCCCAGTTTCCTTCATTGAGCACCACGGCCGTATCCACTTCTCCCAGTTCTTCGATCGCGCCCAGAGCCGACTCGGAGCTGCCCCTTTTTCCTACGATCAGCTCATGGGGCAGCCAGAGAACTTCAGGTTTCAAGTTTGACGTTTCAGGTTTCACGTCAGGTGGGCCGGTCCGCAAACCAGAAACTTGAAACCTGAAACCTGAAACCTCCGGGGCGCCCAGGCGTTTGAGCAGGTTGCAGGCGCTCGCTTCGTTTGGGCACTTCTTCGTCACTATCTCCAGGCGCTGCTTCAGCTCTCCCGGCGGGTCTTGTTGTTCCCAAGCCACCAGCGCAGCCAGCAGCTTGGCCCGCAGGTCTCCTTTGGGACTGTCCCCCAGGGCCTTGATGCCCGGGGCTATCTGGGGATCTGTGACCGCAGGGAACCCCTGATAGATCAGCCGCCGCCACGAATTCAAACTGTCCCCCATTTTGCAGAGGATTCTGCGGACGGGCAGCATCTCCGCGGCGTCGGCGCCACGTTGCTCGGCAACCCGCCGCCAGTACACCAGCGCGCCCTCAAGTTCGCCGCTGTCTTCCCGATAGGCTGCCCAGCGGACCTCCAAGTCTGAAGCCGTGCCCTTCGCACACAGAATTTCGTTCCGTTCCAGGGCCGCCTTATAGACCTGCGACGCCTCTGCTTCACGCTTCTCGTCCAGCAGCGTGCCCATCGTCTTCACCTTTGCGCGCAGGTCAATGTAACGGGCGCCGCTCATGGCCACACTCAGCGACAACACCAAAACAAGAGCGGCATTCATGGCGCGCTGGCCTGAAGGAATTGCGGCCACGCTGAGCAGCGCGGGAAGGCAGAACACGAGCAGCGCCACGAAGGCCGCTCGCAGCAGTGCCGCTCTCAGCGGCAAGCCGCCGAGTCCCGCGTCCGCCAAGACCAGAAGGACCCAAGCCGCGGCGATATGAACGCGCGTACCGGGCGCCAAGAGGAAAGCTTCCAGCCCCTCACCCCAGAAGGTTTCAAGTTTCAGGTTTCTAGTTTCAGGTTCCGGGGGTGGTGTCGTTAACCTGAAACCTGAAACATGAAACGTGAAACGTGACCGGGTTATCCACAGCAGCAGCGCCGCAACGCAGGCAAGACTGACGCTCAACTGGGCCGCCCGCCCGCCTTGCCCCAGTCCGCGGCTGCTGGCGTTTTGCTGAAACAGCGGCGACAACACCAGCGCTCCGGCAATGAACAGGCCCGCTGTCCACAACCGGCCGGCGGCGTTGGCGGCCAAGCGCACAGTGCCACGACACAGCAAGACTCCTGCGCCCACAAGCAGCAGGATCCCCGCCGCATGGGCCGTCTCAAGACAGCTCGCGCCCTCCACGCTCAACAAGCCCGCTGCAAGCCACAAGACGATTAGCACGTGACTGGTCATTTGTCACTCGTCATTCGTCATTTGTCATTTGTCCCTGGTCATTTGTTCGTTATGCCAACGACCAATGACCAATGACAAATGACCAATGACTACTGACTAACCCCCTTCCAGCGCTTGTACATCCACAGCCATTGCTCCGGCGTTTCCCTGATCGCCGCCTCCAGGTCGCAGTGGATGGCTCTCAGGATCGCCTTGGCGTATTCGTCATTGCTCATGCCGTCCTGGGGAGGGACGGCGATCTGCCGGCAGCGCCAAGTGTACCTCCCGTCGGCGCGCCGGATCGTCAGGTTGCTGATCAGCGGGGCGCCTGTCTTGATGTGCAGCCGCGCACAGGTGTCAACCGTGTAAGCCGGGCGCGTGAAGAACTGCACCCAGAGCCCCTCGCGGCCGGCACGCTGGTCCATGACCACGCCAATACACTTGTTCTCCTGGAGCGCCCGCAGGAGCGGACGCAACGCGCCCTCTTTATAGACCAAGGTGTTCCCCAGGCGCGTGCGAATCCGGTTGGCCAGGGCTTCCAGCCGCGGTCCGGGAATCCTCCGGGATACGCTCACCACAGGATACCCCAGGGACGGGTAGGCAAAACCGCTGAGTTCCCAGAAACCTATGTGTGCGGCCACGCAGATCACGCCACGCTCTTGGGCCAGCGCCTGGCGCATCAATTCATCGGCGCCTTCTTCGGGCACCACCCATCCGCCGCGCACCTCCTCCGGCTTGATCTTGTTGAATTGACAGAAATCCGCCGCGCACAGCCCCAGGTGCGCGTAGCTGCCCCTGAGTATCGCGAGCCGCTCCCGGTGGTCTTTCTCCGGAAACGCGATGCCCAGGTTCTCAAGGCAGACGGCGCGGCGGCTTCTGTCCAAGTGATAGCAGAGCAGGCCGCAGCAGCGCCCTAGTCTGCGCGCCAGCGCAAGCGGCAGCGCCCCGACGAGACGCATAGCCGCCGAGGCCAGCGCGTAGGCCAACCACGTGTCCCGCAGCCACGAACGAAAACGCCTTAATGCACTCCGTCTCCGCACATTCATCCTCAGATATCTTACGCGCGCCCGGCTGCGCGTCAAAAAACTTGGTCATTTGTCCTTTGTCCTTGGTCCTTTGTCCTTTGTCCTTGGTCCTTTGTCCTTTGGCCTTGGTCATTTGTTCGTTGTGCCAACGACCAATGACAAATGACCAATGACTAAGTGAAGGTTTCTCCCTTTCGCGGCGTCATTTCTCACGGAACGGGATGGACCTGCGGAAAAAGGAATACGCAAGGCCGATTCCCAAAGAACGTTTCAGGTTTCAAGTTTCTAGTTTCAGGTTCCCCTGCGGGGGCAGTTAACTTGAAACCTGAAACTTGAAACTGTTGGGAAGGAGATATCCCATGCGACACACATTCGCCATGTCACTTGTCCTCGTGGGCGCCATGCTGCTGGCGCCTGCTCTGCGCGCTGTCGAGGCCGCCCCAGGGGGCGAGAGTGACTTGCAGGCCAAGGTTAAGGCGCTCGAAGAGCGCGTGCGGAAACTTGAGGATGCTCTGGCCAAAGAACGCGGCGCGCGGAATGAACCCAGAAACAACTGGCGGCAAGGCCTGGGCTTGGGCCCGGACGTGGACCAACTCCTCGAACAGATTCAGCGAGAGGCGCAGCGGGGCCTCCAGGGCGGGCAGTGGCAGTGGAACTTCGGTGCCGGAGACTGGCCCCAAGGCTTGACGCCCGGCAACAAGGCGCGCCTGGGTGTGATGCTCGACAAGCCGAGTGATGAGTTGCGGGAACGTTACAAGAACGATGTCAAGGAAGGCGCGTTCGTGACCGAAATAGTGGCCGGTTCGCCTGCTGAGAACGGCGGCCTGAACGTGGGCGATTGCATCACCTCTTTCAACGGCAAGGACGTCAAGGCCCCTGAGGACCTCATTGCAGCCGTGAAAGCCGCGCCGCAGGGCAAGGTTGACCTCCTCGTCACTCGCCGCGGCGAAGCCTTGAAGCTGAAGGTGGAACTGGGCGAGCCCCGGCAAGTCGGGGCTGAACAAAATGACCCTGGCACGGCGCCCCGGAGCTTCCGGTGGCGCGGCAATGCCGATGGCAAGACTGCGGCAAAAAGTCGCGCCGAGGTCAAGGCCAGCGCGTTGGAGCTGAGTGATGAGTTGGCCAAGAACCTGAAGCTGACCGATGAACAGAAGAAAAAGATGGGTGAGATACTGGCCAAGCACAGCCAGGCCCTCACCGAAGATGCCGCGGTCAAAGCCGAAAAAGGCGCTCGCCGCGGCAGCGCCACCTTCAGCATGAACGGTGACGTGAGCCGCCTGGTGGACAAGCACGTCGCGGAAGCCGAGAAAGAACTGGCAGGCACGCTCTCCGCGGAGCAGCTCAAACAGTGGGCCGATTACCGCAGACAGCACAGCAGCATCTCCGTGTCGCACTCCTTCTCACTGGAGCAGCAAGGCGGCCTGCCCCCTGAAGCCGACAATGGCAACGAAACCATGAATTTTTGATTCTTGATCTGCGGTAAGCATTCAGCCCGACCCGCGGCCGCAAGGGAGCTGTTCCCTTGGCCCTATGCCTCCCATCCCTCCCATCTCTCCCATGAGTCCCATCGCTCCCATGAGTCCCATCGCTCGCGCCTTGCTGATACCCCTTCACGGAGACTGAACGATTACGATCTGCGATTTGCGATTTGCGATTGCCCGCCCGGGGCTGTTCAAATCGCAAATCGCAAATCTAAAATCTAAAATCCCATCCCCCGCAGCCGGCTCATCGCCTCAACAACATTCTCCCTGCTGTTGAAGGCGCTGAGGCGGAAGTAGCCCTCGCCTGAAGCCCCAAAGCCGCTGCCTGGCGTGACGACTACATGCGCCGTGGAGAGCAGCTTGTCGAAGAAATCCCAGCTTGTCGTCCGGCCCTGCGGGGACTGACACCAATTCCCGGCTGTTTGGAAATTGGCTGTCTGTCCCCGCTGGACGGGAGTCTTCACCCACACGTAAGGCGCATTGACGCCGCCGTAAGCTTGCAGCCCAATCTGCGCGAGCGTTTCGCGGATGAGCCTCGCGTTGCTCATGTAGTGCGCGATCGTCTGCCGCACCTGCTGCCGGCCCTCGGGACTGTACACTGCTTCCGCGCCGCGCTGCGTTATGTACGACACGCCATTGAACTTCGTGGTGTGCCGCCGCGTCCACAGCTTGTGAATCACGACGTGGCACAGGCTGTCAGCCTGTGCCACATGGGTCTTGCCCGTGAGCGTCTTCGGCACGACTGTGAAGGCGCAGCGCGCGCCGGTGAAGCCCGCCGTCTTGGAGAAGCTGCGGAATTCAATGGCCACTTCCCGCGCGCCGGGAATCTCGTAGATCGAGTGCGGAATGTCCGCCTCGCTGATGTACGCCTCGTAGGCGGCGTCGTAGAAGATCACCGCTTGGTTGGCCTTCGCGTATCCGACCCACTTGGCCAGCATGTCCTTGCTGGCCACGGTGCCCGTCGGATTGTTCGGGTAGCAAAGGTAGATGATGTCCACCTTCTGTTTCGGCAGTTCTGGAGTGAAGTCGTTCTCCGCCGTCACGGGCAAGTACACCAGGCCCGCGAACTCGCCCTTCTCGTTTGCGGGTCCGGTATGTCCGGCCATTACGTTTGTGTCCACGTAGACTGGGTATACCGGGTCCGTGATGGCGATCACGTTGTCCGCGCCAAAAATGTCCAGGATGTTGCCCGTGTCGCACTTGCTGCCGTCCGAGATGAAGATTTCGTCCGCCGCGATCGCGCAGCCCCGGCTCTGGAAGTCGTTCTTGGCGATGGCCTCGCGCAAGAAGTCGTAGCCTTGCTCAGGGCCATACCCCTGGAACGTTTCCCGCCGCGCCATTTCGTCCACGGCTTTGTGCATGGCCGCGATCACCGCCGGCGCCAGCGGCTCGGTAACGTCGCCGATGCCCATGCGGACTATCTTGGCCGCCGGGTGCGCCGCCGCGTAAGCCTTGACGCGCCTGCCGATTTCCGGAAACAGGTAGCCCGCCTTCAGTTTCAGGTAATGCTCATTGATGTACGCCATGCTTGCCTCCGTGTTTCGGGCTTTAGGCTTTGGGCTTTGGGCTTTGGGCTTTGGGCTTTGGACTTTGGACGCCCATCGCGCGAGACCCAAAGCCTAAAGCCTAATGCCCAAAGCCCAATTCTGCATTTTGCATTTTGAATTGTTTCTCTAACTTAAGGCCCATGTCCTGGCCGAACTTGCTTACGCTCTTCCGGTTCCTTTCCGCGCCTGTCTTTCTGGCGCTGTTCATCGGCTCGGGCCAGGACGGCTTCTTGCTCCGCTTTATGGACAGCCACACCGGACTGTGGCTCTGCCTGCTGCTCACCGTCCTTAGTGAACTGTCGGACATCCTCGATGGCGTCCTCGCCCGCAGGCTGAACCAGGTCAGCAACTTCGGCAAACTGCTCGATCCTTACGCCGATTCCACTTTTCGGCTGAGCTGTTACTTCGCTTTCGCCAGCCACGCGCACGGCAAGTGGATCCCGCTGTGGATGGTGATGATCCTCTTCTACCGCGATATGCTGGTCACCGTGATCCGCACCTTCGGCGTCGAGAGGCGCGAGTTTGTCCACGCGCGGGCGAGCGGCAAGATCAAGGCTATCGCTCAAGGCGCGGTGGTCATCGTCACGCTGGCCACCGCGGCGCTCTATGGCGAAGAGTACGTGGCTTACGAAACTCTGGCCCGCGGGCTGCAGATCTCCTCGCTGGCGCGCATGTTGATGTGGGTCGTGACTGCGGTGACCTTCTGGTCCGCAGTGGATTACTTCTGGGCCAACAGGCACCTGTTCAAGACGGGGCCAGAAAAGTAGGTGGTAGGTAGTAGGTGGTAGGTGGCTGGCAGTTCAAGAAAGTGGCTTTGGACATTAGGCTTTGGGCATTAGGCTTGGCCTCCTCACCGTGCGCCCCCAAAGCCCAAGGCCCAATGCCTAAAGCCGGGAACCGGAGACACGATTGCACGGACGGCGAAGTTCAAATCGAAAATCGAAAATCTAAAATCTAAAATCTTTTTTCTCTTGCATACGAACATTCGTTCGGTATAATTATTATGAGGAAGAGGGAAGCCGGTAGCCAGTAGTCAGTAGAACGGCCCGGACTGCAAGCTACTGACTACTGGCTACTGGCTACTGGCTACTGGCTACTGACTACTGAGTGAGGACGCAGCATGGCGCGGCCTTTTACCACGGAACTCACCAGCCGCCAGAAAGCAGTGCTGGACTGGGTCAAGGGCTTCATTCGCCGCAACGGCATGCCGCCCACTGTGCGCGAGATCGGCCGGGCTTTCGGCCTTTCGAGTTCCAGTGTCTTCGACTACTTGAAGGCCCTGCAACGGAAGGGCTGCCTGTTCCGCCGCAGAGAACTGGGGCCGCGTTCGCTGGTGCTGAAAGACACGGGAAGCGGGATGCGGGATGCGGGGAGCGGGCTTCGTGGCGCGATCCCGCTCCCCGCTCCCCGCTCCCCGCTCCCCGCCGCCTGCCCGCATTGTGAGCAGGTCAACGTGGTGGGCCGGATCGCCGCAGGCAAGCCGATACTGGCCACTGAGGACGATTGGGGAAGCGTAACCGTGGCCAAGGAGGCTTTGGGCATTAGGCATTGGGCATTAGGCTTTGCCCCCCGCCGTGCGCTCCCAAAGCCCAAGGCCCAAAGCCTAATGCCCGAAGTTTACGCGTTGCTTGTCCAGGGCGACAGCATGATTGACGCTGGCATTCTGGATGGGGACGTGGCGCTGATACGCAAACAGGAGACGGCGGACGACGGGGACATTGTCGTGGCCCTCATTGATGACGAAGCCACCCTCAAAATTCTGCGGCGCCAGCCGCCGCGCTTCCCAGGCCAGGCAGACCGCGTGAAACTGGAACCGGCCAACCGCACCATGCAGCCCATCTATGTGGATGCGGAGCGGCTTAAGATCCTGGGAAAGCTGGTAAGCGTCCAGCGCAGATACAAATGAGTGACGAGTGACGAGTGACGAGTGACGAGTGACGAGTGACGGGTGACGGGTGGCGAATGATGGAAAACCAAGGCAAAATTTCCGCGGGCGCGGAGGAAGCGGCTTCCCGGCCCGCACCTGGCACCCCTCACTCGTCACCCGGCACCCGGCACTCGTCACTTGCCTGCGCGCTGTGCGTCGGCACATCCGGCTATTCCTATACCGAGTGGGCCGAGGCGGGGTTTTATCCGCCTGGCACGAAGGCCGCGCAAATGCTGCCGCTCTATGCCCGGGAGTTTCGGATCACGGAACTCAACTACACGTGGTATCAGATGCCCAAAGCCGACGCCGTTGAAAGGCAACGGCGTACCGCCGGCGTCTCGCCGGCATTCCGCTTCGCGGCCAAGCTGACCAGGACCATGACGCATGAAATCGCCGAAAGCGGCTGGCGTCTTCAAGCCGCGCAGTACCGCGAGGGCGTGACCCCGCTTTTGCAAGCCGGGCAGCTTGCCGCCGTGCTGGTGCAACTGCCGCCGGATTTCGCCCGCACCACGGCCAACCGCCAGTACCTCGCGGCGCTGTTGCAGGAACTGAACGGCCTGCCCCTGGCGGCCGAGTTCCGCCATGCGAGCTGGAATGAGCCGCGGGTCTTTGAGGAACTGGCGCGCCGCCAGGTGGCGCTGGTAGCTGTGGATGAGCCGGCCTTGCCGGGGCTTTTCCCGCCGCTGCCGGTGGTGACCAATGCGGCCTTCTTCTATGTCCGTTTTCACGGCCGCAACGCCAAAGGCTGGCGTTCTGGCCAGCAGCAAAGCAAGTTCGATTACGATTACACGGACGCCGAGTTGCGCGATTGGATCACGCGCCGGATTGAACCGATGGCACAGCAGGCCGGCCAGGGCCTGCTCTTTTTCAACAACCATGTCCGCGGCCAGGCGCCCAAGAACGCCAAGCAGCTCATCCGCCTGCTGCGTGAACAAGGCTTGGAGGCGTAACCGCAGATAAACGCAGATAACAACGGATTAACGCAGATAACTACAGCTTTAGAACAGTCGTTTTTATCTGCGTTTATCTGTCGTGATCTGCGTTTATCTGCGGTTAAAAGAGTTCACTATGCCGCTCGAACGCGCCATCATTCACCTCAACGTCGCCGACTTTGCCGTGGCCGTTGAGCGCCTCCTGGACAGCCGCCTGCGTGGCCGGCCCGTGCTGATCGCGCCGCTGGGCCTCACGCGCGCCTCCGTGTATGACATGAGCGAGGAGGCCTACCGCGCGGGTGTGCGCAAAGGCATGGACTTGGCGCGGGCACGCCGCCTGTGCCGGGATTGCCTGGTAGTGCCGCCACGCCCCGACTGTTACGAACGGGCCACGCAGGCGCTCTTGAAACTGGCCTGCTTTTACACGCCGCTGGTTGAGCTGGTGGACGAGAACGGCCATCTCTTCCTGGACGTGACCGGCACCGGCCGCTTGTGGGGCCCGCCGCCCGACGTCGCCTGGCGCTTGCGCAAGGCGGCCAGGAGCGAGCACGGTTTCAATCCCATTTGGTCCGTGGCGCCCAATAAGCTGGTGGCCAAAACCGCTACCAGGCTGGTGAAGCCGGAGGGCGAGTACATCGTCGAGGCGGGCGATGAAGAAGCTTTCATGCAAGCGGTCCCGCTGCGGTTGCTGCCGGGGCTGGAACGCGAGGAACTGCTGCGCTTGCAGGAGTTCCACTTGCGGCGGGCCGGCGACGTCGCGCGCCTGACAGCCGGACAACTGGCGGTGATCCTGGGGGACGGCGCCAGTAAAAGTGGCTCCGCGCAAGCCCGCGCGCTGCATGACGCCGTGCATGGCGTGGACACCGCGCCTGTGCTGGCCGCGCATGAGCGGCAGCCGCGCGTGCAGGCGGACCACGATTTCGGCACGAAGGGTAACGCAGACTTCCGTCACTCGTCACTCGCCACTCGCCACTCGCCACTCGCCACTCCGGCAGGCGACACCAACGCGGCTGAAGTCCTCCTGGGGGCGCTCTATCGGCTGGTTGAACAGGCGGGCACGGAACTGCGCGCCCGGCAGCGCGCCGCGGGCCGTGTGAGTGTGTGCGTGGATTACTGTGACGGAGTGCGTATGGTTCGTCAGGCCGCGCCCGCTGCTCCCACCGCCAACGACTTCCGCCTTTTCGGAGCGGCCCAGACGGCTTTTGAACGCGCCTGGACGCGGCGCATTCGCATCCGGCATTTGCGGCTGGTCTGCGACCGCCTGGCCGCGCCTTATACGCAGCTTGAGCTTTTCCCGGAAGACGAAGAACGCACGCGCCGCGAAGAAGGACTGGTGACGGCGCTGGACGCCATCCGGCGGAAATTCGGCGGCCAGTCCATTGTTTTTGGAAGAACCTGGGCTGCCCAGGCCGTTTAACAAGGTCTCAGGTTTCAAGTTTCAAGTTGTTCGCGGGCCGCAGGTTTTCCTGAAACTTGAAACGTGAAACTTGAAACGTGAAACGCCGATGATCCCTCTCCTGACGCACTCCCACTTTTCACTGCTGCAGGGCGTGGCTTCACCCGAGGAACTGGTCCAGGCCGCGCACCGCCTCGGGTACGCCCGCATCGCGCTTACCGATGTGAACAACCTTTACGGCCTTTGGGAATTCCTGGACGCCTGCCGGCGCGAGGAGCCTCCCATTGCGCCTATCATTGGCGCGGAGCTTACTGAAGTGGAGCAGGCTGTTAGCCTGCCCCTATCCTCGCAGGCTGGACAGCCTGCGCCACGCCGCGCGGTTTTGCTGGTCGAGGACGAGACCGGTTTCGCCAACCTGTGCCGCTTGCTGACTTGCCGGCATCTGCAGACGGAGCATTTCCAACTGGAAGCCGCGGTCAGGAAACACGCCGCGGGCCTGACGGTCCTCACGGCCAACCTCGATCTGTTGGCGGCTTGGCGGGAGGCGGGCCTGCATCTCGCGGCCACTGTGTCCCGCCGGCCAGGGGCGGGCTTCCACGAATTGCGCGTGGCCGCTCAGCGGCTGGGCGTGCCGCTCGCCGCCATGCCGGATAGTTTTTTCCTTGAACCGGGCGACTACGAAATCCACCGCGTGCTGCGCGCCATCGCTCTCAACACGTCGCTCTCGCGCTTGCGTCCCGCCGACCTCGCCTCCCCGGACGCCTGGCTGGCGGGGCCGGGCGAGTATGTTCGCCGTTTCGACATTTGCCCCGAGGCGCTCTCCGCCACGGAAGCTTTAGCCGAGCGCTGCGTTTTCACCGGGCCGGACACGCGCATGCTCTTCAAGTCC
>Ga0315279_10002865_pt1 | contig 25011 bp, 27 predicted proteins | sample YL17G06_20_MG_FD_203694 | JGI IMG/M metagenome (GOLD analysis project Ga0315279, IMG submission 203694) | Sediment microbial communities from Yellowstone Lake, YNP, Wyoming, USA - YL17G06_20 | ecosystem: Environmental > Aquatic > Freshwater > Lake > Sediment | place: USA: Wyoming | collected...
CGACATGATTGCGTCCGCACTCAACGCAAGCTCGCAGTCAAGTATAAGCTGGTGTTACTTTGTTGAGGCTCAGGTGATCGAATGGTGCAAGGAAATGCTGGGTTATCCGAAAGAGGCCAGCGGCGTGATCGTCAGCGGCGGCTCGATGGCGAACCTTGTAGGTCTGACAGTTGCTCGTAACGTCAAGGCTGGGTATGATATACGTAAGAATGGTCTTCAATCAGCCTCAAGGAAGATGACTCTTTACGGTTCATCGGAAATGCACAGTTGCTTACAGAAGTCGGTGGAGCTTCTCGGGTTGGGTGACGATTCTCTGCGAAGGATACCAGTTGACCGCGATTTCCGCATGAATATAGATGTTCTTGAAAAGACCATTTCAGATGACCGTGAGGCTGGATTCCACCCTATATGCGTCATTGGAACTGCGGGAACGACGAACACAGGTTCTTTTGATGACTTGAACAAACTGGCGAATGTTTGCAAACGTGAGAGTTTATGGTTCCATGTAGATGGAGCCTTCGGAGCTTGGGCTGCACTATCACCGGAGATAAGCCACCTTGTAAATGGCATGGAGAAGGCTGACTCTTTGGCCTTTGATCTCCATAAGTGGATGTATATGTCCTATGAAGTTGGTTGCACCTTGGTGCGCGACAAGAAGGCGCACTATCAGACCTTTGCCCTAATGCCTGAATACCTTGCTCATGATGAGAAACAACCACCATGGTTTAGCGATTTATGTTTTGAGCTTTCACGGAGCTTCAAAGGATTGAAAGTGTGGATGTCTCTCAAGGAACACGGCGTCAGAAAGTATTCCAGACTGATCCAACAGAACGTCGATCAAGCACAATACCTCAAGAAGCTCGTTGAAGAAACCCCACAGCTAGAGCTACTTGCTCCTGTGCCCCTAAACGTTGTTTGCTTTCGGTACAAAGCTGAAAATCACGATGATGAGTCTTTAAACAAGCTGAACGCGAGGATACTTGAAAGGCAGTGGCTGAACGGAAACTGTATGATCTCAAGCACAATGATTGGCGACAAATGTGCATTGAGGGCGTGTTTTACTAATCACCGCAGCACCAGAGAAGACATTGACTTCATGGTGAAAGAAGTGATCAAGCTGGGTAATGAGATAGCACGCAACGTGAATGGCTAGTTCATTTTTTGCCCTTTTCTGTGATATTAAAGCCTCGCTTCTTGAATTGCTCAAGCAGTTCCTTCGTTTCTGGATACCATTGACCCCATTTTCTGCAGATATGCTCCGTCCAACTATAATCAGCGTATGTGAACGTTTCCTCACGGTCGCCTTCTAAAGGTATCTTTGCCTTCATATTGCGATAGTAGTCTTGGGCAAGATAGCCCTTATCCATCGCGTGCATGGCTTTTGCAACCTTGTCTTTGTCCAGCTCAGGGTATTTGTCCTCAAAAAGCGTGAAATCCATCGGATATCGTGGTCGTGGTGGTGGGTCTTCAGCTGGATAGCCCATCGTCAGCTGGACAAGTGGAGAAACCTTCTCTGGAAGGCTATACTCTTCTGCGATTTTGTCAGCTCTGTATAGTGCGCTTCCGAGGAAACAACTTCCAAGCCCGAGGCTTCTTCCCGCAACAACCATGTTCTGTGCCATCAACGAAGCATCCTCAATCCCGAAGACCAGTAACAAAAGATCGTTGGTAACCATTTTCCATTTCCTCTCAGCCATAATCAGCCCGAACTTGTGATAGTCAACGCAGATCGTGAACAAGAGCGGAGCCTTCCAAGGGTTCCTCTTCCTGTTCCGCGACAATAGCACGCTGTAAGCCTGCGAAGCAAAAGGCGCTTGCTGACCAGCTCTGACAACAGTCTCAACCACTTCGTCAGAAGGGACTTCGTCCGCGTATTTTCGGATGGACTTGTGATCAAGCATTGTTTGAATAACAGGGTTCTTCTTCATGATTTCTCCCTCGCACAGAACGATAGTTTGAATACTCAGTCAATATAACGTTTTGTGGGATGGAAATGAGCGATGATTCTCTGGGAAACGTCAGAATAACCGAATTGACAAGGAGTGACGCTTCTTCGATCAAGCTGCATTACAAGTATTTGACACCGGCATACTATGACCTGTCAATTCTCCATGAAGGAGACTCTTGGAAAATGGAGTTGCTTCTCAAACCTTTTACGAAACCAATTGATAGAGTGTCTGAGTCTCGATTCTATGAGGAGTTTGTTGAGGAACCGAGAGTTTTTGCGGCTGAACTAGAAGGCGAGCAGATTGGCTGGATAGAGCTGGGCTGTCACAAGTGGAACAACAGAATGCGCGTCTGGGAAATTCTAGTCAAAGAAGAATATCGCAGAAGAGGCATAGGAACGTTGCTGATGGATCACGCTGTCAAGATGACCAAAGAGAAAGGAGCCAGAACGTTAGTGCTCGAAACGCAATCATGCAACGCTCCAGCAATCAACTTCTACCTGAAATACGGGTTCGAACTTATCGGCTTCGATTCGACAGCGTACTCAAACGATGACATACAGAAGAAGGAAGTCAGACTTGAAATGGGCTTAAAACTATAGCAGAATTTTCTAAACTGAAATGTGGTAATTTCAAAGGGCCGTAACTCGCTGTCTTGGATTGCTCTACATTTTTTCTGGGGCTACTATGCCGATCAGGCTGAGCGCATTTCGAAGCACCACACGCACGGAATCGGTCAGTGCCAGTCTTGCGTCGCTCAGCTCTGGTGGCTCAGCTTTTATCACGGGCAAGGCGTTGTAGAACGTGTTGAATCTGTCTGACAAGGCGTTGGCGTATTCGGCGATGATGTTGGGTTTGAGGTATTCGGTTGCTTCGATGAAGGTGTCTGGGAAGCTTGCTAGTGCCAGCACGATTTCCTTTTCAAGCTTATCGGTTAGCAGTTCGTATGCGGGTTTCTCTGGTTTTCTTTCTGCTTTGCGGAGGATGCTGCAGGCTCTTGCATGTGTGTATTGAATGTAGGGTGCGCTGTTCTTTTCGAAGTTCAGAACCCTGTCCCATGTGAACACCACGGGCTTTGCCATGTCAATCTCGATGAGCGCGTAACGTACTGCGCCGATGCCCACAAAATCTGCAATCTTCTGCTTCTCTTCTTCTGATAGTTGCGGGGACCGCTTCGAAACCTCTTCGTAAGCTCGTCTTACTGCTTCGTTCATTACTTCGTCGAAGGTTATGTAGTGTCCCCTTCGGCTTGACATCTTGTATCCCGGGAGAGTGACGAGGTTATAGGCGAAGTGAACAAGATTATCCGCGAACTTGCCGTAGCCCAACGCGTACAATGCGATTTTCAGCTGAAGTTGCGCTAGGCTCTGCTCCATTCCTATCACGTTGATGACTTTTTCGGCTTTCTCGAATTTCCACAAGTGGTAGGCGATGTCTCTTGTCGTGTAAAGCGTTGTGCCGTCAGCGCGCACGAGTGTTAATGGAGGGACTTCATAGTCTTCTCTTAGTCCGAGTTTGGTTTTCAAGTCCAGTTTTTGAACAGCCTTTTCAGCATCAAACTCCAAGACTCCAGCTTCGGCAAACACGCAAGGCGACTTTTTCAGTTTCTGAAACGCTCGGTCTACTCTGCCGCTCCAGACGAGGTCGCCTTCCCAATCCCAAGAGTCATAGGACACGCCTATCCTGCTGAGAGTTTCCCTGAAACCGTCTAGGCACAACTCGCTGACTCCACGGCTTAGTTGCTTAGCCTTCTCTTCGCCTTCCTCGTAGGCCCGGTTCAGCCTGTTAATCGAGTCTTCAGGGTTTTGGTCTTCGCCGATCTTGTTAAGTAGCTCTTCGAATAGCTGTGGGTATTTGCCTTTCAGTTCGGCGGCTATTGAAACCCACTCGTCCAAGTCTCTGTTGATCTTGTTGATTTCGCCCTCTGCCTTTGCTGTCTTGGCGCGTTCGAGTTCCTTCTTTAGGCGGTTGATCTCGACTATGCAGCTTGTTACGGTGTAGATTTCGCCGATCATGTGGTCTGGCTTCGCCGTTGGTTTCGGTTTGCCCAGTTTTTCGTATCCGTAGGCTATGACTGAGGATTGGCGTCCTACGTCGTCAATGTAATAGTGTCGTGAAACCATGTGCCCTCTGGCTGTGAGCAGACGAGCGAGGGTGTCACCGAGCATGGGGTTTCGGGCTTGCCCGATGTGTATCGGATGAAGCGGGTTGACGCTCGTGTGTTCCACAATGATCTTGAGAGGTTTGTCGGTCTTGACGAAGCCGTACTCGGCATCAACCTGCCTGATTGAACTCAGGGCCATGTCAGAAAACTTGGCGAAGTTGACGTGGAAATTGATGTAGCCACCGACTGAGACTACACTTTCAACTAGTGAGGCTTTTGATTCGTTCGTCGCTTTGGCTATTTTCTCAGCCAGAACTTTAGGTTTCTCACCGAACTGTTTCGCAAGCTCAAAACACAAAGAAGAGGCCAATTGCCCGTATTCCGGGTTCGGTGGTTTCTCAAGTGCCAAGTTAATCGTCTTGAGCTTGGGGAAAGCCTCCTTCAAGGCAGCTTCCAGAATCGTCTGGCATTCCTCACGGAAGACGTCAAACGGGTTCTCTGAAATCATTATCAATTTTGCTCCGCTTATTGGTTGGCTCTTCAAACTTTTAAGATGTGAGGTTGTATTTTAATCTGAAAATCTATTCCATTAATCACGGATGAAAACACGTATGAAGACAAAGATCGTTTTCTCAGAAAAATGCTTGGGTTATGGACAACTGCACGTAGAAGGTCCGGAGCGAGTGAGGAAAGCATCTGAGATTCTGAAAGAAAAGAGATACACGTTTTTGGCTCCTGAACCAGCGTCGGAGGACGATTTGCTCAAGGCTCATGACATGGAGTATGTTTGGAATTTGAAGAAGAGTCTGGTTGAGGACCCCGACACGCCTGCCTATGATAATATTTCCGAGTTCGCGAGGCTTTCAGCAGGCGGAGCAATTCTGGCAGCAAAGGTCAATGGGTTTTCGATTATGCGTCCTCCGGGGCATCATGCCGGAACGTTTGGAGCAGCGCTGGGTGCATACACGAGAGGTTTTTGCTATCTGAACAACATTGCGATAGCCATCAAGCATTTGGACAAACCCACGTTAATTCTCGACATTGACGGCCACCACGGGAACGGAACACAGGAGATTTTCTTCGGAGACAAGAAGGTGATGTACGTTTCGTTGCATAGGCACCCGAACTATCCCGGCACGGGTGTGTCTTCAGAGGGAAATTGTCTGAATTTTCCGTTGCCGCCTGACTGTGGGGACAAAGTGTATTTGAGGACGTTTGACGAGGCGCTGAGTGAGGTGGATGCAAGTAGGTTTGAGGTGGTGGCTGTTTCTGCGGGTTTTGATCAGCATGCTGGGGATTTGGCTTCGCTTGGTTTGACAGATGAGTGTTATGAACAGATCGGGAAAAGAATCGGAGCGTTGGGTAAGCCTACGTTTTTCGTGTTGGAAGGCGGGTACAACGGCGAGAACGTTGGAAAAAACATAGACACGCTGCTGAGGGCGTTTGAAGAGAGCTGATCTTGGTTCTTACCGTCTCTTAACTTGCTGTGGTTCTGCCTTGGACTGAATCTTGTTTGTCGGACAAAAGCGGTTGCGCGTTGTAGGTTTTCCTATTTGATCAGTTTTCTTTTCATGAGGTTTATGCTGAGTATGAAGAAGACGGGTGTGACGATGGCAATCCAGACTAGACTGAGGAGCAGCCGGGTTTCGAGATTTCCGAGGAGTAGGGCTCTTGTTAGGAATACGGTGTGTGTAAGGGGTAGGACGGCTTGTGCGAAGGTTTGCATGAAGGACGGTAGTTGGGTTAGTGGGAAGAATGTTCCGCTTAGGAGGAACATTGGGGTTATGAATAGGAAGCCGGGATAGTTGAAGAAGTCTATGTTCGGAGCCAGAGAGGTGAAGCACATGGCTATGGCAGAGAACATCAAGCCGCAGAAGAAGGCGACCAGAGGAATCAGTAGAAACAGTGGGCTTGTAATCAAGCCGAAAGCTGCTATAACGCCTAGGACTATGCTGGAGCTGATCAGGCTTCGGGTTGCACCCCACAGCATCTCGCCCGCTATGACTTCTTCAATGTTTATTGGCGTGGATATGATGGCGTCGAAGGTCTTCTGGTAATACATGCGGACGAATGAGCCGTAGGTGCACTCGAAGAATGATGAGTACATGATGGAGATGGCTATCAACGCGGGCGCGATGAACTGAATGTAGGACAAGCCTTCGATCTTGCTGACGAACTGTCCCAGACCGACGCCCAGCGCGATCAAGTAGAATATTGGTTCGAGTAGTGGCGGGAAGAAGTTTACTTTCCACGTTTTCTTGAAGACGTCGAAGTTCCTCATCCATACTTTCCACACGCGGTAAGTCAGTTCGGGCCGCTTAAAGCCTGATGCAATACGGTCTAGCTTCATTCTCTTAATCTCCTTCCGGTCAGCTTGAGGAAGACGTCTTCAAGGTTGGCGTTCCGTATAGTAGCGCCGCTGGTTGGGTGTTCTCGCAGAAACTTTTCGAAAACTCCGTGAGGCTGCGTTGTGAATACGCGGATTCTGTCGTTCAAGACTTCGAATCTTGCTTCTGGGAACTTTTCTTGAAGCGTCTTCATTATTTGGTCGTTGTAGTCTACTTCTAGGACTTCTTCGCCGATGTGTTTCTTGACCAATTCTGCGGGTGCGCCTTGTTCGATGATTTTGCCATGATCCATGATTAGTGTGCGGTCGCAGAGCTCGGCTGCTTCGTCCATGTAGTGCGTGGTGAGGATTATGGTGACGCCCTGTTTTCTCAGGTCTCTGATTTTGTCCCAGATCATGTGGCGTGCTTGTGGGTCTAAACCTGTTGTGGGCTCGTCTAGGAGGAGTATTTGGGGCTCGTTGATTAGGGCGCGGGCCAGGATTAGTCGTCGTTTCATGCCGGTAGAAAGCTGGTCAATGATGACGTTTCGCTTTTCTTCAAGCTGGAAGAATTTGAGCAATTCTTCGGAACGTTTTAGCGCTGTGGCTTTTGGTACGTCGAAGTAGCGTGCGTAAACGAGCAGGTTAGTCAAGACTGTGAAGTCTGGGTCAAGGTTCTCCTCCTGAGGGGCAACGCCGATCGCTTTCTTTATCTCTCGGGGTTTTTCGGACACGTTCAAGCCTGCGACGTTTAGCTTGCCCGAGGCTACAGGTAAGAAGCAGTGGATCATTCTGATGGTAGTGGTTTTTCCCGCTCCGTTGGGACCGAGGAAACCGCAGCATTCCCCCTTGAAGACCTCAAAGTTTATGCTGTCCACTGCTAAGTAATCGTCGTACTTCTTGGATAGGTTTTCTGCCCTGATGAGAACCTCTGCAACCATCGGTTTTCCTTCCGAAACCTCTGTCTCTTATGACAAGCTTTCTTAAGAGAATTACCCTCAGCGAACGGCGTAGCGGTTTTGGACCCAAGTGGTCTGGTTTTGGAGTCGTTGTTTCACGGTACGTTTAAATATTGGATATGGGCTATTTATGGGTGAATAAGTTTCCTGAGGGAAACAAAATGTCTCTAGAATCTAAAGCTCAAGTCCTCGAAGCGGTTTCGTCAGCACCATACGGAGTCAGAGATGTTGCTCAGGTGCTGACGTGCAGAACTTCGCGGGTTGTTTTGTTGCTGAAAGAGATGGAGGAAGAGAGACTAATCGAGGTGCAGCAAGCTCAGTCTTCAAAGCGTGGAAGACCCAAGAAGATCATGAGATGCACTCCTCTTGGCTTCGAGTTTCTGGAAGCTTACAGGAAGATGGGGATGATGCCGCTTAGAGCCAGAAGCGCGGATTTGGAGCGTGCGGTTAAGGATGCTTTGTATGCGGAGAGGCTTGTGGCGAGTGGTCACGATGCGTTTAGGCTCTTTATGGAGTTGAATACGGTTGCCCGCAATATTGAGGAGTCTTCAAAGGCTTCTGGGAATACTGGAAGAGCATAAAGTTGAGTACATGATCATTGGCGGCTATGTCCTTCCTTTCTACGGGAGAATCCGAACAACAGTTGACTTGGATCTGGCTGTTGCTATAAAAACTGAGAAAGAACTGGAAGAGTTTTGCGGTTGGCTGCAACAGAACGATTTCGAGGCTAAGATCAGTTCCTTTCAGAATCCTGTGATTGTGGTATTAGATAAAAAGGAGAGGATGGAGATGGAGCTGTGGTTGAGGCCTGACGGGATTGTTCTTGGTGATCAGGTTTTGAGGAGAAGAAGTAGAGTTAAGATGGGTGATGGTGTTGAGGCGTGGGTTGTTGGACCAGAAGACTTTATCGTGAACAAGCTGGCAAGACCAGAGAGAGGAGCAATAGACGAGCAAGACGTAAAGAGCGTGTTGATAAGACAGAAAGGCAAGCTAGATGAGGAGTATCTCAGAAAAAGAGCGCAAAGAGCAGGATTCCTCGCCGTTCTTCAGATGATAAAGGCCCAGTAAAGAGCGCTAGCAGATGACCACTATCTTTTCCTAGCAATGGATACCCCTAGAATTGTGGAACACGCGGCCGCTATACAGAAGGCTGATATGAAGAAGGCTAAGTCTATGGTTGATTGAGCGAGAGTCCATAAGATCACTGCAAAAGATAGCAGAATCATGGATGCCAATAGAATGAGTCTGGCGTTCACGTTTCTTAGTTTGACCTTGTCTACGCGTTCGGGGTCTGGTTGCGAACGCATCAAAGTGTTGGCTTTTTCAATTTCAGCCTTTGTTGCTAGGATCACTTCGTTCTTCTCTACGTCTTGGAACTTGAAGGATGTGAGTGCGTATCTTTGAAGCTCCCAAGGCTTTTCCTTGGGCAAAATCTGGACTATGTCCATCTTCTCCATTTTCTTCAGGATCGTTTGAATCTTGGCGACAAACTGCGGGTCTTCTGCTCTTTTTTCTCCGTATAGTTTCCTGATCAAGGCTTTAGCGTCGGGGAAGACTAGTTCGAGTTCAGAAGACGCGATGGCTTTGGCGAGGCTAAATTGATACTCGCCCTCTCGCAGGCGAATGTTGACCGTTTTCGTTTCAGAATTCAATGCTCTTTCCAAGTCTTCAAGTTCTTTGGGTGTTGGACCGCTTTGAGACATTCTGTCATCGCCGACTCAATAGTCTCAATAGAGAAAGTATAAGAAACCTTCGCCAAATGATCATTCTTTCACCGTTTTTCTCAACAAACTCAACAGAAGGAACTATTATTCCTCTCAACTGGCAATACAGAAAAACCAGAAACGAAAAAGGAGGCGAGAAAAAATGAAGAAAATACTGGTATCGGCAACGATTTGTATTTTGTGTCTCTCAATGATTTCGGTGCATATGCTGCAGATAAATGCCGCGGAAACCACGATGTTTCAGGACGACTTCGAAAGCTATTCTGCAGACACCTTCCCTTCTGCTGGTGGCTGGCAACTTGTCTGGAACGGTGCAGGCAATCAATATCAGGTAGTAACCGCCAACTACTCTCACTCTCCTACAAAGTCATTTCAGCTAAAGGGTTCGTACGGATGGAGCGCAGTAGCCAAGAAAGATTTCTTGAGCAGCAACAATCTAGTTGGGTACGAAGTTTATATGATGGCAGAAACTGACGGCGGTGGAAGTGTTGCTTTTTTCAATCAATCAGCCGCAAGTTGGGGCAAATACTATGGAGCTGTAGGATTCCTGAATGGTTCCATTTGGGGAGGCCATGACGAACTGACACAGAAGCTTCAGAATTTCACCAGCTACACTTGGTACAAAATCCGAGTCATACTCGACAAGAGTTCGAGAACCTTCAATGTATGGATTAACGACGTACTCGTCGGGCAGAGTCTAGTTGAACAGAATGACCCAAACGAGATTGCCTCGTTGCAGCTTCAGGTTGGATGGAAAAGCGCCATTAACTATTTCGATGATGTAAGAGTATTCTCTCTAGACAGAGCAAGTAGCGTTACATTGACGCCGTTAACAGGATTTGCATCCACCACCATTGTCGGTTCTGGATTCTCAAACAACTCAGCAATCACAATCACTTGGGATGGAACAACAATACCTACAATTCCAAATCCATTAATCACAGACACAACTGGCGACTTCACCGCAATGATAAGCGTTCCAACTCAGACTACCTCTGGAGGTCATACAATCAACGCAACAGATGCAACTGGCACGTGGGCAACCGCGACGTTCACCGTAGTCAACATGACTGGCCCGCAAGGACTACAAGGACCAAAAGGCGAGAATGGAACACAAGGGCTTCAAGGCCCACAAGGACCAAAAGGAGACACCGGAGAGCAAGGCCCAATAGGTCCACAAGGTCCGAAAGGTGAAAACGGAACCCAAGGATCGCCCGGAAATGTGCAAGAACTCCTACTGGTCGTAGCTTTTCCCACTGCCACTTCCATTCTAGCCATCTGCATCGCAGTAGTAGCCCTACTGAAGAAAAGAAACACAAACTAACCAACCCTTTTTTTCTTTTTTAGTCTTGAGTTGATTTCTGATCGTTCTTTTCTTGTTTCTGGTAAGTAGTTATGACCACGACAGATGCCAAGATGATTACGGCTGCTACTATGTTTCTTGTTGTTATCGGCTCGTTTGCCAGTGCCCATCCGAGAAACATTGCCACGATCGGGTTAACGTAAGCATATGTCGAAGCTCTTGCGGTTGACACCATCTTCAACAGCCAAATGTAACAAGTGAAACCCACTAGCGACCCAAACACTACAAGGTAGACCCAAGCTCCTAGCGAACGTGCGGAAACCAAATCCAACCGTATCCTGCTCCATTCACCAGTAACCATACTGGCCACGAGCAACAACGCTCCGCCAGCAACCATCTCCAACCCCGTGCCCAACAGACCCAGATTCGGAAACTTGGCTGATCGTGAATAAAGCGAGCCGTTAGCCCATAATAGTGCTCCGAACACGATGATGGTTGCTCCAGCAACGTCAACGCTACTCGCTCCTAGACCTTCAAACCCGCCAGCCAGCAGAATCACACCGGCAAATCCCAGCGCCAGACCACCTGCAACCCTAGGACTTGGTTTGTGTCTGTTCCAAAGCCAGTCCATCAAAGCCATCCACAAGGGTACTGTTCCAACCAGCAGACTGGTCAAGCCTGAAGGCACCCATTGTTCCGCATAAATGACTGCGCCATGTCCGCACAGCAGCATCAGACCGCCAACCGCAAACGCGCGTCCCCAATCGCTCTTAGACTCATGCACTGGACCTCGCAGTCTGCATAGAGCGTAGATGATCACGCCTGCCAGCACGAACCGTGTTCCCGCCATGAAAAACGGCGGTAATGATTCCTCGACGATCCGTATCGCCAGATACGTCGAACCCCAGATGATGTAGACAGCCAAGAATGCCGCCGCAACCTTGACTCGCAGACTCACAGCTTTTCACCACGGTAGAAGCAAACCATTAACACCAGCTCAGATTTAGCAGTTTTGCCGTCAGCGGACTGGCTTCATTCAAGCATGTTCGCAGTTGGTTCCTCGAAGTAGGGTGGAAGAACCCATTTTCGGCCTATCTTGAACTCGTTCACAAAAACCAGCTTATCCTTATTCAGACAGACGCAGGAGGAGCGGTGAACCCTGTCCAACTTCATAGAAAACTGCAAACTCAGCCGCCACGCCAAAACAGCATGCAAAGTCTCATGCTCCAACACATTCAACAGACTGTAAACTGTGAAGTGCTTCCGACGATGAACATGCCAATACAGGTTAATCAGGTTAGGTTTGTCGCTGTCAACCCAGCCCCCACCGATGAAACTGCAGCGCTTGGGATTTTCAGCAATCTCCTCCAAAGATGGAACCCTAACGTCAACCACAAACTCCTCAGCGCCATCCAGAGATTGCCTCCTCCTAACCAACGAACGGCACCCGAACACAGAAGGAAGCTAGAGTTCAACGTATATATTTGGGTAGGGTAGTCTTTGAAAGTTCCAGAAGGGTTCGTATCGACTGCGGTCGTGACCACGTAGAACCAGGGTGCATAATGCATCACAAAGTCGTAGTAGGCGCTCGGAACCGTGCTCATCTAGGCGTTCACCGCTCTGAACTGTGGCCCTTCAAGTTATCGATGATTTTCAGAGCATGATCGAGTAGAAATTGAAGATTGCCACCTGAGAGACCTCCCTGTGTGCTGCTTGACTCGTTGACCGCGAGATCCCCGACTCGGAAGCTTAAGCCCTGGGCTGAGCCTCCCGTGATTCTGCAAGCGCAGTATATTGCTGCAAGGTTGCGAATAGCTTCAGCCTCAACGCCAGAGCAGTTTGAAGGGTCAACCGTCTCGCCAGTTTCGACTTGCACGGCTACGCCGGCAGCCGTAATGAACCTGTTCACGACATCGTCAGGCGCTTCGACTGCACTAACGTTGATGCGTTCGCGGACACTGTTAGACGTGACGCTAGCCATAGCGAAACCTCAACAACTCGATAATGGTAACTCAGAAAGAAACCCGTTTTAAGCCTAATTCAACAGAATAGAACGCAGTGCAACGTCATTTCGTCCATATCTTGACTGGTGGCCCCTTCTTCGCATTGGTGATCTTGTGATTTGACTGCCGCTTTTTTCTTTTGACATCTGTATCTGGCAGTCGCCTCCTATTCTAGATTTGAGTGCACCAGAAGATCTATGGGCTAACGTGGTTGTGGACATTGCTAAATGATAGGCAGTCTTCTTTTGCCAAAACATGATACAACTATTTCTGTGATGCCAGCCCCCGCTCCTCAAGTGCCTTTAGAAAGTCTTTAGGGTTACTTCCAGCCTTGCTTAGTTTATCTAGGAGTGCATCTCTTAGCTTAGAGTAGTCTTTTTTCAATATCGTCAAGTCACTGCGGCTTAAGTAGTAGAGAGGACCACCTTCGTTTCCACGGCCCATCACTAAAGAATTCCTATCAAGCTCGTCCAAGCTGACTCTTGCTTTCTCCAAAAGCTTCTCAATTGTATCTTCTCTGATGATGTTGGCAGGAGAGAAATCCTTGATGAAATCTTGGATCATGGGGTAACCCCATAATTTCGAAAGTGACACGATCTCGTACATTTCCGCGTTGAGTTTTTCAACGTCTTTGCCAACTGAAGATAGTATCTGCTTTGAAAGAAACTCGATTTTGCTACTTATTGAGGACAGTGTTTCTAGCATGTTTGTCACGCGCTCAGATTCAGATTTGTGGGTGAGAAAATTGAACATCATTCCGGCCCATTGCTGTTTCAGGTAGGATTCCAGTTCATTGTAATCTGAGAACGGGACAAGCGCGTTGTTGATGGCGTTTCCTTGCACTTCTTCCATGAAATCGAAGATCTTGGTAGAATCGACACCTGGATAGGTTATCTTTGACGCGTCCAGATTCTTGTTTTCCTTGTTTTTTTGATAGACTCGATTTTCTGCATGAACCTGCTGTTCCACCATCGCGAAAACAGGGATTATCTTGCTGACAGCCTCTCGGTACTCTTGGTTAACTATGGATTCGGGTTGGTCCTTGTACTTGCTCCCGAAACGTCCTCCTATTATTAGAACGAACATCTGGCAATTGGGGACTTCCGCAAGACAGGCATCCTGAACATGCTTGCTTGGATCGTAGAACACGTTACCCTCTTCACTCAGGATAGGCTCGAAACCCATATTCTTAATGAAGAATTTCAAGTTCTCTCGGATATAACGCAAATCATAGCAAGTCGAACTCACGAAAACACGAGGATTCGCCATTAGCTGCTTTCTCCTCTCTCTTAAACTCGAAATATGCCTTCAGCTTTGATAAGTCTTGTGTTTCTTGGTTCTGTAAACTCTCCGTTTGGGTGTTCGCCCGTAAACTTTTGCTCGGTCAGTTCTGCAAAGTTGTTGGTCCGTGGGAAGCGGAACCTCAAACTAGCTCTTAGGATCTTGTCTTTTTCCTCTCAGGCTACATCAGCACTGTCATCAAACTCCGCAACCTTATCTAAAGTCCACCCGGGGCAAGTGTTGCTTAGGGTTCCAGCCAGACTGTCAGCATGTGGCGTCCTTTGCCTAGCCCCAGTTTCCAGATGACTTCCCAGGACACGGTTATTCTTCCGTCTTTAAGGAGCCTGGCGACAAACTTCTCAGAACCAACACTAAAACCGTCAACAGGCTGCACATGCACGTTCAGCAGTTCCCCCGCCTCTAGCTTGTAACGCCACCTAACCTCAACAGGAACCTGCACACGATTCAGCTTCTGCAGCCTCGCCAGAAACTCCACACCCTCAGTCAAAGGCATGAAACCCCAACCTTACAAATACTTCAGACACCTTCACACACCTTCTGCATACGTCTGATAAACCTAATCTAAACCCTATTTCAAAAAAGCAAGCCAAAACAAGCCTCTCCAAAAAACAGAATCACACTCGCGCCAACCAAAGAAAGAAAAGAATAATGTTGAAGCCTCATTTGTTGGGCACAACAGCGCCGTAACGTTCAAGCTGACGATTCACACCCTGCATTTTAGCCGACTCCTTTTCAGCCAACTCCAAACACTGCCTGTGAAAAGCCAACTTCGCTTCGTAAAACCGAACACGCGCCCTGTGATACTCCATAAACGACCGCAAAACACCCTCATCATAGTAGGATCCAACATAAACAGACAGAACCCTTTTCCCAACCCTGTGAACCGAATACACATACTTCTTACTACCCCGAACCTTCACAACAAGCGACCCAGCATAAACATCCTTACGCCTAGGCATACGCATCCCTCGTACAAGCTGTAAGGACAAGCTTTGATTAAAACTTTATCGCCGCGCGCGCTCATCGACCGAACGGGACTGCCAGTGGACATCGCAGTGACAGAGATTCTGACTGTCCACACTGATTCAGCGTGCTAATCTCTAGCCACTTGGTGTCTTTTTCTGGCCAAGATCGCCAACGCTACTGCTATCATAAGTGGCACAAAAACTGCTGGATTTTCTTTTATAGGAATTATGACCTCGTGCGATGAGTGATCGTACGCAAAGTACATGCATACGTGGGAGCTGAGAGGGATTGGGAGTTCAGTCACGTTCACGGGTTTCATGTCGACGAGAATCACGTATTGAGTGCTGTTCAACACTGTTCTGGGCACAGTCATGCGACAGAACCCTACTGTCCCATCCTCTCCAGTCGCAAAAAACATGACATACACCTGTCCTGGTTGCAGATACTGGTTAGGAGAGCTGAGCCAAAAGTACAAGCCGAGCCCAGAGACCGTGGAGTTGCTTACGACACTAACGAACTGTGCTTCGTTGCCCGAATAAGGAGGAACAATAACGAAACTGTGGAACATACCCATCAGAGGACAACGATCCGAGTTATTGACATCAAGACTGTAGGACGTGTCGCCAATCCCATCTTCGTTTAAATCCACACCAGTATAATAAGCCCAATAATTACCCTCAACGCCGTTATCCCAAGCGTTTGCCGAATTTTGAATGTAGATCTCACTATAACTCACGAAATTGTTATGCTCTATGGCGTTGTCCGATGAATCCATCAAGTCCAAGCAGCGACCACAGTTCGAAACCACACTTTCCATGATGCGATTGCCCGTGGAATTCCGGAGAGATATAGCAGCCACGACAGCTCCTGATATGACGTTGCCCGTCACGTTGTTCTGTGTTGAATTGATAAGCCCCAATCCGAACATGCAGTTGGTCAAGTTGTTCCCTGCGATCGTGTTGTTTGCAGAACCGTACAAGTCGATGCATTCATCAGTGTCTGAGACCGTGACATTCTCGATTTTCGAATCTTCCGTATAAGAGACTTGCAGACCCAAACCCTGCCTAAGTATAGTCAAGTTGCCTATGACGATGTTTGTGGAGTTAATGATGCCAAGATACCCTATGTCCGGAAACGTGTTTGGGTTTATTACCAAGTTTGACCGATTAATCAGATAGTAAATGGGTTTTCCATCGATGGTATTCGAAGTATCAATGTCGTGAATATTGTGATCAAGCGTTACCCCACTCGCACCGAAAGCGTAGAAGTTGTTTACCAGTCGATTGTCTCTTAACCTGTTCTTGCTACATTCTGACATGGAAATGCCCATGGAGCAGTTGGTCAAGACGTTCCCCACAATGGTATTATTGTTGGAATCATAGTACAGCACTATTCCACCACTGTCTGTTATCGTGTTGTTCAAAATGTAGCAATCAGACGAGAAGCTCATGTGAATTGCCATAGAGAATCCCCGAAATCCAATGTACTGAAGCGTCACATTGACCCTCATCGTAACGTCCACTCCAATCCCACTTCCCGATCCTATCAGGGTGTAGTTTCCTCCATCAATGATGATGTTGTCCCGTTCTACGACAAGATTGCCATTAACGTCATCCGTGAACATGTAGATGAAGTTGTCGAGATTCAAGATTAGAGGCGTCGGCGGCTCAATACTTCCATTAGCTCTGATGTAGATGATCAACCCCGACGCTTCTGAAATCTGAACTCTGCCCGATAGAGCCGACATTGAAGAAAAAACGAAGACCAAAACGAAAACCAGAGCGCGTCTTCTTTGCATTTACCCTCGTCCATTACTGGGTGAACATTGCTTTTACAACTTTCGACACAAACGTCTATCGAATGAAGCTGAAGGTTCGCGGCAACGACATTGGCTACTCTGCAAACAAATTCGTTGTGCCGCCGTGAAACCCCATCGACGTGGCGGGCCCGCTGGGATTTGAACCCAGGATCTCCGGCTCCGCAGGCCAGTGTCCTAATCCAGCCTAGACTACGGGCCCTTTTGGACGGACTAGGGTACTACTTCCGCTTTCTAAAAAGCTTATGCCCATCTATTTCTGTCACGTAGTCAAAGCCGGACTCTATCAGCTGTTTGGCTTGGTCGACGTTGTCAGCGATCCTGCAAGTGTACTCGTCGTCTGCGAAGGCTATTAGTTGTGTGCGCGCATGTTTGTTCCTAAATCCACCTTTCTAAGTGTGATAAAGCCAATTGCTCGTCTCACAACGCTTCCTGCAACTTACACCACAGTGACCGTCCATAAGTCAAGCGAATCTCACCATCACAAGATAATCCGCAAGCGAATTTAGGAACAGGCACGCGCGCCTTCTCCAACAGTTCAACCCGACGCAAAAGCACAATCCCACCAGACCTACTCATGACCAAACACTCCCGCTTTTCCTGAGCAAACGCCAAGACCTCAAGACACAAACACTCCCCTCTTCTCCCTATCCTCCAACACCTTCAAACGAGCAAGAACCTCCGGCAAAACCGCGGTCTCAAAAAGCGCAGCATTAGCCTTCAACATCACGTTCAAAGCGCCAAGCTGCGCCAACTCATTAGACCCAGTGAGTAGCCGAACGCTCGCCTGACGATAAATCTGCTCATAACGATTAACAACCTTCAACAAAACCCGCTCATGATCCACAACACTCTGCAAAACCGGCTGCCAACTCATCCGATTCTCAAAATCACTATACACAGTACGCCTAGAACACGCGCACTTCTGGCTCAATTCCTTCACAACCTCAGTCTGAGAAAACCCCAAACCCTCAAGCTTCAGCAATTCCAAACGCCTAGAAACCACATCCAAGCTAGGCTACCCCCTCGAAATTGCAGACTTTCTTCAACATCGTCAAACCTCACGTTACTTAGAGCAGATTAGACACCAAAAACCGGGCAAAGCAAATCTGCTAAGCCAAGAGACGCCGCAAAACAACAAGACAATGATTATTCTAAAGCGCTTTGAACTAATAAAAAACTTGTGTAGCCGCACATTTTGAAAACCTGAAAATTAACATAGTAAATGGGGTAATCTTGAGAAATCTTTAAAATGGGTTACAACAACTGTACATTATCTTTGGAGGACGATCAGGAGGATTGAACCATTTTAACATTGACAAGAATGATTTGTCATTCTTTGGAGATGCTGCGAGAGAGATCTACGATTGGCTTCCACCTCACAAGAAAACAAAGCTCAACATAGAACTTGCCAGCGAGGGGCTCTCCAATATTGAAGAGCTCTCGGAAAAAGAGCGTTTCTTACGTTTACTCCACTTCTTAGAAGTAAACTACGTCAGGGTAGTTGATTGGGCAGAACAGACAATCCAAAAAATAAGGAAACTTGATGAGACACACAAAATCACGAATATCAAAAGCATCGAAATAGATTTAGTAGAAAGGAAAACCTTCAGTCTTCAAGATATTTCCAATGAACTTTCGAAGAGCGGGATCAAGGATCTGTTTTATTCGACTCTCAATAGCTTAGAACTCGGAAAAGAATACAAATACTACCTTCAACAGAGAAGGGAGGTAATAAGGCATGAGTAACCAAGCAAAACTCAGTATTATCCAAGCTTTCCTCAATCAGCTTCAAAACATTCAACTCCATCGTGTTCCCAGCTTGAGCGACCAGATTTTTGAATTATTCTGTTATTTCCGGAAGCTAGAAGAGTTCATGAATGCAGGAAAGGAATTGCGGTGCCAATCCAAATCGCAAGGCATCTTAAACCACATGCCAAGCCAGGGAGGCCGAGATCTGGTGACTATTTCCGTCTTGTTGACCCTCAAGGTGGTGACGATAGAGACTTGATTCTCAATGGAGAATTTCAGGGCGTATCTGGCGTAGTGCACTCCCCAGACATAGCGCTTACGAAACCTAATGAGAATAAGCTAGTCTCAATCTATGAATGTAAGAACTCCAGCTCTCTAGGTCCAGGTGTGTATCGTGAGTTCATAGGATACTGTGAGGAAATGGGGCTGCTGGTAAAATCCAACAGGAACCGATTGAACGCAGTCATTGATACTTTTACAATAATGAAGCCATGTATTTTCACATCTGCCTATGCAGACCAAGATCAAGTACGAAAGATGAAGAAAACTTATGATTTCACCGTTGTAGACGGATTGTAAAGTCAAACCATGAGCTCTCCCTTTCATGTCCTCGATTTGTGAGAAAACACGAATGGTTCGATATTCAACCGAACATAATCGACTTGCTGAGGTATTCTGCTCCCTGCAAGCAAGATTCTTAAGTTTAACCTTCTTAAGTAAAGCTGCGGAAGGGAAAGTGGTTGCATGAATGCAAGTGGCACGTGGGTATTTGGATATGGGTCACTGATCTGGAATAGAGAAAACATAACAATAGTAGAAGAAAGAATCGGCGAATTACAAAATTACCACCGAGATTGGACTTGGATCTCCAAAGAACGTAGACATGGAGCACCAACATGTAATCTGCAACCAGGTGGAAGAGTCAAGGGTGTTTTTCTGAAACTGGACTCAAGAACATGCGACGCAGACCTGAAGATTCTAAGAAAAAGAGAATTGCGTTCCAGCGAAAAAGTCATAAACCTTCCAGGAATAACCGGTGACGTCCATTTTTGGACAATGGAGAATAACCTAGCGAAATATTATAACATAAAGGAATTGAAAGATTCGGAACTGTACGGATTCTTGGCCAACATAGCTAAAAGAATCCCTGACAAAGGTCCAGATGGCAAGACGGCCGTAGAATATGCTTTGGCGGTTCATGAATTTGACCCCGCGGATGAAATAACAAAAAGGTATGTTGATGCACTCAGACAGCCTGAGAGTGGTGATAGAAAAGATCCGACGAAGGCTATTCAGGCAGTGAAGGCCAGAATAGGATCTTTGAAGTCCAATAGGAATTTTCTCACTGCATTGTTTACCGTAGAATCCGTCATTTTGACCTTCTTGGCGGGCTATCTCAAGATTTGGGGCACTTCTTTGTTGATGATGCTCGTTTGGTCGCTCACAAGTCTCGTGGCTGCCGTGCTAAGCGTTTTTGCATTGACGGATAGTATACACTTCTACTCGAAGTATTTGGAGTACAGTTTTGCGTGGATAGAAGAAGTCCATGGTCGTGCATACAGAGGCAAGACAAGTGATGACAAGGCGAAAGGTGATTTGAGGAGGGCGTTGGAGGCTGACGACTTAGGTTACTATTGGGCTAAATTCGCCTTCCTATTCTTCCTTTGGTTCGTGTCCTCATTTGTTTTTGTTTCAGAGTTAGACATGGTTTGGAAAATGGTGATATTTCTGCTCTCAGTAACTATAGTTACATTTCTCGCTCTCTACACGTACAAGATCACACACCAAAAATGTTGGGCGCAGGCGGTAAAGAGTTTTTTTGTACGAAAGCCGGTTTTTGGAGGAACTTGATCTCACTGTGAAGGAGTTTGTTTCGGCTGGTTTTGATCTGTCTGTTGTTGAAGGTTCTCAGAAATTTATCTATTGGCCGTCGCCCTTAACGACACAATGACCGTAAGTGCTGAAGGATATTGAAAGACCGATACCCTAACATTCTACTGAGGGCAAATAGAGATTGACCTACCATGACAAATGCGCTAATATGGGAATTCTTGTCACCTAATAACTCTGAGGAGAAAGAATTTGCAGTTGCATATTTTCGCCAATTTCACCATTTTCAAGGTTTCCAAGATATATTCATTCCCGAAAACGTTTTCTCTGCGCTAAACAGCACAATTGAGCCTAATGATGACTTTATCAAGAAATTACCACAGGTTGCAGAAACGGAAAGAAGAACTTTAGAAGATTTTGAGAAAGGTATTAACGCACTTCTCTGGTCAATTAAAAAAACCGATGTTTATGAGGCAGGCATAACCTCTTTTTTAGCCGCATTTGCAATCTGGTCACAAGCAAAAAAACTTGAAGCAGTAATAATTCTACCTCTTTCAAACCCTACTAGCCACTTTTCTAGACTATTACATCTCCTTGCTGGAGAGCAAAGAAGGTTTGTGGAACGCCTAGCTGACGATGTTGAATTATGGTTCTTCTCGCACTTTGCCGATCTTCGTGCAGAATGGCCGTATTTTTTCAGTTTTACTTCGTCCACTGCGGATATGCTTGAGAAGGATTCATATTTTCTAGAACAAAGAAAAGAACTTGTTGAATCAAGGGAGAAGTTCTTAGAAGGTGATGTTGAAAAAAGAAACTTGATTGAATATGAGAAAATCCTTTCAAACATGATAACTAATCTGGAGACAATACTCGATCACTTGTCAAAGAAGTACTACACCCATATTATTATCACTAAAGCATCGCTTGCTCCGAGCAAAGAAAACTTGAAGGCGCTAATGCACTCTACTTGGAAGTGCGACTCATTTGGCAATATGCTCAAAGAAGCAGATACCCGCCGAAGTGTCTTCACACCGTACTTCGTGAATTTTGACTACTACCCTGTCGAGCTTTTGAAATCTATCAAATCAGGCGATTCTTTTGGCAATACAGCCCATCCTCTTAGGCAGGCATGTTCTTTTAAAGCCGGCATCAAGGCTGACATGGAGTTGGCTCTTACTAACTATGGACAGAGAATAAGGAGCTAATATTTGCTGAAAGTTCCCTCTTTTTCAGTCCCTCGTATTTTGAGCGGTTTTATCAAGATGTTTTGACTTGCATCTCTTTTAGCATAGCCAAGTATGAATGCTTTTTTGTCATGTTTTTCTATAATGGAAATTGCAGTTTCAGCATCTTTCTTCGGTAGGACGAGGCACATTCCGATTCCCATATTGAATCGATTATACATTTCTTCGGTAGATACATTTCCACATTTTTGTATAAGCCTGAAAATAGCTGGCGGGTCTGGCAGTCTCTCAATAACAAAACCGAACCCTTTTCCAACTCTATTTAAGTTTAAGAAGCCCCTGCTTGTGATGTGCGCCATGAGTTTTATGCTGAGGTTCTTTTTGAGCATTTCCATGAGTTCGGGTACATAGATATACGTAGGCTCCAATAATTCTTCTCCAAGGGTCCGTTCTAGCTCGTTGAAGTATTTGTCAAGACTAAACTGCATTTCTTGGAGAAGGATTCTCCTTGCAAGTGTATAGCCGTTGCTGTGCAGTCCTGAGCTTGAAATCCCGAGCAAGACATCGCCTTCCTGCAAAGAAGAACCATCAATAATCTTGTCGCGTTCTACAATGCCAACGCACATTCCGACTAAATCTATGCCTTTGTTCTCACTAGTCCCGCGCACCATCTCAGGAACTACAGCAGTTTCTCCGCCCACAATGTTAATCTTAGAGATCCTTGCACCCTCACAAAGACCAATAGCTATTTGCTCAATTATGGCAGGTTCAGGAACCTGAATGGCGACGTAGTCCTCAAAAGAAATCGGTTCGGCACCGGTGCATATTATATCGTTCACGTTCATTGCAACGCAATCAATTCCAATCGTATCATATTTCTGCAGCATTTCGGCAATGAAAACCTTGGAACCAACCCCGTCGGTTTTTATTGCAAGTACCTGACGTTTGTTTAATTGCACAAGGCCTGCGAAGTGCCCGATTTTGGCAACCATCTTTCCAACATTCGGTCGGTATCTATTAGTCGCTTCGAATAAAGGGAATATACGATCCATAGCGCTGTCTTCTTTTCTCATATCAACGCCAGATTCTGCATATGTAATTCCGGCTCTGTGAGGCATTTTGCTAACTCCTTCTCCCACTTGTTGCGCATATTCATTTATGTTTTTCTCCTTAATTTCAGTTTTTGTTGTCATACACTCACATCATCAATCCTTAATTTCTCCAATTCTGTCCAGGTTCTTTTTGTTAACTGAGTAAACTTTAGCCCTTTGAACAATCTGAAAACTTACAACTTGGAGAGCTTTCAGCTGAGAGAGGACATCTGTCACCATAACTGAACCTACATCTATCCTCTTGCTGACTTCCTTGATTATTCTGTTCTGGGTCTTCTTAGTTATGTCCTCACTCTCTTGGAGTAGTTTAACTATTTCTTGAGCTACTTCTTTATTGGATACCATTGGATTGCATCATCACATGATATGGCTTATGATATGACTAATATTATGGTCGACCATATGAATAATCATATGGATGGCCATTATGCTGGCTATATGGATAAACATATAGCTTATCATATGATTGATAATATATCATATCATTTTAAAAAACTTGCGGTTTCGCCACGTTCACAAACGGAAAACGACGATCCTAGGAATGTCACGCCTAGTTGTTTTCTAAATAAGAAAAAAAGGATTGTGCGGGTGATGCCTCCACTGACGTCTGAGTCCAGCCTAGACTACGGGCCCACACGATACGAGAAATGGAGCTGTTCCAATAAAAGGATTTACCAGACTACTAGCCTTAGCCCAATGCTCTTTGCAGAGCATCAATGACGTTCTGTTTTCCCATCGCAAGCAAATAAGGCCCCAGCCTTGGCCCTTGTTGAGCACCTAGCAGAATCGTGTAGAGAGTCTTGAAGAACCCGCCAAGCGGCAAGCCATGTTTCTTGGCAGTGTTGAATATGGCGTTCTGTATCTTCTCAGGCTCATCCTCAACCTTCAACACTTCAACAAGCTCCATCATAGCCGCCTTCTCTTCATCCGAAAGACTGACCGACGTCTCCCTTATTTCCTCAAAGTCCTTTATCCAGTTAAACGCATACTCAGCCCGCTTTCTCAAATCCTCATCAAACAGTTGTCCCTTCTGCAGGTAGCCGTACCCTTGAAGTTTCTCCGCGATGAAAGCTTCAGCACCGTCCCTTGGAGCCATCTTGGCCAAGAAAGCAAGCAGGTTATAGGGCGCGTGAATGCTGGGTTTCTTAGGAGGCTTCAGCGACCAACAATACTCATACAATCCCCTGACCTTCTCCAGCTCCCTCTCATCCTTCGCCAGCTTCTTTCCAAAGTAAATGTCTTCCAGATCGTCCAGCTCATTCATATAGGAAGGAATATCACTCACATCCAAAGTGCGAGTGCCAACAAACCGCTTCAACATCAACAACACCAACGAACGAGGCGAACCGTAACGGAACCAAACCTGCGGCGTAAACACGTTCCCAGTTGACTTGGATATTTTCTTGCCACTCTTATCCAGAAACATTTCGTACTGTGCATGCGAAGGCGGCTCAAACTGCAAAATCTCGCGGCAGATTCTGTCATTAATCCTTACTGAATCCGCGATGTCCTTGCCGAACGCCTCAAACCTAACGTCAAGAGCCTTCCACCTGGCTGCGAACTCGCCTTTCCAAGTAAGCTTGCCCTCGGCTTTGAGGATGTCTGCTTCACCCTTGAACCCACACCCTTCAATCCACTTGCCCTTGATCTCCATGCCCCCACAAGTATACAGAATCTTGTTCTCCTCTGGCAGAAACTGAGACACCTGCGTCGTGTACATCCGCCCACAGTTGCCGCAAACGGCAAAATATGGAAGAACTTCAGTGTACCGCTCCTGTCCCACTTCTTGCTTGACTATCGCTCCGACCTTCTCAGCACTAAGAAGCAAAGCTCTGATCTCATCATTCAGCAAACCCTTCTCATAGACCTCTTTCGCCGACATGTAATGATACTCAATCCCGCACTCGTCCAAAGCATCAAGCAACAAAGAACTCATATGTCCACCATAGCTTTCATGACAACCAAACGGGTCAGGAATACTCGTAACAGGAAACCCCAGATACTTCTCAAGCGAATCAGGAAGCCCAGCCGGAACCTTACGCAGCCCATCCTTGTCATCACAAAAAGCCACAAGCTCAGAACTGTAACCCTGCTCCCTCAGTGCCAGAGTAACCGCAAAAGATCGCGCCGCGTCACCTAGACTGCCAATGTGTGGAAAACCAGAAGCACCCAAACCCATCTCCGTCCTGATCAAGCTTAAACTTCTGCCCAGCTTCCGCTCCCTCTCCACAATCTCTGCAGCCATCTTATCGTACCAGGTGCCACGACCAATAGTCTTCGCACTCATACCGAATCTGGTCTCCACACAGCATTAACAGCACAGAAAATAGAAAAAGGTTTAGAAAGACTAGACTATTTTCGTTTCATCGCAGCGACAATCGCTATGCCAGCAAGCACAAGCAGTATCACTATCAGCGAGTAGTACCAGCCGTAGCCGTAGAGAAGCCATGCGCCGCCAATCGCAACGAGCAGCAAGCCCCATGAAAACGTGCTGAAGGCTCCACGTTCATACTTCTGAGGTACAGAGGATCGCATGCCAGCAAGAATGACAGCCCATAGACCTGAAAACAGTATTATCAACGGTAGAATCAAAGTCCAGTCAGTTATGATCCGCAGTGGCTGCCAAAGAAGCACACTGACAACTATGATCACTAGAAAAACGCCGATGGAAAGCAAACCGCGAT
>Ga0315279_10002866_pt1 | contig 25006 bp, 23 predicted proteins | sample YL17G06_20_MG_FD_203694 | JGI IMG/M metagenome (GOLD analysis project Ga0315279, IMG submission 203694) | Sediment microbial communities from Yellowstone Lake, YNP, Wyoming, USA - YL17G06_20 | ecosystem: Environmental > Aquatic > Freshwater > Lake > Sediment | place: USA: Wyoming | collected...
GTGGCTGTATCTCCTAGCGTACAGATGATTTGTGGCTCAATTATTCTCATCTGTTCCTCTAAGTATGGCGCACACGCAGCGATCTCTTCACTTGTGGGCTTTCGGTCCCTTGCCTGCTGTTGAAGTGTGGTTTCGTTCGAGCTCCTGGTTGAAGCGCGACATTTGACAATGTTCGTTATGTAGACCGATTTCCTATCGATCTTTATGAAGATGAGAAGTTCATCTAGGAGTCTTCCAGCTCTTCCAACAAAAGGCCTTCCTTCGAGATCCTCCTGCCTACCCGGTCCTTCGCCCACAATCACGATTGTAGCGTTTGACGATCCCTCTCCAGGAACAGCGTTCGTCCTTGTTTCCGAGAGATGGCACTTCCGACAACTCTGGATTTTCTGATTGATCTCGTTGAGTGGAATCTGTCTTGAGATACTCGTGCTGGCTGGCGTTGTCATAATCGTGTTTCTGGTCTACGACGCAGAATTTAAGGTGAACTATTGCTCTGCCATGCAATGAGCGCAGAGAATCATCGAGGAGGTCCAACCCGGTTGGGTTAGCAGGAGTGTCTGCGCATGTGGTGAAAGGAAAGCTATAATCACGTGCAATAGTCATAGCTCGTGTCGTTGAGAAAAAGGCTAAGCACTGCGATCTGGGTGGCGTGACATGTCAAGTATCTTGAGACGGTTGGTGGACTATCATGTGCACTCCTTCCACTCAATTGATGGGCATTCGTCTATCGATGAGATGTGCAGTCAAGCCGTTAGACTGGGATTGGCTGAGATCGGTTTCTGCGATCATGTCGATTTCACGCCCAACGGGCTAGGCTCTATTGACTACGAACGATATAGCGAAGAACTAGACAAAGCCCGGTCGCAGTATGGCGGTGAGTTCACTATTAGAAAGGGAATTGAAGTCGACTACAATCGCACTTATCACGTGCAGATCGAGGAGTGGCTGGACGGAAAGCACTTCGACTTCCTACTAGGTTCAGTTCACTATGTTGATGAATTCATTTTTGATTTGGGTAGAAAGCCTGGAACGTCCAATGAAACAATGGTCAGGAGGTACTACACGAGAGTTAGAGACGCCGTCGAGAGTAAGCTGTTTAACGTAATCGGACATTTCGACATCATCAGAGGGTATGTACCGACCAACCTGAATCCGATCTCACTCGCATCAGATATGATCGACTCGACATTCGAGAAGATGATAACGAACGGAGTGTACCTCGAAATCAATTCCTGGAGAAGAACCGATCAGGAGCCCTTCCCTTGCAAGGAACTGATTCAAAGATACTTGATGAAAGAAGGGAAACTCTTTTCGTTCGGCTCGGACGCACATTCCTGGCAGCAACTGGCTGTCGGAATCATCCAAGTGAAAGACCTACTCCTGAACCTGAAACCTAGAAACATACACGTGCTGTTTGAGCAAGTGCCAAATTTGCCGTGAGCTTACCACACTGTGACTTGCGCTTGCATCAACTATGGCTGTGGTCGCTTGAAGCGCATTGTCGTTGTGAAAGAAAGTAACAAGGAAGAGCTCTTCTCATTTCTGAAGAAAGATGAGATCTGGGCTGGATATGCTATATGTGACCTGGAAGGGGACATGTTTCCAAAATGCGACTGGTATGTTGCCAAGTTAAATGGAGACATAATCTCGTTATGTCTGCACTTCAAAGGACTTGACACGACTACTCTGATAAGCATTGGCGAAAGTTCAGGCGTAGCGAAAATAGTCGAAATGACAAACGAAGAAACGCTACGCTTTCAAATGCCTCTTGAGCATCGCGACATCATAGGGAAACACTATGGTTTTGATAATCTGAGTCTGATGAGTAGAATGGTAGTTTCCCAAGAGACATTCAGACCAGTAGAAGGATCTGCCATCAGGATGAATGAGGAAGATCTGCCGGATTTGGAAAGATTCTATTCATCAAGACAAGACGCTTTCTTTAGGCCTTACATGCTCTCCTCGGGAGTTTACTATGGGGCAAGAGAGAACGGAGAGCTGGTTTCCGCTGCTGGAACTCATGTAGTATCGCCAACATATGGCGTAGCATGTGTAGGAAATGTCTTCACAAATCCACTATATAGAAGGAAGGGTCACGCCTCCGTCTGTACCGGCGAGGTTGTAAGGGAACTTCTAACCAGCTGTTCGAATGTGATACTCAATGTCAACAGAAAGAATCTGGCTGCGATTAGACTGTATGAGCGACTTGGATTCAGAGAACACTGTAAGTATCTGGAAGGCTTAGGCCGCTTGCAGCAGTGATTGGTCTCGTTCAGTAGCGCTTGCGCGCCACTAGCCAGCTCTTTTTCGTCTCGACCTATGTGTGAGTATGATTCGCGCGCACATTACCCAGTCTTGGCATGCAACATACATCGATTACTTTCGGTTCTCTCTTTCGCTTAATTCTTGGCTACGCAAATGCTAGTTTACAAAGGTGTAGCGTCATATGGCCCATTCGAGTTTTAATGTATGCGATCATAGACACAGGAGATTTCTCGTGAACCAAATCACCTACAAACTCTTCCGATGCCTTGATTGTGGCCTAATCTCCAAAGAAGCCGAGTAGTCTAGGCGCCGCTGAATGGGAAAAGAAGCCCCAAGCGGAGCCTTGTCGATCGCAGCCAAGGGGTTCGAGGAGCACATGTCATCTATCTAGGCTTCGGCATTCATATCCCACGTCATGAAGAGACAAATCCTCTACTACGAGCTTGCAGAATACTATGACTTGATCTACTCGTTCAAGAACTACAGGAAAGAAGCTAACAGGATCAAGGCACTCATCTCGAAACACAAGAAATCGCACGGAAACGAACTTCTTGATGTCGCCTGCGGGACCGGGCATCATCTCAAGTATCTTAGAGATCGATACTCATGCACGGGCGTTGACGTTAGTGAAGAGCTTCTGGATATAGCCAAGAAGAACGTGAAAGGAGTTGCGTTCGAAAGAGCCGACATGACGAAACTGAAGCTTGGCCAGAAGTTCGACGTTATCACCTGTCTGTTCAGTTCAATTGGCTACGTGAAGACCTATTCCAAGCTAAAGACTACCATTCAAAGCTTTGCGAGGCACCTGAAAACAGAAGGCGTTTTGATAATCGAGCCATGGTTCACAAAGAGAGCTTACAGAATTGGCTCGCCACACATGACCACCTACGGCGGAAAGGACGTGAAAATCGCTAGATTGAATGTTTCGAAGATCAGAGGAAATGTATCAGTCATGGATATGCACTATCTGATTGCGGAGAGAGACAAAGATGTGAAACATTTTGTGGATAGACACGAATTGGGTCTTTTCGAGGTTGATAAAACTCTGAGAATCATGAAGGACGCTGGACTTCAAGCAAGGTTCTTGAAAAACGGTCTAATGAGAGGAAGAGGTTTACTCATTGGAGTAGGGAAGTAACGACGAAGGCACGTGTGCGCTTCTACTCTCTGAGCATAGGTCCCTTCCGCTCAGTGAAATACGGCAATTGTCTGGTTCTGAACGATACAATGCTTTCATTGAACTCCATTAGATATGAGAGCAGTAGCTCCTTGCCGAGCCTTGTCAACGCGAAGACTGGAATTGTTAAACCCAGCTGCATAAGAGCCTTCGGTCCAACCTTTTCTCGGATAAGTCTTGAGGCGCTTGCGCAGACAATGTCAGCGCCCGTCAGAATTTTGCCCACATCAGCCTCGTCCGCGCAGGTGTTGCAAACAGAGAAGATGGCCGCTTGAATTGTGTTCTTTTTCTCAATTCTCCGGATTTCTTCGATCCAATCTGAATTGAAGCTCGCCACGGTCACAGCGACACTTCGATATCCCAGCTCTGCTGCCCTAGCTACTCCTTCAGCTTGATTGATTCGTGCGGAGTGCTCCTCCAAGACTGCAGCTCCTTTAGCTTTGACATGCGCAATGGTGCGTCCTATGGGCGATGTCCTGACTATTCCAGTGAGTCTGGCGCCGATCGCCTGAACAAGGCCCGGATCGCTAGCTATTACAGTTCCAGCGCCGTCGCAGACGGTCACCGCACAGTCAAGAAGCCCTTTCTTCATGCACATGGAGATGATCTCAGAGCTGCCGTATGAGACAACTAGACCATCGTCGAAGACTCTTTGTTCACAACAAAAACCGGCATCTCTAATTTTCATTTCGACAGAACGCTTAACCGAGTTCCTGTCGATAATCTTCGTCCCATAGAGAGTCTCATGTAAGGGACAGTAGCTGATTCGAGGCTCAGTGAGGACTTTCACTTCGCCATCCTTGACTAAGGTCCTCGCACCACAGCAATAGAACTCATGTTCGCCAACCAAGCCCTCACTTCTGGACGTCACACGAACTCCTTCCCGGTAATCCGCGAGACTCTGATACTTATACCAATTTGGGTTCATAGTGTAGAGAGCGTTTCCAAGTGCCGGAGAACGTTTGCTAGCGCACGCTTGATCAATCTGCCTGCATATTATGCAAGGGCTTCCAAATATGAGAAATGCGAAAAGGGCTTAATCCTTCATTGAGAATGTGGGGAGCAGCTGAAACATGAGCGAGATCGGTGCAAGGCGAAGGCCTCTCTTCGAGGTTGCTGGCTATTTCTTCAGACTATCGTGGACAGCATTCGGTGGTCCATTGGCCTACATAGCAATGATGGAAGATGACTGCGTGGAGAAGAGGAAATGGCTCAGCAAGGATGAATTCGCTGAGATGCTTGGCATAACAAACATGCTTCCTGGTCCAAACGCAACGGAGATGGCGATTCACATTGGCTACGCGAGAGGAGGAAAGCTGGGCGCTGTCATGAGTGGGCTCGCCTTCACAATACCATCTTTCATCATCATGGTGATCTTGAGCTGGCTGTATTTTCAATATGGCTCCTTGCCTGCTGTTAGCGGACTCTTCTACGGGATCAACCCAGTTGTTGTAGGCATAATAATCGTCACAGCCTTCAGATTAGGTCGGATTTCGCTCGTTGACTGGAAACTCGTAGGCATCTTCATAGCGGCGGTTCTGTTGTCTTACTTCTCAGCGTTAAACGAGGCTCTGATACTGCTAGGAGCTGGAATAGCCGGAGTCATTCTCTACAGTCGTGCTTTGAAGAAAGCGCTGTTAGCTGTGCCTCTTTTTCTTCAACTTACTGTTCCTAGTATCGTGGATTTCGAGAGGTTGCCGATCTTTCTCCAGCTTTTTCTTGAGTTCTTGAAAGGTGGATTGCTACTGTTTGGCACTGGGCTTGTTATTATTCCATTGTTGGCACCGGATGTCGTGGACTTCTTCGGCTGGATGAGCTACAAAGAATTCTTTGATGGAGTGACCTTAGGGCAAATAACTCCTGGGCCTGTCATGAAGACCGCTGCGTTTGTCGGTTACAAGGTTGCAGGTGTGGCCGGAGCAGCCGCCGCTATGAGTGGAATTTTCCTTCCCCCGTTTATCATCGTGACCCTACTGGCGCCCTATTTCCGACGGATGAGAACAAACCCTTGGCTTCGAGGCTTCTTGAAAGGCGTGAAAGCTGGAGCAGTGGGAGTCGTCTTGGCTGTAGTGCCTTCATTAGCCAAGATCGCATTCACTGATCTCTTGACGATAGCGATATGCCTACTGAGCATAGCAGCAATGCTGAAAACAAAGGTGAACTTGTCCCTGCTGGTGATCCTGACTGGAATACTGGGTGTTCTACTGAGATTTGTACGGTTCTAAGCCTCGGAATGTTGCTAGAAAACGAATTCGCTATACTCATTTTGGCATGGTTTTCCGTACAAGACCTTGATCGTCCTTCTATCTGGGTAGAAAATCACTGAGCGTAGAGTGCTAGTTGGTGTCGCGTGACGGCAGATAGTGAAACTTGAGGGTTTGTTGTCCTTGCCGTGGTCACGCAGAATTGTGACGATCCTGCTTTCGTCTATCTTACCTTCATCTCTCAGTAGTTCTTGTGCTCGTTTCAATCTTTCTACGCTGGATTCGGTGACAGGTCTTTCATGCTTTTGCATCTCGGGCGTGTGATAATGGTTGGTATTGATGATCTGGTTGTCTACCATCTTGCGTGTTGCGGCGTAGTTGGATAATATTTCTACTGTCCTTATGTCGCCTTCTGCGTCCGCTATCATCAGCAGGGCACGTGCAGCTCGTTTGGATCGAGTTATGAACTTGACCGCTTCGTTGGTACTCTTGCATGTCTCAAGCATTTCTCGCAGGACCAGCGAGAGGGGCACGAAGCATTCTGGCCTATCGGTTGTTTGTGCGAGGTTGTAGGTTACGGTCAAGCCATGCTCGTTCATGCCATCTAACATGCCAGGCAAAGGTGCCATAGTGCAGCCTAGGGTTTGGTAGCCCTCTGCCGGTTTCGTGAGGCACGTCAAGTGGTATGGTGCGAGCTCGTTTCTGTAATCGAAGTTCTTGGCGACGATAGTTTCTCTTGTCGCTGTTCTTTGCGGATTGAATCCCAAGCTTGTGCAAATAGACCACTCCATTGATTGAAGAAACAAAGCAGTTTCCATGTCTATTCTTGCGCCTTCAGCTAAACCCTTCAAACGCTCTGCTTGTTTCGGATAATATCGGAATAGGTCATCTCTCAGCAGTTGAGTGGCTTTGCGCCTAGCCAAGAAGAGAAACAGCGAGGTCGGCAACAGCTTCGGCTTCATACGTTCTACTACTTCAAAATCTGGAAGTTGCTCAAGGAGCTCGTGTATAGACTCACGAACAGCCTGCCCCTGATGTACACCTATCTCGTAATGGTTGCCAGAAAAAGTTCGCAGGGCTACAGTCGACAGATTTCTCCCTCACAATGGATGATCGGAAGCTTGCGCGCGCCAGCTTCTTTGGATTCTTCTTTCTTTTGGGATTCAAGCCCAGAGCCATCCATCACCAAGTATCCTATTGTGTTGTGTCAGACATACTCACTGGTTAGTGAATGAATAGCGATTTAGGCAGATTACAGGATAAAGCTTAGTTGCTTCCTCAAGAGGAGTGGAGTCAAACTAAGCCTCCTCCGTAGGTTGTTGCGGTCAGTCTTTGACTGTTCAAAGAATGCTCATCTTGGTGCTCGATCAAGGTGCTTCTTCACTTCAGCCAGGAGGCCGTCAGGAGTGAATGGTTTTGCCAGATAGCCGTCGCATCCATACTCCTCAGCATGTTTCCTACTAACATCGTCACCAAGGACCATGGACAGGACGGAGCAGATGATTACTGGAATGTGCTTCGTCTTCTCTTGAGACTTCAGGGTCTTGCAGACCTCCCAGCCTGTCCTTGCTGGCATGACAACATCCAGAATAATCAGGTCTGGCAGTTCGTTTTCCGCCTTCTGTAGTGCTTCCGCGCCGTTGGCGGCAAGTGAGACCTGAAACCCGTTCTCCTCAAGAATTATCTTGACCAAGTTTCGAATGTCCAATTCATCGTCCGCGACCAGTATCTTCTTCACCAAGGTTAAACCACCTCCTTCCGCTTGGGTATCGTGAAGCTAAACGTGGCGCCTTTTCCTTCGCCTTCCGATTCAGCCCAGATCCTGCCTCCATGGGCTTCAACCAAGCCTTTCGTTATGCTCAAGCCTAGCCCAGTGCCCTTGACGTAGTCAGGCTTCTCGATGGCTGCGAAAGGCTCGAAGACTCTTTCGAGGTCTTCTTTCCGGATGCCTATGCCTCTGTCGGAAACCTGAACCTTGATTGATTCGTTCTCCTCTTCCACATGAAGAGTTACTTCGCTGCCCTCAGGCGAGAACTTGATGGCGTTACTGAGAAGATTCATCAAGACCTGACTTAGCCTAGCTTGGTCTCCTTCAATACGCAACTCTCCTTCCGGAACTTCCAGTCTAAGGCTTAGCTTCTTCTCCTCCAAGAAAGGCTGAATCTCTGCCATGCAGCTGTCTACGACTTTGTTGAAGTCCGTTGGCTGAATTTCCAGCCGGAGTCTTTCCGCCTGCATCCTTTGAACATCCAGCAGGTCATTGACTAAGCTGAGAAGCCGGTCCGTATTCCGTTTCGCAACCTGGAGCCGCGACTCAACTTCTTTGGACATCTGCCCTGGCCCTGCCGAAAGGGCGAGATCCACGTAGCCTTTCATTGAGACTAGGGGTGTACGCAGCTCATGAGTAACAGTGGAGATGAACCGATCCCTCATCCTCTCAATCGCATGCCTCTCTGTAACATCTCGGATGATCGCCTGGACTCCAGTGATCTTCCCATCGCTCATTATGGGCGATGCATTGACCTCGGCTTGAGCTAGAGACCCATTCTTCCTCACAATCCTCAACTGTACGGCCCTAGAAACTCCGCCTTTTGCTATTTCGACGAAAGCTTGGATTTCTTTTGGAATTACGTCTTTCGGAAGATAGTTCTGGAAATGTTGCCCCCTCATCTCCTCGGGCGTATAACCAGTGACCCACGTCACTGCTGGAGAAGCATAACTGATACGCCCTTCCATATCCAACATAGCTATCATGTCGAAGCTTCTCTCAGCGATACCTCTGAACCTCTCCTCGGATTCCTCCAGCTTCTTCTGGAACTGCTGGTGTTCGCTGATGTCTATGATGGCTCCTTGAAGCCCGACTATCCTGCCCCTCTTATCGCTCAGTGGATAGCTGTTTATGATGCAGTCAATGACTGTTCCGTCTTTACGCTTAAACTGCACACGAAAGTCTCTCACATGACCTTTCCCTGCAAGCTCTATGAGCCTTTTGCGGTCATCCAGGTTAACATACAGACTCTCGATATTCACTTTCTTCAGTTCATCAAGGCTGTCGAACCCGAACATAGCGACCCCAGCCGGGTTCATGTCCAAGATCTCACCGTCAATGCTCGTCGTGTAAATGGCGTCTAGGGAGGCATTGTAGATGCGTCTAAACTTGGCTTCCGATTCCCTCAGGTCCTCTTCCGCCCTTTTACGCACGGTGATGTCTCTAACAATCCCTTGGATGCCAACCAAGTGGCCCTCTTTGAGTAGGGGGGAGGTGCTCATCTCTACCGGAAGCCGCTTTCCATCCGCCCTAGTAAGCTCGAATTGATGTGGTGCCAGATACTTTTCGCCTCTGATACGTGCCTGAAGTCTCTCCTGTATCTCCGCCAAATGCTCTTGAGTTATCACCTCTTTCATGTTCATAGAGAGTAACCGGCGCACGGAGTAACCAGTCATCTTCTCGCCTGCCTGGCTGCAGAAAGTGATGTTCCCCTTAAGGTCGATAGCAAAAACTATGTCCGTCATGTTGTCAACGAGAAGACGATACTTCTCCTCAGACTCCTTCAGCTCACGCGTCCGCTCCTCAACCAGCTCCTCCAGCGTATCAACCTGCCGTAGGCGTCCAAGGGCAGAGGCAACATGCGTCGCCAATGTCTCAAGAAGCTCTTGGTCCTCGTCTGTGAAGGCGTTCGGTTCACTACTCTCCACGTTCAGAACACCAACAACCGTGTTATCTAGGAGGACTGGTGCTGCCAGTTCGGAGAGCTGTAGCTTCTCCGTTCCAGAAAAGGTTCTTCTGTCAACGAAGGAGGGCTCTTTCCTAGTGTCTGTGACCCTGAGCGTTTTCTTCGTTTCTACGCTTTTGACCACTACGCCCGGCCCTTCCAGTGGCCACTCCCAAAGCTTGGGCGCTGTCTGTATTCCTCTGGAGTCGAGGACGCGAATGTGATCTTTCTCGACTGTACAGAAGTCGGCGACATCGAACCCTAACGTGAACTCCATTACGTCAAGTATGCTTCGTCACTTCCTCGATGGTCTTAGCGATAGCAAGTTCTCTTGTATGTCTGTGAAGCGCCTTTAGCTTCGCCTCGGATTGCTTCAGCACCTCCTCCATTCGCTTACGCTCAGTGATGTCGACTTGCATGTTGAGTATGCATTTTTGACCATCCAGCTCAACAAGCTCAATCGTATCGATGACATCGCGAAGCTCACCTGACTTGGTTCGTCTTGTCAGCTCAACATTGATGAGCCGTCCTTTCTCCAGCAAATCCTTCACCATTTGATCGCGTTGCCCGGGATCTTGCGCCATCCCTAGCTCAATCGTTGAGTGGCCGATGGCTTCCTCACGACTGTAACCCGACATGCGTACCCAAGCATCATTCACATCCAGAATCGGCCCCTCAATTGAAGTGATCAGGGCGGGAATCGGACTGGACTGAAAGATCTTGCGAAACCGCTCTTCTGACCTTCTCAACTCATCCTCTGCATGCTTGCGTTCAGTGATGTCACGCACGAACTCTTGATAGCCGAGCGTGTGTCCCTCTTTGTCTCGCCAAGCGGTTGAGGCAACTAGGCAATCTCGTAGTGTTCCGTCTTTTCGGCGAAACTTCGCCTCGAAATCTTCAACGAATCCGTCCCGTTCTATTTCTCTTCGGAACCTGTCTCTGTCTGCGGGATTAGCGTATACGTCCACAGCCTTCAGTTCAAATAGCTCATCTCTAGAATACCCCAGCAGATCCAGATAGGCCTGATTAAAGTCGATAAACTTGCCATCGAATGTGTTGATGGTTATTGCGTCTCTAGAGTTTGCGAAGAGACCTCGATACCGTTCCTCGCTCTCCTCCAGTTCCTTCTGCATCCGCTTTCGTTCCGTGATGGCACGGAAAAAAACCAAGTCGGCAGGCTGGCCCTGCCAGATAGTCTTTGCGGCTGCTAACTCTATTGGCGTGCTTTTCCCGTCCTTTCGAACGATGACGATCTCATATGAACGCGGAGGAAGCTCCCCTGCAACTCTTCTACGATATCTTTCCGCTGCCATCTCATAGTCGTCAGGATGCACCAAATCGTTGATCGTAGTCTTGAGCAGCTCAGCGACACTGTAACCAGTGATTTCAGCAGCCTGCTTGTTCGCATAGACATGGGCTTCTTCTCCAATAGTTATCATGATACCGTCGAAGGCGTTTTCTGCTAAAGCCCTAAAGTTCTCTTCACTCTCCAGAAGTGCATGCTCCATCTGCTTGCGTTCGGTGATGTCTTCACAAATAACAATAGCATGTCTAGGAGAGCCCTCGACCTCACGAATAAGTGATACCTGCAGGCGACCTGAAACGATTTCACCTGTCTTTCGTATAAACCTCTTATCAATCGTATAGTTGCTTCTTTTTCCTTTCATCAACTCCTCAAACAATTCAGTGTCTTCGTCGAGATCTTCTGGGTAGGTAAACTCCTTGAAATGCATCCCAACGATTTCTTCCTTGGAGTAACCGAGGAAACGACACTCAGCATCGTTCGCATCCAGAACGTGTCCATTCATGTCGTCAAGGGCTATGCCAACATGTGCGTTATCAAAAATGGATCGGAAGCGTTCTTCACTCTTACGTACCGCCACTTCCATCTTCTTGCGCTCAGTGATGTCGCGTCTGAAGGAGAGGACGGCTCTTTTTCCTTCGTATTCGATGACTGTGGCATGGGCTTCGACCAGTATCTTGGTTCCATCCCTTCTCTGAATCTTGAACTCGTACAATGGCGGTTCTGGTTCACCTCTTTCTCTTTTGAGGGTTCGGGTCTTCACCATCTCGCGATCTTCAGGAGCAACGAACTCAGTGAAGTCTCTGCCTATGAGCTGGCTGGGATCGCTGAAGTCGAGAAGCTCCGCACAACGCTTATTCACATAGACAAACTTCGTGCCGACTGTAACTGAAACAGCATCCATTGAAGTCTCCAAAAGCTGCCTGTACCTCCCCTCGCTCTCTCTCAGCATCTCGACGGCTCCAACATACCTTGTTATGTCAGTCACCACAGCCGCCACACCACCGAACTTACCTGACCTGTCGGAGATTGGCGCAGCGTTTATCGAAAGCAACACGCGCTGACCATCAGGTCTCAGAATCGCGTGGCGGACGTCGAACACAGGCTTGCCAGTGGCCTTTGCTCGCTGGAATGGCAGATCCTTGTCTGAGAGAGGCCGGCCATCATGGGCGGTGATGCGCCAAGCAGGGTCGTTGTGTGTCCGCTTGGCAATCTCGCTCCTCTTGAGCCCCAAAACCTGCATTGCACGAGCATTGGCAAATGTGATCTGTCCGTTGCGGTCCACGAAAACGATACCGGCTGGAACTGTCTCATGGAGTCGACGTAGAACGGTGTCTTTTTCGCTCTGCTCATCGACTATGCGCTTGGCCTTGGTTACCTTGACCCCGCGTTTGATGTGGGCCTTGCTCCGCTTCTTCAGATTCTTCTTTCCCCTAGACTTCAAGTCCAGAGCTTCCCCCAGCATCAAACATGTTATCGTGTGCTGTCAGACATACTTTCCGGTTTGCGAATCAGTAGCGAAGCTGGAAGGGAGGAGCGGCGAAAATGAGTGAACCCCTTCAGTCCTCTCTGCTGGTTGTGATGATGGGCGCATTTCTTGTTTGGGGTTTTCAGGTGCTCGGCATAGTTCCACTGGTTCTCCAGCTTTTCCTGTCGAGTTTTGCATGAAGATGTTCATGCACCTATATCCGTCTGGGGCTGCAGAATTTTTCCCTAGACTTTTCGGGCTTCATTGGATTTTGTCGGGGGGTTTCTTTGCTTCGAACTTCTTCGACTCTTTTGGTGACGTGCTTTACTTCTATCCCCTGCCAGTCCAGCGCACGCGCTCTTGCGACCGCGTTAGTGTTTTTGCAGTCTTTCGCTAGCTCTTCTCCTTGTATCTGATGATTTCTGCATTCTGGCAATTGCTCTTTTCCTAGCTGGATGCTCGTACACAATGTGGTCTTTGATGAATGCTATCATTGGTCCTCTTGCTCCAGAATTCTCTAGGGCCCGCTGGGCTTCTATCCCTCAAGCAATTGGTATGTTCAGCTCAACTATTGCGCCCTTCATCGGCGGAGTGCTGTATGATGTCTCACCACGTTACCCATTTACAATAGCGATCGCAACAATGCTTGTGCTCTCCTTGCTTGTGGCTACAAGGATCTTTGATAAAGCATAGACACGTCTAAGGAGCGGTTCTCACAAGTCGATCGCGAGGAGTCTTGAGAGGGAGAACCAGTCTTCAATAGCCTCCTTTGCTGCTCTGCCGTAGTATTTCTCGTAAAGTGCTACTTTGGCTTTCTCAGCTTCAGCCGTGTGGTCATCCAAGTATCGTGCTTTTCCTACGAACTTCTTCTCGTCGATCTCAAAGGAGACTTGATTATTGTTTCTGATGTTCTTCATCCAGTCTGTTTCATTGCCTTCGTGACTGAGATAGAACCTGCCGTCTCTAACCGCAAACCAAAGCTCAACTGTGTGAGATTTCCCAGTCTTTCTTCCTCTAGTGGTGAGGTGAATGAGTCTCTTGGAGGAGATCTCTGTCAAATCATCTTTATGGATCATGCATCCGGCTTTCCTAAGTCACATAGGTGATAGGCGCGTGCAATGAACCCTGGTTTCAGACTCTCAACCCTCTTCCGCATCTCTGGCAGAAGTTGGAGAGGGGATGTATCGGCGCACCGCAAAAAGTGCAATATCTCTGCATTTCTTGCGTGGGAGCGATCCGCTGAGGCATAGGCGCTTGAGCCCGATTCCAAGATTGTCCCGCGGCTCCCAACGTGAGAGGTACTACTTTCTTGCCGCAATATGGACACCTGATCTTACCCATGGCCTGTTGTAGCTGCCCTCCGCATCTCGGACACATGGCACCAAGAACCCCTTGTGGGCTGGGAATCGCAACAGTTCTTGGTCTCGATCCTACCACCAACCCTACAACAAGGAGTACCAAGCCAACAAGGATCAGTGATCCGGCTGTCAACGTCAATTGCAGAACAGTTACAAACGTTGGAATTATGTCAGTCAGAAGAAAGAGTGCAACCAGAACTCCACCAAGCATTACCAGTACTATTCCACACGCAGCCACTCCAGCTCTCACGGCTGACTCCTACCAATTGAATCCTTAGCGCGCGCAATGAAAAAACTATCGGAGGCACAACGTGTGTCCAGATCTCATGTGGGTTCACTCAGGAAGGCCACGGTCGAACTGGACAGGGCACCGGTCGTCAGGAGCGGAAAGTACGCGATCTAGCCCAATTCCTGTGAAGCCTCAAACCCCTACAACCACGATCAATGAACCGCCCGATGCAACTGGTCTTCAATCGGCGTAGATGCTTCAGTAGCGAGTACCCCCCGTCAGGCAAGCGGTGCTAGATAAGACGTAAACTATACTCAAGCATCAAAACCTTATTCCCTAGTTCGCATCAATCTCTATTGAGGTGAAATCTTGCCCAAGAAGACGAAAAGGAAGCCAAAGAAGAAAGCGAAGGCGAAGAAGAGGCCCAGGAAGAAGGCACCTAGGAAAGCCAAGCCAGTGACCCAGGTACTTGAGCCTCCTGCTCTGGAATTGCCCGAGCCAGCCTTGGCTTCAGCCTCAGGTACTCAGCAAGAGCCACCGCCAGGTTAGTAGCGCAAGAGCAACGCGCGCGCTTTCGCAGCTCCTTGGCCATCACACAAGTCAACAATAGTTGACATGGTAGGCTCAGAGCGCGCGCTATCCCCTCTCCATAGCTAATAGGGTCTTCACACTAAGCTGTCGGCTGCCGTGACAAATTGTGAAGGTCGGTCGTTTTCAGGTAATGGCAACACTGCAAGCCGCGAGAGGAAAGGAACTCGGACTTTCAGCTGCCCTGGCAAGAAGCTGGGGACTTAACAGGGCGATATTCTACGCAGCCGCCAAGCGAGGCTTCAAGGAGAGAAAGGTGCCGAGTCGCAGGCGGGAAGAGGTTGACAGGAGGCCTATAGAGAAAGCAAGAAACGCATACTTCTTGGGTGATGAGATGGCATACGCTTCGAAGAAGGGGGAGGGCTTCCATTTCACGATTGGAGGAGAGCTTCAGACTGACGGCGAGTTCAAACGACAGATAGAGAGAAGATTCGGAAACACTTTCTCAGAAACCTGGAAGGAATCGCTTGACATTGTGCAGGAATATCCTAGGGAAGTTCTACTTTCGCAGAACAGGTTCTTCAGAGAGGTCTACAGGCCACGAAGAGATGAACTGGCATCGAAATGGACCGAAATGAGTGAGCTATCAAGAAACCTCTGAATCACGAGAGGAATGGTCTTGACCAGAAGGGTTGTTCTGAGGAGGCAACTGAATACCTTCGACGTAACAAGCCTAGTCGTAGGCTCTATTATTGGTGCAGACATCTACGTGGCTGCAACTCTGGGGGCAAGGCTTGTTGGGCCTGCTTCCCTACTGGTCTGGCTTCTCGCAGGCGTAATGGCGACGATGATCGCCCTGTCTTTTTCTCACTGTGCTGCCATTCTGCCGAAAGTTGGTGGGCCCTACTCCTATGTGAAGGAAGTCGCTGGGCCGTTCTGCGGGTTCATAGTTGGCTGGGCACTTCTGTTAGCTGAATGGCTTTCACTAGCCGTGTTCCCTGTTGCCTTTGCCCAATATCTGTTCTCTTTCATTCCAAACCCAGGCCAGTATTTCGAAATACTATCAAAGGGAGTGTTCATCCTGATCGTACTGATAACCAATGTATTTGGAACGAAAGCAGCGGGCAGGTTCAATGATATGTTGACAATTGGAAAACTAACCCCGTTGCTGCTGCTAGTCTGTGGCGGGCTTTGGTTTATCACCGCAAATCCGGCAACAGCTCTTTCCAATTTTCAACCATTCATCAAAGGTGATGCAGGCAGTTTTGGTCAGGCCTTAGTCCTGATTTTTTGGGCATACGCTGGTTTCGAGTTGTCCACCCTACCTGCCGACGAGATACAAAGGCCAAAGAGAACCATTCCAAAGGCAATTGTGGCAGGCATGCTGATCGTTACAGCTTTCTACCTTGTCACGAACTTTGTGATAGTAAGCACTGTTGATCAGGCGACACTAATCGCGTCATCCACTCCTCTAATGGTCGCGGCCGCAAGAGCATTCAGCCTGTCCCTAACCTTGTCACAGATTGGAGGCCTCGTAATCGGCGTCGGGGCATTGATCTCAATAATGGGTGCAGACGAGTCCGGCACAATAGGAACGTCAAGATTGGCCTTTGCCATGTCAATCGACGGTTTGCTTCCTGAAGTGTTCAGCAGGCTACACCGACGCTTTCGCACCCCATACGTGGGTACGTGGGCCTAATCCTGATTTGTTCAACAGCCTTTATCGCCAGCATCCTTGGTACATTGTCGTCATTGATCAATGCAGCCGTCTTCCTTCTAGCCCTGGCATATCTCTCAACCGCTGTTTCGACGATCCTTCTCGAGAAAAAATATCCGAATGCATCGAAGGATCTGAAGTGGAGAGAACTCATCCCTGTGATGGCTGCTGCCTTTTCTGTTGTGCTGGCGACACAGGTTGATGTGAAACAGATCTTGATTTCATTGCTGTTGGTTGTTAGTGGAATTCCAATCTACACTTTCTTCTCGCCGAAGAAGGAGCTACGACAACTGAAGGAGATCTTCCTTTCCAGAGACGCCGTACTCTGGAGGGCGTTCGCTCAAGGAGAGAGATTTCTTGCGCATCCCGTGCGCCGCATTGAATGGCTCGTCCATAGGACTCGGAGAATCGAAAGAGCTTGGCAAATTGAAGAGGGCTCGTAGCAGCTCAACGCCAAAGGAGGAATCGTTCGAATCTATATCGTCTCATCAACAACTTCAGCGGCGCGCATTGTATCGAGAAGAACTAGAGGGACATGAATAGTGCCTTCACCTGTTGGATTCCGCGCATCCCTCTGATCCGGCCGACCAGATCCAGTATCCTTGCACCATTTCCCTCAGCTATGAAAATCTCGAGGCAATACCTGTCACCTATGTGTGTGCATGTTTTCTACGACTATGTCATCAAACTCATGTCTGATCACGGGCAACCTAAGATCCACGTCCTTCCTTTCGATATCGCATGACACCATGATGGTCGCAGATATTTTTTCATCTTGAGTTTTCGCAAGCTCTGCTTCAGTCATGAGATTCCTCAACGCATCTCTGAAAGCTTCAGATCTGCTGGAGTATCCTCTTGTCTTCATGAAGTCGTCAAACTTCTTCAGAAGCTCCCCTGGAAGAGTCACACTGACGACAACTGTTCCTACATACCCCCGCGTGTATTAACCTAACCAGCCAAATATATTGCTTGGCTAATATTTCTTGCCTGCAGGACAGCACACAGCTAATATAATCGACAGGATAGTCGTGAGGGGTTCCACTTCAGTGATCCGCGTGAAGACTCTGGAAAGCAAAGACCAAGCATCGGCTGAGATGCCTCGTGGCGAGCAACGGAAACCCTGGCTCTACCTAGCCATCATCTTAGGGCTCACCATGATCATGTCGTCCTTTCTTGAGCATGTGGCCAAGGGCATCCCCTTGGGATTCACCGTTCCGTTCCTGAACGAGCCCGCAACGGTTTCCATGATTCTATACCATTTGGCACTCATACTTGTTGGCGGATACGTAGGAATTCTCGGGTTGAAGGAGCTTGTCTTGGAGAGACAGTTCTCGGTTGAGTTCCTAATGGCTGTAGCCGCGATGGGCGCAGCTTATCTGGATTTCCTGTTCGAAGGCGCCATGGTCCTCTTCCTCTATTCAGTAGCGGAACACTTTGAAGGCCACATTGAGGACAGGGCGAGAAAAACCATCGAGAAGCTTACGGAGTATATGCCTGACATGGCGAAAATCATCCAGAACGGCACTGAAGAAACCATGAAAGTCCGGAAAATCAAGCCTGGAATGGCCCTTGTCGTGAGACCAGGTGAGCGAATCCCCTTGGACGGCATTGTAACGGAGGGCTCATCCCATGTTGACCAATCGATTGTGACCGGGGAATCCACACATCTGTCCAAGAGGGAGGGTGATATCATCTACGCAGGAACCTTGAACATCGACGGCGTCATCAAAGTCAACGTTACGAAGAGCGCTGAAGAAACACTCGTCTCAAGGATTGTAAAGCTCGTAATCGAGTCGAGGAAACGGAAAGCGTCGATCGAGAAACTTGTTGATAGGTTCGCTCGAGTCTACGTACCCATCGTGATTCTATTCGCCATTCTCACAGCAGTTCTTGCGCCCACAGTCCTCGGCGGTCCAACACATGTCTGGCTCTACAGATCGCTGACGCTGCTGGTAATATCCTGTCCAAGCGCCTTTGTGATGTCTGTCCCAGCGACGATATTCACAGCCATCACCGTCGCTGCCAGACGAGGTGTCATCTTCAAAGGAGGACTATACGTCGAGAAGATGGCTAGAACCAAAACGGTTGTTTTTGACAAAACAGGCACACTGACTCTCGGTCACCCGACAGTAGTCGAGGTGACTAGATTCGCGGATAATGTGGACAAGCATGTCCTTACCTACGTAGCTGCTTTAGAACAATACTCTCGCCACCCAATGGCAGAAGCCTTGGTGAATGCAGCGTCAGAGCAGGGACTAGATTTCCGCAGACTTCACGTCGAAAACATGCAAGAGGTTTCTGGCAAGGGAATAGTGGGCATAGTTGAAGATGTTAAGATTGGCGTAGGCAACAATGAACTGATGCGGATATGCAGTACAAACCATTTGGACTTCCCAGACACTATCGATGATAAGCATAGCTGTGTGTTTGTTTCATTCAACGATTCTATCACTTCAGCGTTCTGCTTGGCTGATGATGTCAGACATGATGCGGTTGAAGCGGTCAAGCTCTTGAGGAGCAACGGGGTTCGAACTGTAATGCTAACTGGAGACAAGGCGAGCATTGCGAAAGAGATTGCAGGAAAACTCGAGATGGATGAGGTCTATGCGGAACTTCTTCCAGAGGGAAAGCTGAAGATAATTGACAGCCTCAAGGTGAAGCATGGGTTGGTGGCGATGGTTGGTGATGGCGTGAATGATGCTCCAGCACTAGCGGCCTCAGACGTTGGCATTGCAATGGGCGGTAGCGGGGTTGATGTTGCTTTGGAGTCAGCAGACATCGTTCTTGTGAATGATGAGCTAGTCAAGATCCCCTATTTGAGAAAACTGAGCCAGCGGGCTGTGAAGATCTCAAGGCAGAATATCGCCGCCTCACTAGGAGTCAAGATAGCAATAGGCGCACTTGGCTTCCTTGGAATAATACCTCTATGGTTCGCTGTCGCGGCAGGAGACGATGGAGTCACAATGTTGCTTCTATTGAACACGTTACGACTAATGCGGGTCAAGTAGTGAGCCAATCGCGTGCTGACAGGGTACGTTCTTCTCCAAACTGCGCATTAGCAGGTTGTTGAAGGCCGAAAAGAAGACCTTTATGACAAATCGACGTGCTTCTCAGTTGGTGGGACGGCGAATCGAAGGTGAGAAGGATCACTGATAGGATCATTGACATAAGATCAGACACGTCATCTCTGCCAACTGAGGAGATGCGTGAAGCCATGAAGAAGGCGGAGGTGGGAAATGACGGATATGGTGACGATCCCACTGTGAACAGACTCCAAGACTTAGCAGCAGCCAAGATTGGCAAAGAGGCCGCAGTGTTCGTGCCGAGTGGTACTATGGGGAATCTGGTAGCGTTGCTCACTCATACACAGAGAGGACATGAGATAATCGCGGAAGACCAGGCCCATATTGTAACAAATGAGCGAGGCTATGCTTCTGTAGCGGGCCTTGAGGTCCGTCGGATAAGAGGGCACAAAGGAGCGATGGGCCCTCACGAGGTTGAAGATGCGATTCTCACTTCCCGTTCGTTGAAGATCGACTTGATCTGCTTGGAGAACACGCACATGAATGCGGGAGGCGCAGTGGTTCCGTCTGACAACATTTCACAGATTTGCGACGTAGCACACAGACATAGCATACCTACGCATCTGGATGGTGCGAGAATTTTCAACGCCTCCACAGTGCTGGGGATACCGGCAGACAGAGTAGTCAAGGATGTGGACTCGATAATGTTCTGCTTATCGAAGGGACTCTGCGCGCCAGTCGGCTCGATGTTGGCTGGCAGCCGTAATTTCATAGCAAAGGCCAAGCAGATGAGAAGAGTGGTGGGAGGCCAAATGAGGCAGGCGGGCGTTATCGCAGCGGCTGGCATCCTCGCTCTTGAGAAGATGGTAGATAGGTTGAATGAAGATCATGAGAACGCGCGTTTCTTGGCTGAGGGTCTATCAAATATCCAAGGCATTGAACTAGATTTAGACGATGTCCAAACAAATCTGGTGTTCTTTGATGTGGGAGGCTTAGGGATGGATGCGAAAACCTTTGCCAATAAATTGCTGGATGAATGGGACATCAAGATAGACGCACGCGAAAAGTCTCTTGTTAGAGCACTCACCTACAAAGACATAACCAGACAAGATATTGAGTACGTAGTGAATGCGATTCGAGAAGTATCCGCCAGATAGCTAGGGATCTTCCTAGAACGCACTGATGACAGTATCATCTCCAGTCTTCCTCCAACAACAATCAGTGTATCTATCGCTAAGCGAGCGCTTTTCCGTCATCTATTTGCGCGTCACTGTCCTTTCATTTGGATCGATACTCATCAACCCGATTGTGAGTGAGGCTTGCGCTAACCAATTACCTTGGATAGGATTTCGTAGCTCTTTGTTGCGTCTGATCTCTCTATGACAATTGTGGTTTCTGTGTAGCAGGATGCGAATGCCAATGAATAGACATTTTGCGCCGATAACAAAGATGTCAAGTACCAGACAACTCCGGGAGTAGTTTCCATCTGTTCAGGTGAGTTGACTATCAGAGCTGTGCAGTCCTCGTGTATCCGGCACAGATCAGATTTCGCTGTCTCCAGAATTTCCTTGAGCAAACCTTTCTCGACTAGATGGACGTAATGTAGGTCGCTGAGCTTGATCTTCATCTTGTTCTCTATTTCGAACTCTTTGCCGGTTATCACTATTGAAAGATTGTCGAGAATCATCAGTTTGCTTACGCGAAGCAGACGAAGGACAGCTTCTTCTCTCAAGGATCTGCTTTTTCTCAGCCTGATTGAGTGCCTTCTTAGTGCTGCCTTGATCGCATGGATGCTCTGAATGTTCAGTTCTCTTTGTATTACCCTTGCAAGTTCGCTCGTGTTGACGATGTTCTTCTCCAATGCTTCGGATATGTATGGTCTGTTTCTCACAAACTCCCTTACTTTCTCGGAAACCTTCATGGCACGAAGTATCATATGAGACGTTTTAGTATCTTTTTGTTACACAAGTGCCACAATGCTTAAGATGCTTTCAGCCAGAGACACAGAACAGTAATAATTGAGGGGCGAATAATGTCAATAAATCTGTCCTCAGGCAAAGAGATACCTATTGAGATGCACAAAGCTCGAATGGTACAGAAAATCTGGCTGATACCCGTAGAAGAGCGACTCAGGGCGATACAGGAAGCTGGTTACAATACGTTTCTCCTCAAAACCAAGGACATATTTCTAGACATGCTCACCGACAGCGGCGTAAATGCAATGAGCGATAATCAGTTCGCGGGTATGATAAGAGCAGATGATGCCTACGCGGGTAGCATGACTTTCTACGAATTCGCTGAGGCTGTGGAGGACGTTCTGGGGTACAAGTATGTGATGAACACTCACCAAGGGAGAGCAGCTGAGCATCTGTTGGCAAAGGTTCTCGTCAAATCGGGCGACGTCATCCCGACAAACTACCATTTCACCACAACGAAGGCGCACATCGAGCTCGCAGGAGCACTCTGTCTGGAGATCTACTACGATGAGGCGCTAAAGACTGAGAGCACCAACCTCTTCAAGGGGAACATGGATCTGCAGAAGCTGAAGAACGCGATCAAGAAATATGGTAAGGACAAGATTGCCTTCGTTCGAATGGAAGCGACCACGAATCTGATCGGTGGACAGCCGTTTTCCATGGCAAACCTGAAGGAGATAAGACAGATTTGTAGTGAGCACGGCATAATTCTTGTCATAGATGGAAGCCTGATCTGCGAAAATGCCTACCTGATAAGGCAGCGAGAGAAAGGATACGAAAAGAAAACAGTCGCGGAAATAGTCCGAGAGATATGTAGCCTCGCCGACATATACTACATGAGCGGAAGGAAGAACACCTCCGTCAGAGGAGGTCTGATAGCAACAAACAACAAGGAACTCTTCGAGAAGATCAGACCGTGGCTTCCAGTCTACGAGGGTTTCTACACATATGGTGGAATGTCCATGAGAGAGATTGGAGCTATGTCGGTGGGAGTCAGAGAAATGGTGGATCCCACTGTCGCAGGTTCTTCAGTGGAACAGATAAAGTACTTTGTCAAACGTCTTGTTGAAATTGGAATCCCAGTGGTCACGCCGCCTGGAGGATTGGCCTGCCACCTAGATGCTATGAAGTTCTTGCCACACGTTCCTCAAAACCAATATCCCGCTGGATCATTGGCGGCAGCTCTCTACATAGCCTCTGGGATTAGAAGCATGGAAAGAGGAACTATCTCAATGGATAGAGACAAGGGAGGAAAGGAAGTTCTGGCCGACATAGAGTTGACAAGGATTGCGCTTCCAAGAAGGGTCTACACAATATCGCACATTGAATATGCTGTTGACAGAATAAACTGGCTGTACAAGCACCGAGACTTGGTAAGAGGGCTGAGATTCGTGTTCGAACCTCCGGTGCTCAGGTTCTTCGATGGAAGATTGGAACCCATCGACAATTGGGAAAAGGGCCTGTCTGAAGCGTTCAAAAAGGAACTGGGAGATTACTAACTTCCAGATACTGGGCTTCTTCGTTTAGAATATTGAAGAGCCTTTTCAAAATACTGAAGGATCTCGCGCAGCTTGTCTCTCTGAATGTCAAGTGCGAGCGCTTGCTCGATCTATCTCTTTGACAAATGCTTCACATTTCCGAATGCATTCTTCCTTTACAACTTCCTTTGTTTTCACTTCCAGTGAAGCGATCGGTTTAGATCCGCAAAGATCCTGTAAGGCTTCAAGCGCTACTTTTCCACTATCGCCACATGTGCAGAATAACGCCACTTTGCGTAGGTGTCCCTTGTTTTGAGAGATGAAGGCTCTGATCGGGCTAGACATAGTGCCCGCCCACACGGGGGTACCAAGCACAACCACGTCATATGAAGCAGGGTCATTCTTGGTCTCTTTAATCACCGTGAGTCTTTTCAACGCTGCATCCATTCCGGAGATGAACCAGCCTAGTGCGCCTGCTCTGTTCTTCACGTCTATGACCTCTTCGATATCAGATTTGAGAAGATTCGCGATCTTCTCAGCGACTTTTCTTGTCGTTCCAGATCTTGAATAGAAAACGACTAGCGATTTCACTTCAGACATCGTCCCGGGAAGCAACCATGCCTACTTCTTTCTAAACCCCTGGCTATGTGCTGAACCTTAGTGCTTGCGTGCTACACGCGTCGACACATCTTCCACACAAAATGCAATCACTTGATCGTCCAATGTCAGTCAGTCTATCCACTCCCATTGGACATTTCTCTAGACAGTTCCTGCACTCAGTGCATCTCTTCTCGTTTCTGGTTATCTTCAGAATTGAAAACCTGTTGAATACTCCGTTGACTGCACCCGTCGGACACAGATACCGACACCAAAATCGGCTAAAGAAGAATGCGAGGACGATTACCGCTCCAAGCGTAAGCATATGGATCACGAAATAAAACGGGATTCCTGACGAAGGATTCAAAAAAAAGTAAGGAATGCTGGCAAACAGACTTGCTGATGGACAGAACTTGCAGTAGAAGGTATCAACTGTGTACCATGCTAGAATCAAGACGACGAACAACATTACATACTTGATGACTGGTCGAGCCTTCAATCTGGGAATCGTCATCTTTCCACATCGTGATCTTAGGGAATCCATAACGTCATGCAAAGAGCCGAATGGACAAATACATCCGCAGAAACTTCGCCCGGCTGCAGTCAGCCACAGTCCTAAGCTCCCAATAACGTAGAACGGCAGTTGACGCATCGCACAGAAATGCTGTAGGGTTCCCATTGGGCATGCGAACGATGCCAAAGGGCAGGCGTAGCAGTAAAGCACTGGAGAGACTATTCCAGTTTTCAAAGAGAAGGTGAAGCCTAGATTATGTACAATCAACCCCAAAGCCTGCAACGAAGCTCTAACGATTCTGATCTTCATCATTAACCGTCCAAACCGACACAAGCCCTGCAGAGAAACTGCACGAATGATTGAACAATTCCGTATTCCCTGTCAAACCCGATGAGCACCAACAGTAGGAAAATGCAGACGAATGAAATCTCCAGAAGGCGACGAGAAATCCTGAGTGAAACCATTCTACCCACTAACAGCTTCGAAGGCCAACTGCTTTGTTAGCTAAGATCGTGAAACCGATCTTCTCACTAGTATCACAGCAGCGATGCCTACGAGCTCACTATAGTGATGATCAGGGTCAGGAAAGCCGCATTCTGAAACATTGGCTTGTAAGCGCGCGCTAAGTCTGTAATCTCGCTGAGGAGCGCTGCTCTATAGCCTCACTGTTGTGCCTAATCCTCGTTCCTTGGCTCGTTTGTAGGCGTACATTGCTGCCGCAGCGTCTTCGACTCCCATTCCCAGGGAGATGAAGAGAATCTTCTCGTCCGGCTTCTCTCTGCCAGGTTTAAGGCCTCCAACGACTTCGTGAATCTCTGCGTACACTTTGCTGCGGTCGAATAGACGTTTGTCCATTAACATGTTGAGTTCCTTTACCCTGGTGCTTACGTATTCCCACCAGTCCACGACTACTTTGTCGGCGTCAGTCACGACCTTCGTGTCTACCTCTTGGTAGGAGCCAACTTTCGCGATGAACATACCCGGCACGAACCACTCGGGTTTAACCATTACCTCGTCGCCTACTGTGCATGTGGCGACGATGTCTGCGCCAACCACGGCCTCCTTGTATGACGAGACTGATTTCACATTGAATCCTTTGTCTGTCATTTCCTTCACGAATCGGTCTTTGATCTTCGGAACGATGTCAAATGCGCGAACTTCCTCTATCTTGCGCACGTTTCCGAATGCCTCGGTGTGAGTTATCCCTTGAACTCCGGTTCCTATTATTCCCAGAACTGGACTGTCCTTCTTCGCAAGGTACTTCGCAGCCACGGCTGAAGTGGCGGCTGTTCTTAGGGCGGTGATCCATGTGCCGTCCATCAGGGCTACGGGAACACCGGTCTTCGCATCGTTGACCACAATCGTGGCATGGACGGTTGGCATGTTATGCTTAAGGGGGTTGTCTGGGAAGAACGCGAATATCTTGCTGACAGCGACTTCCATGGGTTCAACGTAG
>Ga0315279_10002867_pt1 | contig 24997 bp, 19 predicted proteins | sample YL17G06_20_MG_FD_203694 | JGI IMG/M metagenome (GOLD analysis project Ga0315279, IMG submission 203694) | Sediment microbial communities from Yellowstone Lake, YNP, Wyoming, USA - YL17G06_20 | ecosystem: Environmental > Aquatic > Freshwater > Lake > Sediment | place: USA: Wyoming | collected...
TCACCACATTAGATAAACTGATTGGTTTAAGTGTTGGAAATCCTGTATATTCCAGTCGTTTTGGCTATGGTGAAGTTTCTAAAATTGATTTTATTTTAGATACAATAACTCTTAATTTCTTCACTAACCAGACCCAGACTTTTACTTTTGAGCAGGCTTTGAAGTCTTTGCAACTAATTCCAAAGGACAATTTTCATTACTTAAAACTGAAAAACCGATCGATAATAACCGAAATGATTAAGGAAAACCCGCAAGAATTAGAAAAAATCTTAAAAAGAGACATCGGTTCACACATCAGAACAACTGATATCAAACAAGCATTAACATACTGTGTTTCGGACGAAAACATCAAGTCTTTCATCGAATATCTCAAAAAATCCTATGCTCAGTCTAAACCAAAAACGACAAAAGAGGTGAGTAAAAAAGAATTTTCGGTAGATTACGACGCATTACTGCCTATGCAATCTGAAAAAATAATTGAATTAATTTCTAAGGTTCCAAGCATTACTAAACAGAAAATTATTTTATCGTTGAACAAACGCAATGACTGGCAGGAGTTATCGATGAAGTTATTTTTATCCCAGTCTGATAAACGTGTTCTGCAAACAATCTTTTCTGGTTTCAGCAATGAAACACAACAACAGGTTAATGATAAATTATTGACTGAATACAAACAATATCCGATTCAGTTTCTTTTTATCTCTGAGACCGTCAAGCTATCTAACGCCTATGCAATTTTAACTCGATATTTAGATTTAGTCCGTTCTCATATAAATCTTGAAAAAGTTTCAATCGCCGGAGAAATCCGCAGGCGTCTCATTACACAGGATTATGAAATTATTAAAAAATCAGTCGAACAAATTACTTCTGATATTGCAAAAAGAACATTATCTCGGATTCAAGAAATCAAGAACTTATATCCGGAAGAACGGGAAAGAATAGAAAAAATATTTAAAGAGAAATTTCCGGAGATTTTTTTACAAGAAACAGAATGGATTTATTCGACCGAAAATGCAATTAAGAACAAAACCGAGGAACTGGAAAAGCTTATCTCCGAAGAAATTCCTACGGTTGCTGCGGAAATCGGGCGCGCAAGAGGTTATGGTGATTTGCGGGAAAATTTCGAATACAAAGCTGCCAAAGAAAAACAGAAACGATTGCTCGCTCAAGTTTCACAAATGCAGCATGATTTAGTAAAAGCTCGTCCAATCGATTTTAATAAGATTGATACAACTAAAGTCAATATTGGCGCAACGATAAAATTAGCGTCAACTCAAGAGAGCAATTCTTATTTAACTTATACGATTCTTGGTCCCTGGGATTCAGATGTCCAAAAAGGAATTATTTCATACTTAGCACCGTTCGCGCAACACATGCTCAATAAATTACCAGGCGATGAAATTACTGACTCAGAAGGCAAAACTTACAAAATTATCGAAATTACTAAAACGGAAGTATGATTACTGAAATAATCAAGGTTAATCCAAACCGACCTTCACTCAATGTTATTAAAAAAGCAGCTGAGATTATAAATAAAGGTGGATTGTTAGCCTTACCAACCGACACGGTTTATGGACTAGCCTGTGATGCGACTAATCCATCTGCCGTGGCAAAAGTATTTTTTGTTAAGAAACGACCATTAACTCAACCGTTCTCAATTGCGGTTAGTAAATCGCAAGATATATATAAATATGTAGAAAATATTCCTGATGCAGCAAAAATATTAGCAAAACGGTTCCTGCCCGGACCTTTAACATTAATCATGAAGAAATCCAAATTAATTCCCGACATTGTTACAGCAGCAAGAGATGATATCGGAATCAGAATTCCTGATTGTAAAATTACTTTAGATTTAATTAAAGCTTTAAAGAAACCAATTGTAATTCCCAGTGCCAATATTCATAACAAACTATCACCAACTACTGCAAAAGAAGTGTTGAAGTATTTAGATGGTAAAATTGATTTAATCCTTGACGGTGGTAAAACCAAATATGGTGTCGAGTCAACCATTGTTTCGTGTGTCGGCAAAGAAATAAAAATAATTAGAGAAGGCGCAATCTCCGCTAAAGAAATTTTATCATTATAAATTAAACTTTTTTTTAATGATTTAGTCTAAATAAATAATGACAATAAACCAGATGTCTTAAATAAAATGTCATTGCGGGGTATAAAATGGCTTAGCGAATTACAACTTAAACTGTTTCAGTGCTGCCGCCCCGCGATGACAATTACCTTAAACTCTAGAAGGAGGTAGTGTTATGTTAAAACGTTTAGTTCCACTCTTTATGCTCGCATTCATTTTTATATTAACTGGATGCGAGAAAGATAACGATGTCGACTTAATCAAACAACTCTTAGATGACTCGCAGTACACCGCAGAAGGAACAACCGCGGTTACCGATGATTCATCCTCAACCCCAAGCGAAGAGAAATCTGCCGATAGTATTATACCTTGGGTAAGATGGGTGCGCAGGATAGAACGTCCAGTGGCTCGTCATATCGAAGTCGATGTTAACGGTGATTCTGCGGTTGCAACCATCACTGCACTTCTAACCGGCACACCGCCCAATTTTGGTTTCTTTGTTCGTAACCAAATTGATACTGCATTAATATATAGACGCGCAATCTCGGATAGCACTCGCCGTCAGGTAAAACTGTACAAAGGACCAAACGGATGGCGCATCGTCGCGATTACTGTTTGTAACATGCATACTGTAAATGGATATGCTCCAATTTCCATCAATGAGGTTAAAGCAGAGGTACAAAACCGTAATTATGTTTTCCGATTAACCGACCCAGCTAAATTCCTACCCAAAGAATCTCTACCAATCTTCTTGCCGAGTGATACAATTAAAGTAACGGTAAACGTGGCCGTGGCCGGTGATTCATCCTGGGCATTCTTGCATCATGGACGAAGACCTATTGGTGGAATTCATATACGACAACCGTTCTTTAAATTTGGCACCAACACATTCTCTCGAACCTGGATTATACCCGAAGAAGCAGTAACACCACCCGCAGTTCGCCATTCCGCCTTTGATATCATCGGTTGGCAAACTCTTTACGGAGATTCTACCGCAACCTACTCGTCAAGTGCCTGGGGACTACCTTATATTGTGAAAAACACAAGTGACGAAATACCCGAATAGTTGTAAATTACTACTATAGAGGTACGGGAAATAAGTACCATTAGCAATTTTGCTAATGTGTAGGTTGTACTGATTGAACAACTCAATCCTTTATTAGCCGTGCCTCTTTAGTTTTTTTATTTGAGTATTATTAGTCTTTGGATTTCCTTATTTGTTTCTGTTTCTAAGCAAACGAAATAAACACCGGAATTCATCCTATCAAGTGATACTTGATATTCATTAGCTCTTAAACTCACCACCTCTTCAACTTTTATAACTTTTCCCGCTGCATCAAATATTTTCAATATCCTATAGCCAGCGGTCTGCGGCAATCGAACTGTAAAATATGATTTTACCGGATTCGGATAAATTTTAAATATCTCTTTCCCATTAGCAGTAACTGATTGTGTAGATTTACATGAATTTGCCGACGCCAAACATTTCCCTTCATATGGAATGCGATTCTGAGCGGTTACGGTAACCCAAATACTATCTTGCATAGTCGGGTTTATATTAAATGTTATCATTCCTAAGCTATCGGTATAACTGTGATAATAAAAATCGGGATTATTCGGCATCATCACACAAACTAACGCATTAGGAATTGACATCCCATCTTGAGCCGTTACATTGATATTAAACGATTGCTCGCCAAGTCCAATGATTGTTTCATGCGCTACCGCCATTGGTTGTGGGACCGAAGTCCAGAGATTCATTTCCGGGTCGCCCAAAAGGTTCCACTCCGAATAAAGTTTTAGACCAAAAGAATCGGGTGTATACATCCAGAGACTATCTAACCCCTGTTTTAAAGCTTTGCCGATATTCAGAGTTTTATATTGAAAGATTGCTCTAAAAAAATTCCGAGCCACAAAATTACGATACGGCGCATACAGTCCGGAAGTTGTTGTCCCGATATAAGCGACCGCTCCTTTAGGATTCGTTTCGCTGCCTGTTATTAACCATCTTTGCCCAAGGTAATTTCTTTTCAGCACGGTCTCACAACACCAGGAAAAAATCACCAGCAACTTTCGATAATTTTTTATTGTCGGCGGTAAATTAAATGGTGACACCCAGCGCGTGCCAGCACCATGTCCTGTATATAAAATATAACTGCGCCCTGAACAAATTGAATCTCGTAAATCCCGTCTATTGTGAGATGGATTTACTAACGTGTCGACCGAAATAAAATCGCTATTATCTAATATCATTGACCGGACAAAATTAACGCCGTCATTATGATATGGTCCTGGGTCCTGGCGAATTGTTGTTACCTTCCGGTACCACAAAGTTTCGGCTAAAAATGGAGTCCGTTCATACAAGAATATTTTATTTATCATCGATTTCAATTGTCCGCGATTTCGACAAGGTAATCTGCCAAGAAGATATTCGATTTGTGCATCATCTACCACATCCGCATACGGATTGTCGGTTTGACCACACGAAGAATGCCGATACGGTTGAATCAAATTTACATCACCCACCAATAATATGTATTCTGGTCTTTGAGGTAAATTGTAAATACTCCTCAAATAAGTTCTTATTGCTTCCGGGTTATTACCACCAATTTCAGACAATTTAACAACTTGAGTCGGTATCCCCTTTTTCTGTTTCCATTGTGCTAATGGTTGAACCGCATCATAGAATTTGTCATAGGTTATTATTAAATATTGCGGAGTCTCCGCAGGCAGATTTGACAAAGATAAAATTATGACAATAGCCCAGAATAATCCCTTTTTCATATACTAAAATATGATAAGCCCGTATTATTAACCTGTCAAGCAGACTCTTGACCTCAGTAATTATCAACCTATAATTAGAAAATGCTTGAACATGAAAATGAGTTAGCTACTCCTCTTGCCGAGCGGTTAAGACCACAAGATTTATCCGAGATTATCGGGCAGGAACACCTTTTAGGTGAAGATAGACCTTTACGCAAGATGATTGAGAAAGGTGAGTTGCATTCAATGATTTTCTGGGGTCCGCCCGGTTCAGGTAAAACTACCTTAGCTCGAATCATTGCCCAGTACACCAAAGCACAATTTGTCGCATTCAGTGCCGTTACCTCTGGTGTTGCCGACATTCGGCGAGTCATTAAAGAAGCGGAATATAACCGACAGATGCTTAAGAAATCAACAGTACTTTTTGTTGATGAGATTCATCGGTTCAATAAAGCACAGCAGGATGCGTTTCTGCCCCATGTCGAATCCGGAAAAATAATTCTGATTGGTGCGACTACTGAAAACCCTTCGTTCGAAGTAATCGGACCTTTGCTCTCCCGTTGTCGGGTATATATCTTACATCAATTATCGCCGGATAATATTAAAGCGATTCTCATAAGAGCAATGACCCATCCACAGGGCTTAAAAGAATTTAATCCGATTGTTTCAGAAAAAATCTTAGATTATATCGTAAATATTTCTCAAGGTGATGCACGTGCTGCACTCACTACCTTGGATTTAGCCGTCCAAGCAACCGAACCGGATAAAAACAATTCGAGAAAAATTACTGAAGCCACTATTGAGCATATCGCATCCAGAAAGATTTTATTGTACGATAAAGGTGGCGAAGAACATTATAGCTTAATCTCTGCGCTTCATAAATGCTTAAGAGATTCTGACCCGGATGCGTCTTTATATTGGTTGGCACGGATGCTTGAAGCCGGTGAAGACCCTTTATATATTGCAAGAAGATTAGTAAGATTTGCAGTAGAAGATATTGGTGATGCGAATAATTTGGCACTGGTCGTTGCCAATGCTGCCAAAGAAGCGGTTGATTTTATTGGCCGACCTGAAGGCGATTTAGCATTGGCGCAAGCAGTTGTCTTTTTAGCAATGGCGCCAAAAAGCAATGCGATTTATAAAGCTTATACAATGGCACAAAAAGATGCTTTAGAAAGTCAAACCGAACCGGTGCCATTGCATTTAAGGAATCCGGTCACATCTTTAATGAAACAGTTTAATTATGGTAAAGGTTATAAATACGCACATGATTTTCCCGATGCCAAGGTTGAACAAGAACATTTCCCGCCATCGCTAAAAGGTCGGAAGTATTATAAACCATATCCGAAGAAAAAATCCTAATTTCAAATATCTAATTTCTAAACAAAATCAAATTTCTAATGCCAAGACATATAACTTCTGCCTTTCGTCATTTGAGATTAGATATTGTTTAGAATTTAGTATTTCGGATTTCTTATTATAAGATTGCTATTTTGATTTTTGATGTTTGATTTTTGATTTTACTTTATGATGTGCCAGGCTCTACTAATCTTTCTTGCACGGTAGATTAACCATTTGATGCGACGAATTGGATATGCAAGAAACCTCTCCCCTTGTTGGTATGCTCGCTTCAGTAAAATTTCCCTCGCTAAAAATGCTTCCTTTAAATCGTGCATCTCGCGTTTGGGAGCAAAGAAAACATAAATTGGAATACCCGCTACGATAAGAATAAATGAAACTAAAATTTGCTGACCGGTAACTTGAGTCATTAACAAAACCGCAAAGACAATCCCAAATATTGGAACGATTAATCTACTTTTGATTTTCCCTGAAACCTGCGGATGTTTTTTGGTTAAAAAAATCGTTGCTAAACAGGTTGCAAAATATGCGAATGATAAAAGAAATACCGAAGCATTGATTAAAGAACCCAAACTGCCAAACACGCTCGCAACAAAAGCGCTTGTGCAAATTAAAATCAAACCGATGTATGGTGTGTGGAAAGTTTTATGTAAACGGCTAAATATAGCCGGTAGCAACCCGTCAAATGACATCGCATAAGCAAGGCGTGATGTCCCGATTGTTCCTGATTCATCCGCACCCATAATCGAAACTAACGCACCGATACCGATGAATAAAATTCCGAAAATCCCGAAGACACGCGAAAAGCTAAATATCTGCTTGACCGCAACCATTAATGGCGTTGATGAAAAAGATAATGTTTGTTCGTCAACAATCGCGGTGATTACAAAATTAGTAATAAGATAAAAGATAATAACGATTAACATACCAATTATTATTGCACGCGGGATTGTTCGCTGGGGATTTTGAATCTCGTCGGCTGGCAAAGTTGACAATTCAAAACCGGCATAAGCCCAAAAAATTAATACCAGTGCCTGTCCGAAACTAAAAATATTGCCTTTGATAAAAGGGTGAAAATTATGCGCTGCCACTTGCGGTTTTAAGATGATAAATAATAATCCTGCTACCATCAACAGAATCAAAGGGCTCAATTTCCCAATTGTTAAAAAGTCATTAAATTTCCCGGCTAATTTAATACTGGTAATATTCGTAACGAGAATAATCCCGATGAAAAGTGCCTTTAACAGAATTTGATACTGTGATCCTAAACCAGGGAAGAAATAAAGGAAGTATTTCGTGAAGGCAACCGGAAATACCGCTAACGAAAACCATTCGGCTAAGAGAAGCGACCAGCCGACCATAAAACCGCTAAATGGTCCGGCAACATCTTTGATATAAGCATAAGGTCCGCCGACTTTCGGTAAAATCGTAGCACAGTAAGAAAAAGATAAGGCGATTACAATCGCAATCAAGCCTGCCCCGACCCACAAAAGAAGCGAAGCCGGTCCGACCAATTTTGCACCCAGCGCTGCCGCAACATAAATATCCGCGCCAATGATTGAACCGACCACGAGACTCGTAACATCAAAAGTATTCAGTTGTCTTCTTAATTCGACCTGACCCTTATTTACTAAAGCCATTTTATAGTTTCATATTATTCTAATCTTACGCGATGTTAAGAATATTTCCTGCTGTCACTTCTCTCTTACGGCAAATTTTATCAGATCGCTTTTGATTTTGTTTCGTGATTACTAAAATCCCTACTTTATAACTTGTTCGAATATCTGTTCAATCTTCAGTTTGACGACATTATACACTTCCTCTTATACTTCCTGATAAAATCCTAAACAGGTTTTTACTCAGATAATCTATGAGAGAATTGTTGAGATAGATAATTATCAACCGAATTTTAAACCTGTTTATGAACCAATTTTCTAAACCAATCCCTAATCCCTAACCCCCAATCCCTTTTAAACCTACTCGATGGATGGGATACCTCTCCTATGTTAGTAGAATTTTGAATGAATAATTTGAAATTTAGAATGTTAGATGAAAAATTTACTCAATTTTTCTTCTCCTGTAGGTAGATTTTTACGTCAAAACCTTACCGTTACTTTTGCACCAATTTTCGGAGAGATTTCATCATCGTGCTTTTCTGGTAAGACCGTAAATGCCAGTTGTGGGAAATTTTTAGGAATGGATGAATGAGATTCGTTATCTGGTTTATGAAGATTATAGCCAACAACAGATAATAATTGGGGCAATATCACAGCAGCAGGGATAAATACTTCGGAAGGCATTTCTCCTACAAAGAATTTGACAGCAGTAAATCCGACTAATCCGGCTCCAATGATACCACCGACATAAGCACCTGTAACTGAACCTCTATCTCCAATAATTTTGTCAGTAAGTTTTGTCCCTAGTGGAGCTCCAATTGAACCACCGAAAATATATCCAAAAGCTGGTGGAATAATGAATGGCGCAATATCACCATCTAAAGGAACAACAGCTTGAGTTAAAGATCCACCTGTAATACCAATAATAAACTCACCAACAGTTGCTCCAAGAAATTCTAACGCGGGTTTGCGCAAGGTCTTTTTCCAATCCTGAGCTTGAGTATTACCATAAATCAGCAATAACAGCAAAATAATAATTAAGACCCAAAATCTGTTATTTATTAACGGCATAAATACCTTCATTTCTTTACAATCTAAAACCTTACTGTTACTTTTGCACCAATTTTAGGAGAGATTTTATTATCGTATTTTTCTGGTAGTACTGTCAATCCTAATTCTGGAAAGTTTTTAGGAACAGATGAATGAAATTCACTTTTATGCGGGAAAAGATTATAACCGATTACTGAAAATACCTGTGGGCCCAATAAGACAGTGGGGAGTCCCACTACAGCAGGGAAATTTTGCACAACTGATAAGTATGCTAACCCCGTTCCGATTATGCCGCCCGCAAATGCACCCAAAGCTGAGCCATCGTCGTGAACAATTTTACCAGTTATGACTGTTCCAAGCGGAGCACCAACTGTTCCGCAAAATAAGTATATCCAAGCCGGTTGACCCATATCTGAACCAGGGTCGATATATTTATAATATTCAGGCACAGTGCGCACCCACACATAACCAGCTATGAATGCAACTGGAATACCAATTAAAACTTCACCGATGATTGCACCTAGAAACTCTGCGCCTCGATTCCTTTCATTTTCCTCCCAATCCTGAGCTTGAACATTACCGAAACTCAGCAATAACAAAAAAATAATAATTAAAACCCAAAATCTGTTATCCCTTAAACTCATAGTGCCCCCTCACTTCATTTTATAAACTTTACTCTTTTAATTCAACCAGTCAATCCCTTGAACTGCTAATGACTCCTTTTGAACATTGGTAACAATTACTAACAGGTAATTATTGGGAAATAAATATTTCTTTGCTGCTTGATTTATCTCATCAAGTGTTATTTTCTCAATATAGCTGTTGAACTTTTCCGGATAATCAAGCCCTTTGTTATAGACTTCGATACCCTGTAATAAGTCAATCTTTTCTCTGGTCGCATCGTAGTTAAACGGAAAATTACCGATATAAAATGTTTTAGCATTTTTTAATTCATCTAAAGTGGCACCTGTTTCATACATCTTTTTTATCTCGTTAAGAATAGTATTGATTCCTTTATTCGGGTCAGAAGTTTGTGTTGTCGCGGCAAAAAGCCCGCCATATAACCTTCGGTCAAAGAACGAACGCGCATCATAAGCTAACCCTTGCGTCTCTCTCACTCCGGCGCCAATCCTTGAAGTCAAGGGTGAACCGCCAAGAATAAAATTCATCACCCGGCTCGGAAAATAATCTGGTGAAGTTTCCATCATACCCGGCTGACCGATGAAAATATACGACTGGTTCAAATCCGCTTGATTTATAATATAACCTTTTGGCTTGTCCAAATATGGACCATGCTCCAGTGCAGGAATTTTTGTATCGACAATTTCATTTCGCATCGAGGAAAATTTCATTTCGATTTTCTTTAAGAGTTCGGTCTTATTAAAATCACCGGCAACAATCAGAAATCCGTTGTTAACTGTAAAATATTTATTGTAAAAATCGACAATATCTTTGCGGGTAATTTTCGGAACACTTACCGTATCGCCTAAAGTCGAATGTCCGTACGGATGATTTTTAAATACAAGTTCGGTAAACTTCTCCCATCCGACATCATAAGGATAATCATAACTCTGTTTAATATCACCGATTGTCTGTACCTTCACTTTCATTAACTCGGTGTCGGAAAATACCGAGTTCAAGAGCGCATCGGACAGAATATCTAACGCCAAGTCCAAATCTTTACTCAAAAATCGCATATGCAAAGTGCTGATATCATAACCGGTCGCATCGGATAATGATGCAGCGACAAACTCGAGCTCTTGGCTTATTTTTGATGCCGAACGATTTTTTGTGCCGCGAGTGAGCATCTTATTGGTTAAGTTTGCTAACCCCTCTTTGCCAGTCGGGTCATACGCACTGCCCGCATAACTGACCCATCGCATCTCGATTAAAGGTAATCGGTCAGTTTGATAGGTCAAAACTTTTAAACCGCAGCTTAACGAATCGCGTGCAATCGGAAGTGAAGCGTAACACAAACTGGATGCAATAAATATTAACACGATAAATAATTTTGCATTTTGATTTGTCATTTTGATATTTGATATTTGATTTTTGATCTTAGTCATAGTTACTTCCCTTCCGGTAATAACGTCACCAATGTTTTATTCTTGGGATAAAAATATTTTTCGATTACACGACGGACATCATCTTTCGTAACTGCCTGGATACGGTCTGGATATTCAATCATATCGCTTAAATTACCGGTGGTTATCGACTGCCTGCCGATACGCATGCCCATGCCGCGGCTACGGTCTTTGGAATAAATCTCGTTAGCAATAACATTGTTCTTTACTCGCTCCATCTCTTCATTTGTTATTGAATCTTTGCCGGTCGATTGCACATTAGCAAGTATATCAAAGATTAATTTTTCAACCGAATCGGTTAAACTTGGACTAGTTGGCATCGCAAAGAAATAGAATAACCCGGCATCTCGCTCCAAATCATTACCGGCGAATATACGCAATGCATACTGCTTATCGTAAACAATTTTTTTGTATAATCGCGAATCTTTACCGGACGAGAGTAGAGCTTCCAAGACTTCTAAAGCATAAAAATCTGGTGAATAGACATCGGTTGTGTGAAAACCAAACATTATCGCAGGAGTAGAAACTTTCTTGTAGATCGTCATCTTTTGCTCACCCAGTTGTGCCGGTTCGACAAATATTGGATGTTTCACCGGTTTTGATTTAATATTCCCGAAATACTTCTCAACTTTCGCGAGTGCATCATTCGGTTCGACCGCACCGGCTAACACACACACCGCATTGGATGGTTGATAATAAGTATGATAATGGTTAAGCAAATCCTCGAGCTCGATTCTCTGTAAATCTTCCATCCAGCCCAGAATCGGATTACGATATGGATGTAACTTGTAGGCGAGCAAACTGAATTGTTCCCAAAGCACATCGTATGGTTCGTTCTCACCCAAACGCCTCTCTTCCATTACGACTGCCCTTTCTGATAAGAATTTGTTTTCTGGAATAACTAAATTCGCCATCCGCTCCGCGCCGAATTTCAAAGCAGTCTCGTATAAATCCTTTGATAAATCAACATAATAGCAAACATAAAGACTGGATGTAAATGCGTTATCTTCACCACCTAAAGCATCAACTGCTGCTGAAATCTCACGATCTTTATAATGTTTCGTCCCATCCATATGTTCCAAGAGATGAGATACGCCTGATTTATATGGTGGGTCGTAGATTCCTCCCACATCGTACCAAAGCTGTGTCGAAACGACGGGTGTTGCCGAGTCAACATAAATTAACACTCGTAAACCGTTATTCAAACGTGTTTCGTAAATCGGAAAATTCGGGAAAGGGTGCGTAAGTTCGGGTAGAGCGAATATCTTCGACGACAGAACGAATAACGCAATAAATATTACCAAATAAATTCTTTTATTAATTTTTAGAGTATTTTTCATAGTGAATATAATACGCTTATTGAAATAACAAGTCAAGTATATGCTGGCTTACATTAAACTGTTGCCACTTTGGCATCTTGAGAACTAAACTGGAAATTGGAGAGAACTCTAAGTTATTTAACCGATACAATCTTTTTACAAGTAGATTGATTATTGGTGGGCTTAATTCTTAAAAAAAATATCCCTGAATTTAATATCAAATTATTGAAATTATGCTTGCCAACGCCAAGACGGCCTGAATATATCGACATAATTTTCTTGCCCGATATATCATATAAGCTGATATCAAACCAATCCGGCGAGTTAACATTTATGTTTAGACCGAGATTATTTTTCACAAAGTTACAATTTTGAATCTGAAACTCGGAAGGTTGAATATTATAATTATTATTTTCTTCGAACCCAACCGTATTTGAATATTTAATCGTTACAACATCATAGTCTGCTCCGTTAAAAGTGAAACCGGTTACAACTAAATTTGCTGAACCATCAATCGCGATATCCATCGCATTATCGTCATAATCTCGATGATATCGCCTTGACCAGACCGTATCACCATTACGGGTATATTTTACTGTGAGGTAATCATAATTTGAGGTATTGCCCGAACTACCCGTAACAACAATATCTCCTCGACTATCAAGCGCGCATCCATAAATATCATCGTTAAGCATACTATTTAACTGTCTCGTCCAAACCTGATTGCCGTTTGAAGTGTATTTTATTAGACGGTACCGATGTGAATCTAAGTCGCCCGAACCTCCTCCGACTATTACGTTATTGGAATTATCGACTTTCACTACATTCGCAATATCTTCTTGACCAGAATCATAAAATCGTGCCCATAATGTATCGCCTTGCGGAGTGTATTTCATAGTTAGAAAATCATTCATATCGGTAACACCAAAATAGCCTGAAACTAAAATATTGGCATTTCCGTCAACTGCAACCTGAGTGCCATAATCATCAAATGGCGAACTGAATGTACGAGTCCAAACCGTATCGCCAGAACTATTGTATTTTATTAATAGCAGGTCAAAATCAAGTCCCATATCAATTGAGCCAACCACGTAAATATTGCCAGAATTATCCAAAGTAACACCTTCCGCAGTAGTTCTTTTTGCAATTCGCAAGGTTTTAGTCCAGGTCAAACTTCCAATGGAACTTATTTTTCTTAAAACTAATATTGTTGAATCTTGTTTCTCTGAATTACCCACAACGATAATATTATGACTCGCATCAACTGCCACTGCCATTGCCCAATCATCATTACCAATCGTATATCGTCTTGTCCAGACGGTATCACCATTATTGTTATATTTTATAATTAAAAATTCGCCGTTGTTCATAAAATATGTTCCAACTACAACATAATTCGTGCCATCCACTGCAACGCCTGCCCCGTATTCATCATAATTACGATTATAGATTTTAGTCCAAATAATGTTTTGAGAAATAATTGTCGAAAACGATATTAATAATCCTATTATAAACTTTGTTTTCATTTTGGATTAATCATTTAATTGTATAATTTTACTTACATAAAAATTAGATCCGCTGCCCAACACCGTTGAACAGCAGATCTATTGAAAATTATTTATTGTTATTGTTATCGATGTTGTAGCACAAAATTAATATTCGGCGTATTCTGATTAGCTATCACATCAACTGAACTAGGATAAAATTCTTGTCTAAAACCTCTTGCATTAGCTTTGACTCGATAAGTTCCAACATAAAGATTATAAATTGTAAAGGTTCCGTCTGCAGCAGTTACGGTTTTTCCACTTGGATTATTATCTGACACTGCCATAACAGTCACATTCGCCAAAGGCTGTTGAGTTACCGCATTAATTACAGTTCCGGAAATCGAACCTCGAGGATGTGGTAAACCATCTTCTGGTCTCAACTCAAAATTTATATTGGTAATAGTCTGTCCAGTTACAACTTGTACCGGAGTCGGGTACATTTTTGCTTCATAGTGACGAGCTTTTGCTTTAACGCGATATGGCCATGGATAAAGATTAGAGATTATATAACTTCCATCCGCACCAGTAGTATCACAACCTTTGTATCTACTACGATATTTAGCAGTAACTACTGCTCCACCAATAGGCTGTCCTGTTAACGAATCAGTTATTATACCCGAGATTGATCCTGGATTGACAGGGGGTGGGTTTTTGGGAACTAATGCAAAATTAATATTCGGCGTATTCTGATTCTCTAATACCACTACCAGAGTTGGATAGTGATTGGGGCGATAGTTACGGATTCGAGACATAACCTCATAATTGCCAGGCAATAAATTCTCAATTGTATAAGCGCCTGTTTCATTAGTAAACGCTCGACCATCACATACGCCTTCTTGTTCCGCTACTACCATTGCGCCAATAATGGGTGATCCAGTAATAGCATCAGTAACTACACCTGAAATTGATCCAGGATTTTGTTGGGCAACGATAGCATTAATTAAGACAAGAACACATATTACACCAAATAGTTTTTTCATATAGTGCCTCCTACTTGTTACAGTTTACTACATTGTACAAAAGACTAATTAATCGTCAAGAGTTTTCTTAGGCAACAGTTGTCGTAGCGGTCTCATTTCTTCTCGCGATATTTTGGTATGAATCAATCTTTGCCAACGGCACATTACTTCTTAAAAAGTTGACCCCGCACTTATAATTGGTGCGGGGTCTTATTGGCGTATTGACCAATGTTATGGTCTTGGATTGAGCGCGAAATTTATATCCGGTGTATTCTGATTCTCAACCACTGTAACTGGATTAGGGTAATTCATTGGTAAATAGTTCATTGCGCTTGCATTAACAGTATAATTACCAGGAAGTAGATATTGAATCGTATATGTACCATCTGCTCCGGTTCTCGCCATGCCACCACAACCCGGACCACCGTTACTACGCATTGCATGAACAGTTGCATTTGCAATTGGTAGCTGAGTTGTAGCATTAATTACTGTACCAGAAATCGAACCTGTTCCTGGTGGAGGAGGCGGCGGCGGAATTGTACCTTGCACTAATGCAAAGTCAATGCCTGTTACTGATGCACCTGCGGCAAGGATTACAGGGTCAGGATACATCTTTGGCATATAACCTTGTTTGTGTGTCATCACACGATAAGTGCCAACTCTCAGATTGGTAATTGTATAACTACCATCTGCGCCAGTTACCGCTTGACGCATAAAACGTCGAGTTCTTGCCATTACAACTGCACCGGCAACTGGTGCACCAGTTGCTGAATCAGTTACAGTTCCCGAAATTGAACCAGGATTTGGCGGGGGTGGTGGAGTACGTGGCGCTAATGCGAAATTAATGTCAGGGGTAATTTGTCCTGCCACGACCGCTACTGAATCCGGATATCGCTTTGTTTGATACATGCGAGCATTAGCAATTACTCTGTAATTGCCAGCTATTAAATTCTGGATTGTATAATGCCCGGTTGAATCAGTAATTGCTCTGCCGCCACACATATTGGAACGACATGCAGTCACCATTGCTCCGCGGATTGGCGCGCCGGTTACTGAATCAGTAACTAACCCGGCAATTGAACCGGTGGTTTGTGCGAATAGTGTTGTTGCTATTACAACACCGAATAAAAGTGCGAGTAGTTTTTTCATACTATTGCACCTCCTATATTATTTATTGTTTTTTTAGAAAAATATTTACCGCCGAGCATCGTGGGAGCAAAGGGCCGAAACATGATAACTAATATTGTTATCCGTGGTCTATAATTCTTGTCCTCACAGGATTCAGCGGTAAATGAATTTTCTATAAATTTCATACGCTATATTAGACAGCAAAAACCATGCCAAAGTTTAAGTGTGATAAAAATTGCTCTAACATTAGCAATACCAATATCTAATATTTTAAATCAAATTATAAATCGTATTAAGATGAATGCAATGCGAAAAGAATTGCACAACTGAGCAATTATTTACCCAATACTAATTAAATAGGGTAGCGTCTATATAGCTTAATATCCATATACCGACGCTTGAGATAATAAAGCCGGTACGGGCGCTATACAATGATGCATAATTGTTGTAAAGTTCATCCATTTTACTAATATCGCGATTATCAAGATATTTCTGATGCGCCGAATTAGTCAAAAAATGAGAAGTGATTAAACCAATTAGTGAAATTGTTTCTCCCCCTAAGAAAGAGTACCCCTTCGTTTTTTTATTCTGAGACAATTGTCCTAATCCAGGATATAACAAAGATTTTATTGCTTGATTTCTTATTGATTTACGAGACGATCCTGTTTTCTCGGTAGAAATAAATATCGAAGGTTTTAATTGTAATGTATCACCAACTAGTCTTTTACTTTCTTCAAAAAGTTCTATTATTTTGGGTGAAACAAATCTTGGATCTAAAGTAATATCAGGATTAATGATCAATAGATAACGAAAAGCATTAATTGCTGATTCCTTTTTGTCCAATGCGACATATGAAAACGCTTGATATGTGTAAAGTTGTACTAATGTGGTAACTGATAAATTTTTCTCGGTTCGGAAAATATTTTCGATGTTATCTAAAACTTTCTGATATTGTCCTTGATTATAAAGCGATTCGAGTTGAGCAGTATAATCTGGTTGTGCAGACAGATAACTTATTATAGAAATCAATACAACCGCGATGATTGGCTTCAAAGTTACTTTAAAAGTTGGATCTTTATTAACGTACTATTTTTAATAGAACCGCCAACGACCTCTGCAAAGTATACCCCTGCTGTTACTTTTCTTTTATAATTATCGGTTCCGTCCCAATTTATTAATGAATTTGTCTTTTCCGCGAAAATTGTCTTAACCAAGCATCCTGTTTCATTATAGATATTAACCTTTGCGATTTGACCATTTGAATTACGAATTCGGAATGTCAGACGGTTTTTAAACGGATTCGGAAACACCGATATGCTTGCTACATAAACTGCCTGATTACCTATTTCCTCAATCCCCTCGGTAGTATTTTCCTCAAGTGATGACATTGTATTATTACTTCTGCTAATACCGCCAACTACATATATATGATTATTTATTGTCGTTGCCCCAGCATAAGAACGCGCATAATTTAAAGATTCACCAAGCATCCAGGTATTGGCAAGCGTATTGTAAATATCGACGCGATTATAGACAATTCTTGGCATCTGTCGCTCACCACCAATTGCATAAATATAATTGTCTATCGCAGTACAGACAAGTGCTGAGCGCTTTACAGGCAGTGTGTCTTGAATACGCCATGTGTCTTCAGCCGGTGTATATTCTTCATTAGTATTGGGATAAACATTATAAAATAATCCTCCGATTGAGTACAGATGATTATTAGCCACTGCACAACCAAAATCAGCTCGCGCAACATTCATCGAATGCCTAACAAACCAACTATCTCTAGTAAGGCTATATACAATAACGGTATCGGTATACGATGATGCATTCGTAAAATACCCGCTGCAGACATAAATACTATCATCGATTATTCCACCATTATAACCAATATAGTGTTGAATCGGAACTCGTCTTCTTCTTTGCCATTGATTTAACGCTGGGTCATATACGTTAACCGATTCAATTGGTGAATTACGAGCGCGAACACCACCAATGCAATAGATTTTGTTATTAACAACCGCACACACACCCAACCCTCTTGCAGTGGGCATTGGTGCCCGTGATATCCACGTATCATTTACCGGGTCGTATTCTTCGTTATACGATACCGAGGTGTTCTGATTGACAAGCCCACCGATTACATAGAGTTTATTATTTACCGTTGCGACAAAGGCGCCATAACGAGCATGTGGCATTGGTCGTCGAATGGCCCAACCACCATAGCATAAGCTAATTGTGGTTAAAGATAAACCAAAAATCAATAAAAAAGTTCGTTTTTTCATCTATATCATTATATAGCAATAATTATGCCAAGCCATTCTACTTCAAAACAATATTCTTTTCAATAGTCTCGCGAGATTTGAATTCTATCGTCTCTTCGTAAGGTGAATAATACGGATTTTTAACAGTTATTTTATGTTTTCCGGTCGAAACGATCAAAGGAGTGGAAATCGGTGTGGTTGCTTTAAAAACATCATCAATATATATATCTGCCCATGGTGTGACCGAAATTTGTAAATAACTTACTCGTTCGGTTAAATCAATTATTAAATTTAAACCCTTACCTGTTGGAACATTAAAAACTGACTCTACGGTTGGAAAATTAGGATTTACGAGTTTTAAATTATGTTGCCCAACTGATAATTCGAGTGAAGTATCTTTAGGCGTTATAAAGATTTCTTTACCATCGATATAAACCGTTGCCCAAGGTAATACTTGGATTTTGACACTGGCGTACAATGTCATTGATGCCCTTAGGTCAGGTGAATTGAATGGCTGCGTGACTGTAATTGTACCACCCTCTTTCGAAGTATCTTCTTTGCCGATCGAAGAACTTTCTCGTTTTGATATTTTTGATATTAATGTACTGGGGGACTCTCGTACCGAGTCGGTTAAATTGACCACGGCTGGTGTCTGAATGCGTTTAGGTCTATTGGTTTTATTAATCGCTATTACTAGTGCAACTGAAAATAAAATTAAAATCGCGATAATATACATAACCATTCGAAGTACCGGTTTTGGGTTTTGGATGGTTCGTAATATCGGTTGTTTCATTTCAGCCGATAAACCGCCTAAATCTAACTTCCACGTTCTATTCAGCTCTTTATTAAACCAGCTTTCTAGTTTCTCACATACAAGAGCGATATTTTCAAATCGCTCTTGCGCTTGTTTCTTTATCATCCGTTCGACAATCTGCCACAAATCTTTTGTTTCTTCTGTTGACTGGGCGGCTTTAAATATTGGGGCGGGCTTTAAGTTTAGCACGTTGTGCATTATTGTTGAATAGGTTTGAGCAACAAAAGGATTCGCCCCGGTCAAGAGCTCGTAAAAAACAATACCTAACGAATATATATCGGAACGGTTATCAACTGATTTACCCAAGATCTGTTCCGGTGACATATATGCTGGAGTACCCAAGATACTTCCTTCAATAGTAAGCGATGGTAATGCCTGATTAAATGCTAACCCAAAATCAGTCAGTTTTACTTTACCATCTTGACTCAAAAGGATATTGCCTGGTTTTAAATCTCGATGAATTATCCCCTGTTTATGTAGTCTTGAAAGACTTTTACTGACCTCAAGAATTATGTAGGAGGCTAACTGCGGGGATAATCTCCCTTTTCGCTCTAAAAGCTCTTTTATGCTCTGCCCTTCGATATATTCGGAGACAAAGAAATAGACGCCATTGTGTTTTCCAAAATCATAAATCTTCGTAACATTATCTTCCCTAAGCGTGCTTAATAATTTTGCTTCGCGTTCAAACCGTGAAACGATTTCCTGATTCGCAACTAAGGCAGGACTTAAGATTTTTAAAATTACAACTCTATCTAACGTTTTTTGTAAAGCAGTATAAACGGTTGCTTGAGCACCAGTAGCAAGAATATCTAAAATCTCATACTTATCCGCAAATATTGCGCCTTTTTCCAAAACCATAAACCGCTTCGATACCTAATCCTCGATATTAAGTTTTTTAAGCTTGTACTGCAAAGTTCTGCGCGAGATTCCCAATTTTTGCGCAGCCCGACTGCGATTACCCCCGACTTCTTCTAATAGTTTTATAATATACTCCTTTTCTGTTTCTAAAACCTCATTTTTAAGTCCACCCTGTGTTTTTACTTCACTTAATTTAATTCCTAAATCTTCAACCGTAACATTTTCCTTCACTGCCAATGCGCATGCTCGTGCGATGGCGTTTTCTAACTCTCTCACATTGCCCGGCCAGGGGTAATTTAAAAGTGTTTCAGAACATTCCTTGGCAAACCCTTTAATTGACTTATTCTCTTTTCGTGCATAACGAACAAGAAAATGATTCGCTAAAAGTAAAACATCTTCGTCACGACCTCGTAATGGTGGCAGATTAATCGATATACCTTGGATTCTAAAGAAAAGATCTTCTCGGAACTTTCCATCTTTAACTGCTTGCGCTAAACTGCGATTCGAAGCCGAAACAATCCGCACATCTGCTTTGCGGGATGCAACCTCGCCGATCCTTCGAAACTCCCCTTCCTGTAATACCCTTAACAGTTTTGCCTGGGTTGTTGAGGGAATATCAATAATTTCATCTAAGAAAAGTGTTCCTTGGTCCGCTTCTTCAAACAAACCTTTCTTGTCCGTAACCGCACCGGTAAAAGCACCTCTCTTATAACCAAACAATTCTGATTCCAACAGTGTTTCTGGAACACTTCCGCAATACAAAGCGACAAATTTGCCTTTTTGCCTTGAACCATTATAGTGTAATGCTCGTGCAACTAATTCTTTACCAGTCCCGGTTTCGCCTTCGATTAAAACTGAAATATCCGAGTTAAGAACCTTGCGCATCAGGTCAAAAACTTTGGTCATGGCAGGACTGCGACCAATGATATTGTCAAATTGTAAGGTTTTTACCAGTTCGGTTTTCAGATACTGATTTTCCTCAAGCAGCAATTTTCTCAATCGTGCATTTTCAAGCGCAAGCGCGGCTTGATGAGAAAAAACGGTGAGAAATTCTAAATCCTCATCGGTAAACACCCCTTTCTTGCTTCGCGAATCAACATAAATTGCTCCCAATAGCTTATCGCGAGAAATTAACGGCACGCACATTACTGACTGAATGCTGTGTAAAATTACGCTTTGGGCGGAGCTGAAATCAGGAGCGTCCAAGGCACTATGAATAATTAATGGTTTTTGTTCGTTTAGCACCTGATTTAAGATACTGGATGAAATTTCAGTTAAATCGGTTAAATCTTTTTGAGTAAATTCGCGCGCTACTACTGGTGCAATACTTTTGTCATCTTTTAGCACAATCACCCCTCGTTCCGCATTAAGATTTTCGATTACTAAATCCATAATCCGCTCCAAGAGGTCATCATAATCTAAAATCGAATTAATTACCTCGGTTATTTTATATAGAGTCTTAAAACCGTCTTGCGTCATTGGTAAACTATACATTTATGATTATTGGCTGTCAAGCATTATAACCAATATTTTATAAAACTCTTGATTTTATTTGAAATTGTAATACTATTATGAAAATATTTATGGCAAATAAATTATTAATCGTCGAATCGCCGACCAAAGCGCATACGATAAAACGCTTGCTTGGGACTAAATATAATGTCTTGTCTTCCCGAGGTCACATTAAAGATTTGCCCAAGTCTAAACTTGGTGTTGATATCGAGAAAGATTTTTTACCCTATTACATAAAAATCCGCGGCAAGGCAAAATTAATTGCCGAGTTAAAAAAGTCGGCCAAGAAAGCAAAGGACATCTATATCGGCACTGACCCGGACCGAGAAGGTGAAGCAATTGCCAATCACATCGCCGAAGAAATTACTAACGGTAAAAAACCGAAGCGGGTGCTTTTCTACGAAATCACAAAATCCGGTATTGAAAAAGGACTGAGTGCACCAATCGAAATTGACCGCAATAAAGTTAATGCTCATATCGCTCGCAGGGTATTGGACCGATTGGTCGGTTATTTAGTATCACCGATATTATGGAAAACGGTAAAAAGTGGGCTTTCGGCTGGTCGCGTGCAGACTGTTGCTCTAAGATTAATTGTTGAACGGGAACGGGAGATTGAGAAATTCGTTCCTGAAGAATATTGGCTGATTAAAGTAAACTTCGCTAACAAGAGTAACGAAGAATTTCCTGCATTACTCGCAAAGATTGATGGTAAAGAGCAAGAAATTAAGAACGAAAAAGAAGCGCAGACCGTAAAAAAAGAATTAGACTCAATCGCTAAATATTTAATCTCCAAATTAGATTCTTACGAGAAGCATAATAAACCAGCACCGCCATTTATCACTGCTACGCTCCAGCAAGAAGCATCAAGAAAACTGGGCTTTACTGCCAAGAAGACGATGTTTATCGCCCAACAGCTCTTCGAAGGTGTCAAGCTAAAAGATGGGGAGTCCGGGTTAATTACATATCCCAGAACGGATTCTTTACGGGTTGCCGAGGAATTTATCAGTTCAACCAGAAATTATATAAAAGACGAATTTGGTGCAGATTACCTTCCTGAGTCAGCGAGAAGATATAAAGACCGGGCTCAGACCCAGGGCGCGCACGAAGCGATCCGACCAACCGCAATTAACCGAGAGGCTAGCAAAATAAAAGAATATCTTACACCTGACCAGTATAAACTTTATAATTTAATCTACCGCCGATTTCTGGCATCGCAGATGAGTGATGCGGTTTATATGATTACCGATGTGGAAGTAACGGGCGGTAAATACTTATTCAAATCACAAGGAGTAAAACAGAAATTTAATGGTTTTGAGCGTGTTTATGGCGATGGACCTGAACCGAAAAATTTACCATTGCTTAAAAAAGACGAAGAAGTTACTTTAAAGAATATCGATCCGGAACAGCACTTTACTCAACCACCAGCTCGCTATTCTGAAGCAACTTTGATTAAGAAATTACAGATTAATGGTATCGGTCGCCCGTCAACTTATGCATCAATTGTCTCAACGATACTGGAAAGAAAATATATTGAACGAAAGCAAGGCAGATTATTTGCTACCAAACTCGGAGTATTAGTTAATGACATTCTGCTTGCTGGCTTTGATAATATTTTTGAGGTTAATTTCACTAAAAAGATGGAAGATGAGCTCGATTTAATCGAAGCGGCAAAACAAACCTGGCAGAATGTTGTAAAAGATTTTTATAAACCGTTCAAGGAGGATTTAGAAAAGATGCGGGATAAAACTGATGAAATTAAAAAAGACAACATTGAACAACTGGATGAAAAATGTCCGGAGTGTGGGAAAAATTTAATCAGGCGGTGGGGTCGGTTTGGCCAATTTGTCGCATGTTCCGGCTATCCGGAATGCAAGTACATCAAAAAAGAAGAGAATAAAGAACCACCTAAACTTTTAGAAACAAAATGTCCGGAGTGCGGGAAACTATTATGCGAAAGATTTGGACGATATGGTAAATTTTTCGCCTGTTCCGGCTATCCCGAATGTAAATACATTCAACAGAATAAAAAAGAAGCACCGGTCATGCTTGAGGAGAAATGTCCAGAGTGTGGCAAGCAATTAGTTGAAAGAAAAGGACGTTTCGGCAAATTTATCGCCTGTTCCGGTTATCCGGAATGTAAATACCGGGCAAAGATTAAAAAGTCGGAAGATTCAGAAACTAAAGAATAATTTATCAAAACCATGGATTAAACTGATTAAACGGATATAAGAAAATCTGTGAAATCGGTCAAATCTGTAGTTAAAAAATAATCTTCTAACCTTACAATCTGCAATCTTGCAATCGTTTGTTTTCTATCCAACAATAATTCTGTCCACCATACCTAAATTCAGGTATTCTACTTAGCAATAAATCTATCAATAACAGTAGCCAAGCAAACCTGAAGGTTTGCCCTACAACGATAAAAATAAATGTAGGGCAAGGCTTTAGACCCGTTAGATATTGCTCATTAGAAGTGAATAAACTTTTTGTTTCAGTTTTCTTCACAAACATTCCGAGAATCTATCGGGTTTAGCATTGCTTTTCTGATGGGAATGACAGTATTAACATAACTCTGTGTCCTCCCGATACGAGTCGCACCTGACCGTGCCTCCCCGATACGGGACTCCCTTGTCGCTAAAAATATCCGTGTTCAAAAAATAATATTTTCTGTGAATTCAGTCGTTAATTTTTTCTCTTTATCCGTAGTTAAAAATTCTACCCGCAGGCAGAGGAAAAATCGAGCAAATTTTTTCTGTAACATTATAAATTTCAAATTATTCATTCAAAATTCTTCTAACATAGGGAAGGTATCCCCACCTTCGTGTAGATTTTGGAGGATTTGGGGGCTAGGGATTGTGGATTAGTTGTGAAATTTGGTTCATAAACAACTTTAAAGTTCAGTTCATAATAGTTTATCTACACGATTATCTAATAGAGTTTATAAGTGAATATGTAATTGGAATTTTATCAGGAATTTCAAGAGGACATAGAACACGGGGTGTAAAATAAGATTGAACAGGAATTAGAGCAAGGGTTGGAACAGGCATTGGGGTAATCAAATTGAAAAAGGGAACGGAGATATAGAAAGTCTTATAAACTTATTATTTAACTAAGATTATTTTCTTTGTAAAACACTCGTCATCAGTCTTGCCAATACAAAAATATATTCCCTCGCTTACTTGATTAAATTTTGCTCATGAGACCTATCGGTTGACCAATCGTTTTAACGATCGTTAGTTACTAAGTGAAATAAAAGCAGTAATGGTAAAATGGATTGCTCGTGGTTTTGACTGAGACATTCTCGAACGTATCCGTAATACCGTCTTCACGCTTACCGCACCCACTCCATAATCAACAAAACAAACAGGGTGGTCTTTGACCGCCCATCTTTTCTCTTTGTTAATAAAATTTGGGAAACGCCCCTCGTATTTTCCTCATCCCTATAAAGTTTCTAGTATTATTTCCAGCAACTATCTCCTTATATCCGTTTTACGGGTAACTAAGGACTATATTTTGTTATTTGAATTTCTTTATTGTTATAAAAATGTTTTCCGTTCGAACGAGCCGCATTTTAAACACTTATTACCTTGAAAGCCTTGTTTAGTACATTCTCCAAAAGTTCCTTGGTCACAACCTAC
>Ga0315279_10002868_pt1 | contig 24991 bp, 31 predicted proteins | sample YL17G06_20_MG_FD_203694 | JGI IMG/M metagenome (GOLD analysis project Ga0315279, IMG submission 203694) | Sediment microbial communities from Yellowstone Lake, YNP, Wyoming, USA - YL17G06_20 | ecosystem: Environmental > Aquatic > Freshwater > Lake > Sediment | place: USA: Wyoming | collected...
AATCTCCCACTTCAACTTTGGGAATTAGATCTAAACTTGCCCTTTTGATAATTCCCCCAATTTCTATTTCGGCTGTATGGTCATTAAATATTTTCTTAACTCTTCCCGGTATCGCTAAACACATTTTCTTTCCTCCTACTTAGTTAGCCAGTTTACCAGTTGCCCGGTTAACCGTTTAAATTAGCCGATTCGCCAATTAAATTAGTCATTAGTGAATAGTCTTAGAGCGTAAACTGTAAAGCTAAAAACGCAAAACCAAAACTTAAAACTTAAAATTTAAGAAAAAGTTTTGAATTTTGAATTATGGTTTTTCGCTTTTCTGCCTGTGCGTTACACGCAGACAGGTCAGGCAGGCACGCAGACAGGTCGCTTTAAGTTTCCAGTTTAATATTGGTGCAATACGCGATACTATATACTCGATATATTATTTATACCCGGCTACTACTGCTTGCCCTAAAGATATTCCTCCGTCATTGGGAGGAACTTTTCTCTGAATATACACCTGAAAATCATTTTTTTTTAATAGAGAAATGATTTTCTCGGTTAAATAACGATTTTGAAATACTCCTCCGCTTAAAGCAACTTTATTAATACTGGATTTTTTTCTTATTCTACCACATAAATCAACTGTAAATTCTGCAACAGTATTATGAAATTTAACCGCTATTACTCTTTTATCTATCCCCTTTTTAAGATCATTAACTACATCTACAAAAATTTCTTGAGGATCAATAATAAATTTCTCCCCTTCTTTATAAATACTAAATTTATATCTCTCCTTAATTCTGATCGTACAAAGTGATTCTAATTCCATAGCTGCTTGTCCCTCGTAACTTACCTCATCTCTTATTCCTAATAAGGAAGATATAGCATCAAAAAGACGTCCACAACTTGAAGTAAGAGGAGAATTTATTTTTTGATCTATCATCTTTTCGATGATCAATAATTTTTTGTTCTCTATCCTACGATTAAAATCTATTTTAATTTTCTTGGCTTTTGAGCCATAAATAGAATATAAATAACTATAAGCCATCCTCCAGGGTTCTACAATAGCTTTATCTCCCCCAGGTAAGGAACAATACTTTAAATGACCTACTCGGGAATATCTTTTTAAATCGCATATTAAAAATTCTCCTCCCCAAACATTATCGTCATCTCCGTAACCTGTACCATCATAGGCTACCCCAATCACTGTTTCTTTAATATTATTTTCGGCCATACAACTTACTATATGGGCCTGATGATGCTGAACTTTGACTACTTTTAATCCCTTTTTAGCTCTTATTTCTTCTGCATATTGAGTAGATAGATAGTCAGGGTGGAGATCACAAGCAATAATTTCAGGGTTGGCTCTAAATATTTTCTGCAAATTCACTATAGATTCTTTAAAAAAATTTAAAGTCTCTACATTTTTTAAATCACCCAAATACTGACTTAAAAAAACATAATTTTCTCTAGAAAAACTAATGGTATTTTTTAGTTCCCCACCTAAAGCTAATACCTCTTTTAATTGGAAGTTAAGGATGATAGGGTCAGGAACATATCCTCTTGACCTTCGAAAAAACACTTTATCATTATTTATAATTTTTACTACAGAATCATCACAGCGATTAAAGATATCTCGATTATATAGAAGATAAAAATCAGCTATTTTGTTTAATTTTTCTAAAGCTTTCTGATTATCACTAATTATTGGTTGATCTCCAAGGTTACCACTGGTCATAACTAAAGCTAATATTTCTTCTTTTAATAAAAGATAATGAAGGGGGGTATAGGGTAACATCACTCCCAAATAATTGTTATTTGGCGCCACCATTGGCGAAATTAAATTATCCTTCTTCTTTTTTAAAAGAACAATGGGCCGAGCTCGATTTATCAGCAATGCTTCTTCTTCCGGTTTAACTTCACAAAATTGTTTAATCTTTTCTAAGTTGAGAGACATTAGAGCAAAAGGTTTGGCCTCCCTATTTTTTAAAAGACGTAATTTAGATACTGCTCTATGGTTAGTAGCATCGCAGGCTAAATGAAAACCTCCTAATCCCTTAATTGCACCAATTTTTCCCTTCTTTAATAATCTAAACGCTTCTTTTATAGGATCGATATTTTTTAATTTTCTTTTATTGCGGTAAAGAAATACTTTTGGACCACACTCAGCACAAGCATTAGGTTGAGCATGGCATCTTCTATCTTCCAGATTATCATACTCATTCTGACATTGAGGACACATCTTAAAAACGCTCATAGTAGTCTTTTCACGGTCATAGGGTATACCTGTTATAATTGTAAAACGGGGGCCACAATTAGTACAATTTATAAAAGGGTAACGGAAACGTCGGCTATGAGGATCAAATAATTCTTGTAGACAATCTTCACAGATACTAATATCCGGGGAAACTAAGACAAAACTATCTTCTTCTTTAACTATACTCTTCTTAATAGAAAATCCTTTATAGCCTAAAAGTGGCAATTTTGTAATTTCCATCTTTTCGATACGAGCTAAAGGGGGAAGTTTTTTGTAAATGTCCTGGACCAATTTATCTAATTCTTTTTCTTCTCCTTCTACCTCAATCTCTACACCCTGGTTAGAATTAAGCACCCAACCGGATAGAGGGAAGGGTTTTACTAATTTTTTAATAAAGGGGCGAAACCCAACCCCCTGAACTATACCTTTAATTATTATATTCTCTCTAATTTTCATTAAATAAATACTTCCTAGAAAAACTTAAATTAGTCGCTAGTATAACGAAAAGCGCAAAACAAAATTCGTATCTTGTATCTCGTGAATCGTATCTCGTATATTAGCGTAGAGCGTATAGCGTATAGAAATACAGTGATGAGTAATATGTAATGAGTAATGAGTTTATGTTTTAAGTTTATAAAAACAGGTTACTTGTCACCTATTACACATTACACTGCTTACTGGTAAACCGGGTAACTGGGTAACCAAATTAACCAGCTAACTTTTTACTCACCTGTTCTTTTAACCAGATAAACCAATTTTCCAAGCCTTCCCCAGTCTGACAAGAAATTTCGAATATTTTTAAATTTGGATTTATATTTAAAGCATCTTCTTTAACTTTTAACATATTAAAATTAGTATAAGGTAATAAATCAATCTTATTTATTATTAATACATTTGCATTATGGAATATCAAGGGGTATTTTATTGGTTTATCGTCTCCCTCAGGAATACTTATCATCACTACTCTATCGTCTTCTCCTAAATCATATCCTGCTGGACAGACTAAATTGCCTACATTTTCAATAACAAAAAGATCTATTTCTTCAAAATTATAGGAATCTAATACACAATCCACCATATTGGCATCTAAGTGGCAAGCTCCATCGGTATTTATTTGAGTCACCGGGATATTATATTTTTCTATTCTCTCTGCATCTTTAGTAGTCTGAAGATCTCCTTCTACTACTGCAATCTTTAATCCATCTTTAAGTGATTCTATAGTTTTTTCTAAAAGACTAGTCTTGCCAGAACCAGGTGAACTCATTAAATTAATCGTATACACATTATTCTTATTAAAAATTTCTCTATTTTTTTGAGCAATATTTTCATTTGCCTTCAAAATATTAGTAAAAACCCTTACTTTGGTCAATGTATTTACCTCCATTTATTCGTATTGCGTATCGCGTATTGCGTCAAAATACAGTAATAAGTGATATGTAATGAGTAATGAGTTTATGCTTTTAAGTATACAAAACAGGTTACTTGTCACACATTACACATTACACTGCTTACTGGTAAACCGAAAAACCAGATAACTAGCTAACCAAGTAACTATCTAACTAAATAACTTTTTTTATTTTTAAAATACTTTTCTGCTAATAGTACTGCTACAAAATCATCATATTGGCAAGGGGGTACTCTTAAGGATAGAGGGATAAGTCTAAAAATACCTCGAGGTGGATATGTTTCAAAATATTTTTTTCTTGCCTCCAAAGTACTAAAATTTTCCTCAATTAAGATAATTTTTAATCGAGGAAAATAGTTTTTTAATTTATTTTCTATCTGTTTATAATTAGTGCCATTTCCTAAAATAATCTTTTCTATCTTATAAACCTTAAAACTATTTTTAATCCTATTTATTATTCTCTCTGCTAAAGTAACTTCTCTTTGTAAAACATTTAAATTAGAGTCAACTACTGCATAGCCACACTTTTTGGTACCAGGGTCGATAGCGACAATTATTTCTTCCTCTGGCATAATTTGTTTCGCTCCTTATTAAAGTAAAATTTAAATTCCCATTCGCTGGGGATGACTATAAATATTCATTCTCTCTCCACGGACAAATCCTACCAAAGTTACACCTGCTCTTTGAGCTAATTCGATAGTACGATCTGTAGGAGCAGCTCTGGAAATAATCACCGGTACTTTCCCAGTAATAATCTTCCGTAAAATTCCAGAAGTTATTCGACAAGAGGTTAAAATTATTTTATCTTCTGTAGAGATATCATTTACAAAAGCCTCTCCTAATATTTTGTCAATAGTATTATAACGACTAATATCTTCACTAAATAATATTATAGACCCATTTTTATCAGCTAAAGCGCAGCTGTGTACTCCTCCGGTCAATTTAAAAAAATCCGCTCTTTCTTGCATTTCAGAAATAAGAGAGTAAACCAAACTAGGATTAATTTTTAAAGAAGTATCGATAAATGAAAATGGATTGCCCTCTCCTTCTGCTTGCTGGCAAATTCCTAACCATAAATTATTACTGATAATATCTTTTGGTAATAAAGAGGTACCTTCAATCCTTATATCCATCAGACCTTGTTTTTTATTTATCTCTAAAGATACAATATCTTCTTTTTTTCGTAAAATACCTGAGGTATAGAGAAAACCTAGGCCCAAATATTTATATTTCTCGGGAGTGCAATTTAAAGTAACTAATTTTTTTTTGTTTAATAAGATGGTAAAGGTAGTTTCTCTGGCTACTAAATCTAAAATTTTTTCTTTTTTATTCTCTTTAATTCGAATTATATTTACCATTATCCCTTTCGCTTCTATAGACAATTATTTTATTCTCCTCATTTTTATTAATTCTTCTGCCTTAGTAAAATCGCGTTTAAAGTTAATATTAAAAAAAGAATAAAGTCCCGCATCAAATTTTTTTATCTCTTCCTCTTTAATAAATTTAACTTTTAAGTGGGGAAATATTTCTCTAACTGATAACACTCCAGCTTTTATGTTTCTCTCTATAACCTCTAAACAACTTTTACTATAAATTGCACATAAAGGCTCAATTAATCCCTTACCATAGCAAGGAATAACAATATCATAAGTATTTATATTTTCTATCATATACTGTAGTAATTTTACCTCTATAAAAGGCATATCGCAACCTACTAATAAATTATACTGGGAGGTAGAGACCTTTAAGCCAGAAAATATCCCTCCCAAAGGACCTTTTTGGGGAAAAATATCCTTAAATACTCTCTTAAAATTAGAATATTTCTCTTTAGAGCTAACTATAATAATATCTTCTTTGGTTAAATTATCCAGAGAAGTAAGTGTAGATATAACCCAATCTATTAAAGGTCTTCCGGCTAATTTTATCTGATCTTTGCTTTTGTTTAAACCTACCCTACTGCTTTCCCCTCCCGCTAATATAATCGCGGTTAAAGAAAAATATCTTTTATCTTTAATTTTCATAACACTATATAATATCATTTTGTTAACAAAAAATATAGTTTATTTTTTCAGGGAAATAAAGAAAATAAAAAAGGATCAAATCTTAAAAAAGATATGATCCTTTTGGCATTAAAATAATGTATTTTTATTTTTATTTTTTACCTTTTAAATAGACTACCCAATATAAGGTAGCCACAAAGAACGCGCCTCCGATAATATTCCCCAAAGTAACTGGTATTAAATTACGGGTAATAAATCCTCCCCAGGTAAGGTTGGCTAATTTTCCCGAAAGCCCTGCAGCTGCCACCACCTCAGCACTATTTTTTAATAAAATTCCTATAGGTATTAAATACATATTGGCAACACTATGCTCAAACCCACTGGCTACAAAAGCCATAATGGGAAAATAAATAGCAAATATCTTTCCCACTACATCTTTAGAGGCTACAGCTAACCAAACTGCTAAACATACTAACCAGTTGCAAATAATAGCCCGAGAAAAAGCTGCCCCCCAGCTAAGATTAACTTTTCCATTAGCAATAGCTAAAGCCTTTGCTCCGGCACCAAAACTACCAGTCTGCCATAATCCAGAGGCATACATAAGCCAAACCAACAATAATGAACCAATAAAATTAGCTACATATACCCAGAACCAATTATTTAACATCTTGGCTAATTTTACATCACCATTTAATACACTCGCAAAAATTAAATTATTCCCGGTAAAAAGTTCTGCTCCCGCAATTACTACTAATATAAGGCCTACAGAAAATACACTTCCAAAGACAAATTTAGCAAAACCCTCTCCTAAAAATTTACCCAGATCATAAGTAACCATAGTAGCTAATTCTGAACCAAAGCCAATAAATACACCGGCAAGAATACCGAGAATAATCATCTGTATAAGCGATAAACTCGTTTTCGCTTTACCAATTCCAATCATGGCCCGGGCTACTCCTGCTGGGGCTAAAAAACCAGGTTCTACATTTCTTACTTCTTGAATTTCTTTTGAGTCCATTCTTTATTTCTCTCCTTTTTTTATTTTAATTTTTTATTTTAAGATATTTTTCTGCCTGTGCGTGCCTGCACGCAGACAGGCTGTATTTTAACCGCACATACTTTATATTCTGGAATCTTAGATACCGGATCAAGAGCGGCATTAGTAAGTAAATTAGCAGCAGCTTCATGAAAATGAAAGCTCATAAAAACAACTCCCTTTCCTGATTTTTCAGTAACCTTTGCTTTAGCTTTAATCTTTCCCCGGCGAGAGGTTACTTCTACAAATTCTCCATCTTTAACCTTTAACTTTTCTGCATCCTGGGTATTAATTTCTACTAATGCCTCGGGATAAATTTCGCTTAAACCTTTAGACCTTCGAGTTATAGTACCGGTATGGAAATGATATAATACTCGTCCGGTAGTAAAGATAAAGGGATATTCTTCGTCTGGCAGTTCAGCTGCCTCTTTAAATTCTATCGCAAAGAATTTTCCTTTTCCTCTACTAAATTTATCTTTATGCAGGTATTTGGTTCCAGGATGATTGGCATCAAGACAAGGCCATTGTAACCCTCCATTATCCAATCGATTATAATACATTCCTCCATAAATGGGAGTAAGCTTAGCAATCTCTTCCATTATTTCTCCTGGATTATTATAGCTCATATGGTAACCCATCTTTTGAGCTAATTCACAGATAATCTGCCACTCTAGTTTAGATTCACCTACAGGTTCAACAGCTTTTCTAATCCTTTGAATCCTTCTTTCAGTATTAGTTAAAGTACCATCTTTTTCAGCAATAGTAACTCCTGGTAAGACTACATCTGCCAATTCAGTAGTTTCAGTCATAAAGACATCGGAAACTACTAAAAATTCTACTCTCTTCAGCGCTTCTCGAGCATGATTTAAATCAGGGTCAGACATAGCGGGATTTTCTGCCATAACAAATATTCCTTTAATTTTTCCCTCATAGGCAGCATTTAATATCTCTACTACAGTTAATCCAACTTTATCGGATAGTTCTACTCCCCAGGCTTTAGAAAATTTTTCTCTAATTTGAGGGTCAATAACTTTTTGGTAACCAGAATAAACATCCGGCAATGCTCCCATATCACAAGCTCCCTGTACATTACTCTGTCCACGTAGAGGGTTAACCCCGGCACTTTCTTTCCCAACATTCCCGGTAAGCATAGCAATATTGGCGGTAGATAAGACATTATCTGTCCCAGTGGTATGCTGGGTAATCCCCATTGAATAAATAAGGGAGACGGTGGGGGCAGTAGCATAAATCCGGGCTGCTTTTCGGATATCTTCTGCTGACACGCCAGTAATCTTTTCTACCACTTCTGGAGTATATTTAAGTACAGCCTTTTTTAATTCCTCATAACCTTCTGTTCTTTGAGCAATAAATTCCTTATCTTCTAAACCCTCAGTAATAATCACATTCATTAATCCATTAAATAAAGCTACATCAGTTCCTGGTCTTTGTCTGAGCCATAATGTGGCGTATTTAACCAATTCAATCTCTCGGGGATCAGCCACAATTAACTTTGCTCCATTCTTGATAACTGCTTTTTTAATCTCCAGAGCAATTATAGGATGATTCTCGGTAGTATTAGAACCGGTAAGATAAATAACTGAAGCATTGGCAATCTCTTCGATGGAATTAGTCATTGCTCCACTACCGAAGGCTTGAGCTAAACCTGCCACAGTCGCCGAATGACACAAACGAGCACAATGGTCTACATTATTAGTTCCTAAAACTGCACGGCCAAATTTCATTAAAAGATAATTCTCTTCATTGGTGCATTTTGCTGAAGATAATACGGCCAAACTATCACTGCCACTTTCTTTTTTAATTTGGGTAAACTTACTGCTAATTAATTGGTAAGCTTCCTCCCAGCTGGCTTTCTCAAATTTACCTTTTTTCTTAATTAAGGGAGTAGTTAAACGGTCATCTCGATGAATATAATCATAACCGAAACGCCCTTTAACACAGAGATTAATTCCATTGACTACACTTTCCGGATTAGAAGTAACTTTTATTACTTTTCCCTCTTTTACATTAAAGTCGAAATTACAACCACATCCACAGTAATTACAGGTAGTCTTTACTTTAGTAAATTCCCAAGCCCTTCCTTTTCCTTGAGCAGCTTTATCAATCAAAACACCTACGGGACAAACAGCCACACACTGCCCACAAGAAACACAATTTGAATATTTTATTTTAGCCTCAAAACCAGGGGTCATTTTTGTTTCAAAACCCAAACTATTTCCTAATCCTGCTATAATCTCTGTTTTAGAGCCTCTATTACCGAAATCAATAGCATGAGTCTGTTGAATTTCATTGCATATTTCTACACATCGACCACATAAAATACATTTATTTAAATCCCTTACTATAAAAGGATTGGTTTCGTCTAAAGGGATATCCTTATTATTTCGTCCAAATCTTGATTCTTTAATGCCTAAATCATAAGCAAGATTCTGTAAATCACAATCAGCATTTTTTTCACAAATCATACAATCTAAGGGATGATTAGAAATTAATAATTCTACAACAATTCTGCGTGCTTTTATAACCCTTTCGCTATTAGTATAAATTACCATTCCTTCTCTTACCTCAGTCATACAAGATGCTGATAAAGTAGGTGTACATTCAATCTCAACCATACAAACTCGGCAAGAACCTGGAGAAAACCCTAATTCAGGCATAGTGCATAAAGTAGGTATTTTAATCCCGGTTTGTTTAGCAGCTTCAAGTATAGTTATTCCTTCTTTAGCTATTATTTTTTGACCATTTATGGTCAAATTTACTTCTGTCATTATAGCCTTCCTTCCCTTCTCTCTCCTAATTTAAATAATTTAAAATTCTTATAAAACATAATTATTTCTTTTATATAATAAATATGATTATCACTCTCTACATACTTTCAAGGGGCAACTCTTCTTTTGAATGTGTTGAAGATATTCTTCAGGGAAAAGTTCCAAAGTATTTAATAAAGAATTTGGAGCAGTCTGTCCTAATCCACAAAAAGAGGCATCTTTCATAATTTCTCCTAATAATTTTAGGGTCTCTAAATCATTGTTTTCACCTTTTCCCAAAGTTATCTTAGTTAAAATTTGATATATTATATCTGTACCTTCTCTGCAAGGGGCGCATTTACCACAAGATTCATGTTGGAAAAAGCGGGCTATATTTCTTACTATATCTACCACACACCTATCTTCACATAAGACTAATACCGCACCCGAACCCAGAGTTAAGCTAGCTTGAGATAAAACCTTATAATCTAAAGATATATCTATCATATCCGGGGATAAATAACTTCCTGAAGGACCTCCTAATTGAACCATCTTTAATTTCTTTCCTTCGGTAATACCACCACCAATATGGTAAATAATATCTTTTAAATTTGTTCCTAATGGTACTTCTACTGCTCCTTGATTTTTTACATCCCCTAAAAGGGTGAGCACTTTTGTTCCTGTGTCTTCAGAAAGTCCAATTTTATTATACCAATTTGCTCCTTTTAAAATAATCAAAGGTATATTGGATAAAGTTTCTACATTGTTTATTACTGTTGGTTTGTTCCAAAGCCCTGAGGTAGGAGGATAAGGAGGCTTTAATCTTGGTTCTCCTCTTTTACCTTCAATAGATTCCATTAGAGCAGTTTCATCGCCACAAATATATGCTCCTGCCCCTTCTCTAATTACTAGATTAAAAGAAAATTTAGTCCCCAAGATATTTTTCCCTAAATAATTTTGTTCTTTTGCCATCTCGATAGCTTGTTTTATTCTCTTTATAGAAAGGTTATATTCTCCTCGAATATAAATATAACCATATTCTGCACCAACAGCATACCCCGCAATAGCCATTGCTTCAACAATTTTATGAGGATCATTTTCTAAAATTAAACGGTCTTTAAAAGTTCCTGGCTCTCCTTCATCTGCGTTGCAAATTATATATTTAGGTTTTTTTATGGCACGAAAAGAAAATTCCCATTTTAAACCTGTAGGGAAAGCTGCCCCTCCTCGACCTACTAATTTTGATTTTTTTACTTCATTAATTACTTCTTGAGGGGTCATCTCTTTAATTGCTTTAAATAAAGCAGTATATCCACTTTTTAATTTATATTCTTCGATTGATTCGGAATTAATAATTCCACAATTTTGTAAAACTACCCTATCCTCTTTATTACCTAAAATATTTTCTCCTAAACTGGTTAATTTCTCTGTTTCTATTTTTCCTCTTTTACATTTTTCAATTATTTGGCCTAATTTCTTAGTATTCAAATTACCATATATTTTATCATTCACCATTATTGCTGGAGCAACTGCACAAAGACCTAAACAACTAGTTAATTCTAAAGTAAAAAGTCCATCTGCGCTAGTTTCTCCTTCTTGAATTTCTAATTTTTCCTTTAAGTAATTTAATAAATCTTCACTTCTTGCCATATGACAAGGAGTACTGGAACAAATTCTTAACACATATTTACCTTTGGGCTTTGAACTTAATAAGGTATAAAAAGTGACTGCTCCATACACTTTACTTAAAGGAAGATTCAACTTTTGAGCTACTTCTTCCAATTGAGTAGGAGTAATATAATTTTGTTTTTTATGAATTTCTCGAAGTATTTGTATAAGATTTTCTGATTTATTCTCATAACAATTAGTTACTTCGCTTATCATAAGATCTTCCATCTTTTATCATCCCTTTCTAATTTCTAATTTTTAATATTTTTAGAAACTTTACTTAATAGTTATTTTTGATCTAAACTCATATTTCTTTCTTAAAAAATACAATTATCCAACAATTTTTACATTAATGAGGATGTTTATTTATAATTTTGTGAAAAATATCACAAATTTAAAACAAAAATAATTTTATCATAAAGATAAGTAATAAGTCAACCCTTCAAATTCAATGGATAGATCTACATTATGTATTTTAACTTCGGGGGATAATATAATGCGGATAGGAGCAAAGTTCAAGATGGCTTTAATTCCACCTTTAACCATCCTATCTGCTACTTCTTGTGCAGAAGTAGCAGGTACAGTTAAGACAGCAATTTTAATATTTTTCTTCTTAATAAAATTTTCAATCTCTTTTACATCCTGAATAATAATTTGTCTTAATTTTTCCCCTATCTTTATAGGGCTATTATCAAAAATTCCTTCAATCACAAAGCCTCTTTTTTCTAAGCCTTTATAATTTATTAAAGCTTGGCCTAAATTTCCCGCTCCGACAATAATAATTGGCCATTTTTTATCTAGCCCTAAAATATTTTTCAACTCTTTACTGAGATTTTTTAAAGAATATCCCACGCCTCTTTTACCAAATTCTCCAAAATAAGCTAGGTCTTTACGAATTTGTGCAGAATTAATACCAGTTATTTCAGCAATTTTAAACGAAGAAACAATTTTTAACCCATTTTCCTTTTCTGTTTCTGCTATTTTTTCCAAACATCTATAGTAAATAGACAAACGGTTTATGGTAATGGAAGGAATATTCTTTTGCTTCAAAATCAATTTCCTCTTCTCATCTCGTAGTTACCCATATTTCATAACCTAATTTCTTCAATTTCTCTGAATTTTTTTTAGCTTCTTCTGAAGTTTTAAATTCACCTACCTGAACTTTATAAAGAGTTTTTCCCTTAACTACATAAGTCTGATATCCTTTATCTCTTATTTCATTAGCTAAATTTTGGGCATTTTTTTCAGTGGAAAAAGCCCCTACCTGAACAGTATACACTTTCTTCTCTGACGATATTTCGGACTCCTTTATTACCTCTGTTTCAGGTTCTACTTTTGTAGTGTTAACTATATTCGGCTCGGTAAGAGGAGCATTCACTTCCGTAGTAGCCTCTTTTTTTATTTCTATCTCTGCAGGCTCTGTATTTTCTTGAATTTTCTCAACTGTTATCTTTGAGGGTGACTCAACAGGAACTTCTCTTACCGGAGCTTCTTCTTTTTCTTTTATAGTTATTTGATTTTCAGGGGGGATATAACCTCTGTCTCTGGCTAAATGAAACGCTACTCCCAAAATTATAATTGCACCGATCAAGATGATAAAAGTTTCCAGATTACTTCTACTTTTTCTCTTATAAATCCTACTCGCTTTTCTCATATAAAATCATACTCCTATCTTAACTTTTGGATAGATAAAAGTTTTCTTATTATTTTTAGATTACATAATCATATACTTTACTTATTCTACCTTAATTGTAAAAATCCTTCTTTTTTTCTATTTTAATTTACTCATTTATGATTTAATTTGTCAAATCTTTTTTACTATGATAGCATATTAACCATCAATTAACCAATTTGCCAATTAACCAATTAACCAATCTACCGATTACCCGATTAACCAATTAATCAATAGGAGAATCGGTAAATAGGCTAATTAATGAAAGGAACAACCAGATGAATTTAAAAAGTTATATTCTAATGGGTATAGGAAATACACTTCGAGGTGATGATGGAATAGGATCAATTATTGCCAGAAATTTTAAAGATCGCCATTGGCTCTCCCTTGATTGTGGAGTTGTTCCTGAAAATTTTACTTCCATTGTTAAAAAAAATAGGCCCAATCTTACCGTACTCATCGATGTGGTAGAAATGGATCTCGAACCAGGCGAGTTTAGAATAATCAGTCCTAATAAAATTAATACTATGCACCTAACTACCCATAATATTCCTCTTTCTTTTCTAATTTCTTATTTAGAAAAATATACCCGAGAAATTATTTTTATCGGCATACAACCTAAAATTATTGATTACTCTAATTCTATCAGCCCTGAAATTTTAGAGAGTTCTTCTAAAATAATAAAAATATTAAGAGATAATAAATTTAATCTTATTAAAAAATTATAGAATTATTATTCCTAATATTTTTATTATTTACAACCTTATATAATATTATTCTACCATCAAATTGGATGATTTTCTATCTGTATCAGCGAGAAAAAACTCATTACTCATATTCAGACATTTTACCGGACATATATCATTACACTGAGAACAAAAGATACAATGATCAACATGAATTTTAATCTTCTTTTTATCGGGAATAAATTCGATTGCCTGAGAAGGACATATTTTTATACATAATTTACAACCGGTACATTTATCTCTATCATACAAAATCTTCCCTCTAAAATTTTCAGGTGCTTCGATAGGAGGATTTATTTTTACTTCTCTTTTTTTAACCTTTTCCAATAATTTTAAGATCGATTCAGGATAATAGGTAATCGGAAATACATTGGTAGCAGGTTTTTTAAATAATTGTTTTAATAACTCAAATCCCATTGGTGTGGGCATATTTTTATCACCTCAAACTATAATAGTATCTAAAGCAATTAAAGCAAGACCAAGTAATCCTATCAGTGATAAAGGTACCCAATAAGCATAAGAAACTTGATCTATTTTTAAGCGTGCAACTGCCACTTTAACAAAAGTTACTTCTATAAACATTACTAAGAATAATTTTACTAAAAAGAAAAGCAGGTCTATTATTAAAGCAAATACCCCACTTAAAGCAAATAAAGGAGATAAGTTATAGGGGAAAAATAAAACGACAGTTAAGGAAGTCATTACTATAGTTTTTACCGCATCAGCCAAACTAAATATAGCCAGATTTCTTCCCGAATATTCTACTAATAATCCTCCGGCTAACTCCGTCTCTGCTTCTGGGACATCAAAAGGTATCTTAGATAACTCACCTGGCGTAACTATTGCCAGAGTAATGAATAGAAGAATCGCCCCTATAAAGCCCAATGGCCCAACTAATCCCCAGATAGGATGGGCATTAATTATTGCTAAAGAAAAAACATTTAGCTCAGGATAAATTTGATTTAATTTCCATCCAAAAGCAACCACTGTAATTACTAAAGGCAACTCATAACTCATCATCATTACCATTTCTCTTTGAGCACCTATATTGGCATAAGGTGAACCTGATGCGAAACCACCCACTACCATTCCGACTGAAGGTATAATCAATAAAAAAACAATTAAAATAATATCACCATATCCACTTAATAAAGGAGAAAGATTACTTATGGGTAAATAAAATAAAATACTAATACAGGCAACTAAGATCATAATTGGTATACCATTAAATATCCAGGGTACCGCATTTTCTGGAACAATATTTTCTTTGATCATTAATTTGAAGAAATCTATAAAGGGTTGTCTAATAGGAGGACCAACTCTTGCTTGCATTCTGGCCGTTAATTTTCTATCGATACCTTTATAGAATAAACCTACGGTTACTCCTAAAAAAGCAATGATAATCGCTCCAATTATTTTCCAGAGTATTTCCAATAAGCTTATTGTATTCATAAAGCTATCCTCCTTGTTTTTTCTACACTTAATTTATGTAAATCTTCTTTAGTTAATATACTTTTTTGACCGGTATCTTTATTTAAAATAGTCACTCTATCCATACAAGCAATACAAGGGTCAATGGAAGCTATAACAATCGGTATATCAGCTATTTGTTGTCCAATAAGCATCGGAACCCAAGTCATTAAGTTATTATAAGTAGGAGGACGTGCTTTCCAGACTTCAGGAAATTCTGATTCATTTAATTTTACATAATGGATGACTTCGCCTCGAGGTGCTTCGTGTCTTCCAATTCCTTCCCCTTTTGCTTTTTTCAATTGATTAAGTAATTTAACTAATTTTTTCTCCGCAATAATTTCACCTGAAGGCATATTATCTAAACATTGTTCAATAATTTGTACCGATTGTAATATTTCTAACAATCTAACCACTATACGATCATAGACGTCACCATTTATCTTATCACTAAATACCTCTGGAGTAATCGCTTTTACTTCCAAATCTGCGTAAGCAGAATATGGTTGGTCTTGACGTATATCTTTTCTCACACCTGATGCTCTCGCTGTAGGACCTACTGCACATAATCTTAAAGCCTCTTCTTTGGTTAAAATACCTACACTTTTCGTTCTTAAAGCAATAGTTGGATCGTTTAAAAATACATCTTCTATCTTTCCATAAATATCCTTATAGTAATCTAAAGTCTTTCGGATTCTGGATATTTGATTTGCAGTCATATCTCTTCTTACTCCACCTATCATTAACATTGCATAGTTGATCCTATTTCCAGTTAGATCTTCTAAAAGATCTAAAACCTCTTCTCTTGCTCTCCAGGAAAGATATAAAACAGAATCAAAGCCCAATTCATGAGCAGCTAATCCAGCCCATAAAATATGAGAATGTATCCTTTCTAATTCAGCTATCATTACTCTAATATATTGCGCTCTTTCAGGCACCTCGATCCCTACTGCATTTTCTACCGCTCTACAAAAGGCAAAAGGATGAGCAAAAGAACAGATACCACATATTCTTTCTGCTAAATAAATAATCTGAATGGGGTTTCTTTCTCTCCCCATAAATTCTATCCCTCGATGATTTTCTCCAGGAGCTAAATTGACATTTTCTATGCGCTCCCCATAAATTTCAAAATTAAAAATTATCGGTTCTTTTATAGAAGGATGAACCGGACCTATGGGTATGGAATAAGTCATCTTAGTCATCTTCTTTCACCTCTTCTTCTTTTTCTACCGGTTTTTCTATACCCTTTTCATCTCTACGTAAAGGATATATTCCCTTTTTAAAATCCTTTGGTAAGAAAATATTTGGCAAATCAGGTAAACCTTCAAAATTTACACCGAACATCTCTTTGATCTCTCTTTCCGCAGTTTGAGCTCCAGGAATTAAATCAGTGATAGTGGATATTTTAAGATTTTTCTTAGATAAATTCAATACTAAACTTATAGAAATTTCTTTAAATCTTTCCCCATAATAGATAGAAAAATGATATATTAATTCAATGTTTTCTCCTTTATCATTTCCAGATATTATAGCAAAATGTGGATACTGATATATACTACATAAAAAATCCACTGTATCTTTAAAATCTTCTGGATTTATTTGCAACCATATCACCTGGTAGTTATTCTTTTTTAATCCCGTTGTTTTTGTTTCTATTCTACTATCAATAATTTTATTATTAAATTTTTCTTTAAATAATTTCAAAACTTCTTCTGCCTTATTATTTTCCATTCTATTCTCACCTTTCCCTAATTAATCGTTAGTGAATAGTCAATATTATATAGTTGATATTATGTGTCTAATATAATTGGTTAGTTTAAAGAAACTATTTTACTTGAGAAACTTTTAATTCTTCTCTTAATTTTTCTAACTTAATCCAGACTTGTAAAACTCCATTTATTATTGCTTCCGGTCTAGCAGGACAACCAGGTACATAAACATCCACTGGTAAAATCTTATCTATAGGACCTCTTAAATTATAAGAATGGTAAAAAACTCCTCCACTAGTACCGCAAGTTCCGATTACTATCACCGCTTTAGGATCGGGAGTTTGTTCATAGATAAGTTTTACCTTATCTGCCATTTTAGCGGTTACTGGACCAGTCACTAATAATACATCAGCATGTTTAGGACTTCCTACCAATTTTATTCCAAATCTTTCTAAATCATAACGAGGAGTTAAGGCAGCCACAATTTCTATATCACAACCATTACAAGATCCTGAATTAAGATGAAAAACCCATAAAGATCTTTCAAAATATTTATTTAATTTCACTAATTTATCCTCTCACTTCTACTATAATTAATATGATTGCAGTTATTATAACTATCCATCCAGAATAATCGTTTATATCTCCAGTATGAATTTTCACTAAAGGATCATAGTAACTTTTTAATGCCTCCATAAAACCCCAATAAAGATGATTTTCGTTAAGATGAGAACCTTCTTTAGTGGTTTCAGGATTACCAGAAATAAAAGGTTTATCCTGGTTGGTATTTTTTTTATAACTTTTTTCTCCTTTGTTTCTGATATAATAAACTATACTACCAATGATTAAAATTAATATTACCCAAACAATTGCACTCCAAAAACCACTCCCCGTTTCCAGTAATCCTAACATCTCTTACATACCTCCTAACACTGTGCTGGTATACTTAAATTGCTCTATTAAAGACATTACCGCTGGATGGACTAAATTTTTTACTATTAGATCTGGAAATAATCCAAAAAATATTATTATACAAGATAAAACAGCCATAGCTAATATCATGCTGGGAGGTACTTCTTTAACCTCTTTAAATTGGGATAATTTTGGGCCTAAAAAAGCACTATTAAAGACTTTAATAAATGAGGCTAAAGTTAAGATACTAACTACCATCGCTATGATGGAAAGTAAAGGATTAAATTTATATACAGATTCATAGATTAAAAGTTTGGAGGCAAAACCATTAAAAGGTGGAAGACCGGAAATAGCTGCTACTCCAATAATAAAGAAGATAGTCGTATATTTCATATAATGAGCTAATCCTCCCATTTTATCAAGGTTTCTAGTTCCGGTTTTAAAAAATAGGGCTCCCGCAGTTAAAAATAATAGTCCTTCATAGATTGCACAATTTATAATTTGAAAAATACCACCTTCTATAGCAACAATCCCATATCGTTGTAAAGCAATTGGATTGGTCAATACCGCTAATCCGACTCCCACTCCGAGAAGTATGTATCCAGTTTGAGAAACTGCATTATAAGCTATCAATCTTTTTATATCTTTTTGAATAATCGCCATAGTAACTCCCACAAACATAGATAAAACACCAAATATAATCATTATCCATCCTATGGTTAAGGTATTTAATTTAATATTATATAAAGTAAAGACTATTCTAAATATGGCATATAGACTAACTTGACTTGCTGCTACTAAAATCATGGCAATAGGTGCAGGTGCTTCTGAATAAGCATCGGGAGTCCACATATGCATGGGGACTGCTCCTGCTTTCATAGCTAATACTGATAGTAAAATTCCTAAAGCAATCTTATCCAATTGAGAATATTGGATCGCTTTAGCGAGAGCAGCAATATTAAGAACATCATATTGTCCATAATAAATACTAATAGCAAATAAGACCATCAGAGCTGAAATGGAACTAACTACCATATATTTAAAAGCCGCTTCCGCTGGTTCTCCAAAATCAGTCCCCCTATAACAAATCAATGCAACTGAAGACATCGAGGCAATTTCAAAAAATACAAAGAAGTTAAAAATATCTCCGGTAAGTACCATACCAAACATACTTACCGTTAAAAGTAACAATAAAGAATAGTAATTATAAGTAATATCTTTTTTATTTATAAAAGCTAAGGAATAAAAAGCAGCTAAAAAGGATAATACAGCAGTAATTAATCCCATAAATATACCAAGCGCATCTATTTGAAAGATAATTCTAATTGGAAATTTAAGTCCGGAAGGTAAAGTTAAAGAAGGAAATTTTTCACCGAAAACATATACTTGAGGACCTATCGAAAATACTCTAAACGCTAATATTATAGTAAAAATTAAACTGATAGCTAAAGCAATTAAAGTAAAGATTCCGATAGCTTTTTTATTGATTCTTCCCACAACTGGTGCTAAAAAAGCAGCTAAGAGAGGTACGGCAACAATAAGTGCTGGAATATGATCAAATATTTTCATCCTCTCAACCTCCTTACCTCATCTAAATCTATACTTCCATAATGTTTATAAATCATCATAGCCATAGATAATATTAAAGCGCTAGTTGCTACCCCGATGACAATACTGGTAAGAGTTAAAGCCTGAGGAGTCGGCAATACCATTACAGGCCCGACTGGTGCCTGAGTATAAATAGGAGCTACTCCTCCTTTTCTATATCCTAAAGTAATTAAAAATAAATTCATTCCATTTTCAATTAAATTAAGACCAATAGCTAATTTAATTAAATTTCTTTGAAACATAAGGATATAAATTCCACATCCTATATATATCATTACAGTAATATAAGGAAAATTACCTATCATTTTCTGCCTTCTCCTTCTTTTTAGTATATTCTGCCCCATCTCCCATTAATAAAACAATAATTCCTAAACCGGCAAAAACCTCTAATCCTACTGCAATATTCATCAAGGGGAGTACTCCTGCCGTATTCATATCTCCAGGATTAATTCCCGGAAGCACTATATTACCAAACCAACCTCCACTATTCGCTAAAAAGTTATAAAAAAAAGTAATTCCTAATCCTAAGAAAGCAACTCCTATAAACATTGTTAAACCGACACTTTCTAATAGCATAAAAAAATTTTGGTTTAAATATTTCTTTGTATTTTTTGGGCCATAAGATATTAATAGTAAAGCAAAGGCCGAGGCTACTACTGCTCCGCCCTGGAAACCTCCTCCGGGAGTAAGATGTCCATGTACTATAATATAATAACCAAAAATAATAATAAAACCATAGACTAAATTAGTAACATTTCTTACTATTTTAGATAATTCTTTCATTCGGTTATCCTCCTGAATAAGGCAACAATTCCCACTATAGTCGTAAATAACACTGTACCTTCACCCAAAGTATCGAAACCTCGATAATCAAAGACTATAGAGGTACAAACATTATTTGCTCCAGTCTCTTTTTGGGCATTTTCAATAAAATAATCATCCATCTCACTAAAGGTAGGCTCACTAAATGGTCTCATATTTATGGCACTAACTACTAAAAAAGAAAAGAACACTATAAAAGCAATACCAAAAATAATCTTTTTCATTTTTATTCTCCTATCTAGTTCCTCTAATGGCAAAAATAAATATTGCTGTACTTAATCCTGCTCCGATAGCTGCTTCAGATATTGCTACATCGGGTGCGTGTAAGAGATAAAATTCTAAGGAAAGTAGTAAACTAACTGTTGATGCTGCAATAACAGCAGGTAATAATTTTTTAAATGCTACCGCTAAAAAGCTAGCAATGATAGTTATTATTAAGGTTACAATATGAATTAATTCAACATAAGAACTCATTTTAATTTAGCCTCCTTTAATTGGTCTATAACAGCTTGTTTAGGCATTACTCCACTACGATGAGCTGCACGAGCAATGGCATGAGCTCCAGTAGGGTTAGTAACTATTAGACAGACTAATGCTAAAAAGGTATGGAGGGCAAGCACTAAAAATTTAGAATCTTTGGTGATATGTAGCTGGTAAAAACTAAAGATAATAACTGCCAAACAGGTAAAAATCGAACCAAAGGTAGTATTTTTAGTGGTAGCATGAAGTCTGGTATAGATATCAGGAAATCTAAGAAGGCCTATTGAACCTAATCCATTAAATATTACACCTATTCCTAATAAAATATATAATACTATTAATAATACTAACATTACTTTTTAGGTCCTCCTTCTAAATACTTAGCTATGTATAATGTGCTAATATAAGAAAGTAAAGCGTAAACAATTGCTATATCAATATAGATAACTTCTTCATAAGCTGCACCTACTAAGATCATTCCAGCAACTACTAAAGTATTAATCGTATCTAAAGCAACTACTTTATCAGGAATAGTAGGTCCTAGAACTAATCTAATTAATGACAATAACATAAAGATTAATAATAATCCTCCAGGAATGATAAAAACTTTAAAAAATAAATTCATTCCGCGATCCTCCTTATCCACTGAGGGAAAGTACCACAAATATCAGCGGTAGTAGGAGTTAAAGTAGTAACATTAATCCAATGAATGTATAAATCATTATTTTTTTCATCAATATCCACGGTAAGGGTTCCAGGGGTTAGAGTAATAGAATCTGCTAATAAAGTAATCCCTAAATCAGTTTTTAATCCCGGAGAAATTTTTACTATACCGGGATTTATTTTACCAGTGATTACTCGATAAGCTACATCCAGATTACACTTAATCATAGACCAGAAAAAAGGTCCGATAAAATAAATCAAAAAAGTAATCCACCTCCTTGGGTTTAGTATCTTATAATTTCTTTTTTGGAATAAAACTTTGGTGGCTAGGACGGCTACGATAAGAGATAAAATAATCCCAATTACTAATTCAAAAATACTCCATAATCCTAATATTTCACCACTACTTACCGTGAGAAGAAAATAACCAATCAAACTAAGTAAAAAGGTTACTATAAAACCTATCATTCTTTCACCTCTCTTTACTCAAATTCACAAAACATACTATAAATCTAATTTATCTTTTTGTAAAGTTTTTTTTTATATTTATTTTTAAAAATTTCACTCTATATCAATATCCTGGATATATAGATCCTGACCAGAAATTATATCTATTTCTGAACTATCACACTTCGCACACTTAAATCTATCTTTTTTAATCTCAAAAACCTCATCACATTTTCGGCATTGACCTAATAGTGGAGATGATATTATCTGTAAAGATGCTTTTTCAGCAATAGTTCCCTGCCTAAAATTCTCAAAAGCAAATTCTAAAGATGTTTTATTCACTCCAGCAAATTCTCCAACTTTTACCCTGATAACCGTTATCTTCTTTGCTTTATGATCTCTGGCTTTACCTAAAGCAATTTCTAATAGATTTTGAGCAATTGAAGCCTCATGCATTTTTACTCCTTTGTTTTGCTATCCAACAATAAAAAGAGGAAGAACTATCTTCCTCTTTTTAAGACTTATTGGTGCCGGGAGGGGGATTTGAACCCCCACAAGCAATATGCTCACCAGCCCCTCAAGCTGGCGCGTCTACCTATTCCGCCATCCCGGCAAAATCTTAAATATAAAAGGTCTTTTTTTACATAATTCGCTTTAATTTTAAATTTTCTATTTTCCCTGGAATTCTTCCTCGCTTGGCAATTGGCTTTCCCTCAACTTCCTTTATATCCAGGGTCATATCAATTGGACTGGCATCACTTATATAACTACCTACTCCAAAAGCATCAACTTGCTCTTTGCTTAGAAGATTTATTTTTTCTGGGGTGAGACCGCCTGAAACAAATATTTTTACCATAGGAAATCCAGCCTGATTAAGTTTCGCCCTACCTCTTTTACTAAATCAGGAGTTACTCCCCCTCTTTCACTTGGTGTATCTAATCTTACTCCTAATAAATCTTTCCCTAAAGCACAGGCTACTCTTATAGATTCCTTCATTCTTTAAAAGATATCTCTTTTATTTAATCAAACCAATCAGAAGAGAAGACAACATAAAAAGTACTGCTATAGCAGTGGTTAGTTTCATTAAAAATGCTTCTTTTCCTTTCTTACCACCATAATCAGCAGTTGTACCTCCACCAAATACACCTGAGGCACTACTTGACTTTCTCACTTGAAGTATTACTACCAAAATTAAAGCAATACTTACAATAATCTGAATCACTATTAAACTTATGGGCATTTTTAGCTCCTCTCCTAAAAATTAAATTAAGATAGTTAGAGAAAAATTTCTCTAAAACTTTTAATTACTATTGAATTACCACTTTTTTAAAGCAGTGCTAAGCTTTATAATTTGAGAAAAAGTTAAAGCATATAAACTTGCTCCCCCAACTAAAGCACCATCAATATCAGATTCATTCATAAGCTCCTCAATATTTTTAGGGTTTACACTCCCTCCGTATAATATTCTTATCTGCTCAGCTACTTTATTCCCATATTCGGAGGAAAATAGTTCCCTAATAAATTTATTTATTAAATTGGCATCCTGTGAGCTAGCAGATTTACCTGTACCAATAGCCCAGATAGGCTCATAAGCAATAATTATTCTTCCTGCTAAGGTAGAATCAATTTCCAGAAACAAAGCTTTAACTTCCTGTTCTATTATACTCTTAGTTTTGCCACTCTCCCTTTCCTCAAAATTTTCACCTATACATACAATAGGTATGAGATTAAACGAAAAGGCAGCTTTGGTCTTCTTAGCTACTTCTTCAGAAGTTTCTTTAAAATGTTCTCTTCTTTCAGAATGACCTAATATAACATATTCACAACCCACATCTTTAAGCATTAGAGGAGATATTTCTCCAGTAAAAGCCCCTTTAGTTTCCCAATACATATTCTGAGCCCCCAGATGTATACTTGTTCCATTAATTATCTCCTTAACTACCCAAAGAGAAGTAAAGGGTGAACAAACTACAATATCTACTCCTTTAATTTCACGAATAAAATCTTTTAGTTCTTTAACCAAAGCAATAGATTCTATTACTGTTTTATTCATTTTCCAATTTCCAGCAATGACCGGGATACGCATTCCTCTGACCTCCATTTATTTCCAAATATATTTAAGAAGATCTATTATTCGGCAAGAATAACCCCACTCATTATCATACCAAGCTATAATTTTAGCTAAGTTATCATCAATAACCATGGTAGATAATCCATCAACTATAGATGAATTACTATTACCATTGAAATCTTTTGAGACTAAAGGTTCTTCTGTATAATCCAAAATTCCTTTTAAATCTCCTTGAGAGGCCTCTTTAAAAGCTTGGTTAATCTCCTCTACACTAACTTTCCTTTTTAATAATACTGCTAAATCTACCACTGAAACATTAGGAGTGGGGACTCTAAAGGCCATACCATTTAATTTTCCTTTTAATTCAGGAATCACCAAGCTTACTGCTTTTGTAGCTCCTGTTTTGGTAGGAATTATAGAAAGCGCAGCTGCTCTTGCTCTTCTTAAATCTTTATGAGGCGAATCCATCAACCTCTGATCTGCAGTGTAAGAATGAATAGTAGTCATAGTTCCTTTTTCAATTCCAAAAAAATCATTTAATACTTTAGCAACGGGAGCCAAACAATTAGTCGTGCAAGAGGCATTAGAAATTATATGATGTTTTTCAGGTAGATATTTATCTTCATTAACTCCCATTACAATAGTAATATCTTCGTTTTTTGCAGGGGCAGAAATGATTACTTTCTTCGCTCCAGCAGTTAGGTGTTTTGTAGCACCTTCTTTATCTATAAAAATTCCTGTTGATTCAATGACTATATCAACACCTAATTTTCTCCAAGGAAGATTACTGGGGTCTTTTTCCTTCAGTACTTTTAAGCTTCTTTCCTGAACAAAGATAGTATCACCTTCTGCTTTTACCCCAGGTAATATTCCATAAATAGAATCATACTTTAACAAGTGGGCAAGAGTTTCTGCATCGGTTATATCATTAACCGCAACAAAATCTATTTCTTTATCTTTCAATCCAGCCCTAAAGACATTCCTCCCAATTCTTCCAAATCCGTTAATTCCTACTTTTATGGTCATTTCTTTCTCCTTTTTTATTTGATAAATTCCTAATTAGTTAGCTAGTTACTTAATTAATAAATTAATATGAAACCAGCTAACTAAATTTCAAATCTTTTACGTAAATTAGAAGATGATATTTTTAATATCTCTCTGTATTTAGTAACAGTTCGTCGGGAGATGTTTATCCCTTTTTTCTTACTTAACAAGTCTGTTAATTTTTGATCACTCCATGGTTTTAAATGATCTTCATTATCAATATACTCTTTT